>Ga0105055_10007464_pt1 | contig 14527 bp, 4 predicted proteins | sample BON03_FD_78090 | JGI IMG/M metagenome (GOLD analysis project Ga0105055, IMG submission 78090) | Freshwater microbial communities from Lake Bonney liftoff mats and glacier meltwater in Antarctica - BON-03 | ecosystem: Environmental > Aquatic > Freshwater > Ice > Glacier meltwater | place: Lake...
GTATACATATATGTGTATATACATATGTATACATATACATATATATATGTATACATTTGTACATACATATATATATATATATACGTATATGTATCTATACATTTATGTATACATACATATATGTATATATACATACATACATATTTCTAGTGCTAGTCTCAAGCGCTATGGTCTCAGGCACAGAAGACGGACTAGGTGCCTCGCAATCTCAATAGGGCCTTGTATTTAACGTGCGTGACCGAAATGGTATCTTGCTCTCCACATCTCGGAATGACATATTGCAATTGGCCTGGCATGACCAGCTCAACGAACCTACTACTCACGGAGCATTCTGGGATGTTTGATTCAAATTGTATACGTATATACGTATAGATAAGAACAATTAAACAGCTCATGCTCCATTCTCAATCGAGCAGCAATACAAGCTCTTTCTCTTTTTTCTCTCTGGCTCTCATTCCATCACCTCTATAAAGGTGACGAGGCATTGGAGGCCGGCTGTTGAAGGTGAAAGAGGAAAAGAAGGCACAGATGAAAACAAGATGGAGATTTTGAGAGGTATAGACTTGGAGTGTTGCAGTGCGACGTCTGCAACTAGACTCTAGATTCATGAAGCACTGATCATCAAGTTCGTGTGAGCAATGGGGGAAGGAAATTGGGGGAGAGGAAAAGCTCTTCATAGGGAGGAGGGGGAAAAGAAGGAGGAAATAACAGTTACTCCAAAGCTAAAGAAAAGGTCATCATAGACACGGAACCGGCAGGAAGGTAAGCAAGACGCTCGGAAGCTAAATTCCTCATTCTTGATCTAGAAGGTCAGCCTCTTCCATAATGACCAAAACGTATTTGCCAGCATACTCAGGAGGAACTACAAACGCACGTCTCTGACCAGAATCAAGGCGGCGCGGAGGCACACTATTCACTGCAGGCATGGACGAATCTGTCGCCGTTGCGTGATGTTCGCCGTACTGCATGTTATAGTGACTGGCCTCGTACACTCCTAGAATATTGAGCCGAGTCATGGGTGCAAGCAGTAATTCACGCTCGTGGGGACGATACGAGTAGTCGGCGATTTCGCGAGTGCGTTTGGCAAGGATTTTGAAGAGAATACCGCCAATATTGCCAGCACGTAAAAAGGAGTTTGCTACATCCATCGAGCACGAAGTGCTCGAAAATGCCGGCCACAATAGAGCATTGCCTACGCGTCCATTTTCTGGCAGCAATTGTGTTGCGTCTCCACTGATGCCGCGGTACACTGAGTAAGGTTGTACACGTATCTTCTCGAGCGCTTGCCATAGATACCAGATGAAAACTCGAAACGGCTCAAGCCCAGCGTGCTTGCACTTGCGCGTCTCTCCATCGTCAGTCTTTTTGGGCGTGGCACGCATTGCAGCACAGCACTTGCTGAAAAGATTGCACGGAATCGTGTATAAGTGTAGGGCAAAAATGTATTGCGGCGGCAGCTCGTCACCCCACGCCACACGTTCTTGCACAAATAGTTTGCTATGCTTCACCAGCGACTTCCAATCCGGAAAGTCGCCCTCGCCAGGCACGTCTTGGTGCCATTTCTCACAAACTGGGATTTTTCCGCCGTTGGCGTCTTTATACGTATCTAGATTCAGGATTGATTGCTCTAGAGTGACCGTAGGCTTCCAGCCCGGCTTCAGAACATCGCGGGCTTGCGTCTCAAATTTGTCAGCACCATCGATAATTCTTGCCATCATGTAGCTGTGCATGGTGCTAGTAGCATCAGGTGGCTTGGAACACAGAATCACGGCATGCTTCCTTAACGTGAGCAGGGATTTCACTTCCGGTGACCCATCCGCATATCGTGCCTTCAGCAGACGAAGTCCCTCCTCTTCTTGCGACGAAAGCGTGGCGCCCTTGCCGATAAGAAGTGCAGCCACCCTAGAATCCTCGCCCCCTCTTCCACCACCGCCATCCTCCGGCAGTCGACAGAGGGAGCGACTTTGACGCGACGCCTCTGCCCAAAACAGCGCAGTGAATCCAAAGCGGCCCTGCGTGCTCCACGACGCGGCATTCGAAAGCAGCAAGGAGGCCGACATCTCGTCATCAGCGATTGCGGCATTCATGAGTGGCGTCCAGCCTCGCACGTCTGCCAAGATTCTCAAATAGTCAGGTTGAAATAAGAGTCTTTATAGAATCAAGAGGCTACTTTTACGAATATATACCTTGTGCATTGGGATCGCCTTTGCCATCAGCAAACAATCTTTTGAGTGCTTCTTCCGTAACCTTCGCACTTGCTCCAGCAATTGTGGCTTGCCGCATCACACGCAGGCTTTCAAGTTGCCCGGGTTTCAAGAGCGGTCGAACGTACAAAGGTGCGAGGTCCAGCGGCGTTTCGTTGGCCTTGTTTTTGCATTCGAGCCCGCCTGGCCATTGCTTAACAATGACTTGTATAGAAGATGCGAAAGCATGCTGGGCTGCATAATGCAGGACGGTCGAGTCTGGGTTGAGGCCCATTTTGCTGCACACCACTGCGTCGAGCCGGGTGTCGACCTTGGCACCAGCAATGACGAGCTTCTCGATGATTTCGCCGTGCTGTGATAGCACTGCCACCAGCAGAGGAGTGTGTCCATCGACTGGCATTTCAGGGTGCGCATGGCAGTCAAGTAAGTGTTTCACTAGAGTACTGTGCCCAGCCTTTGCAGCATAGTGCAAGGCACGCCCGAAAAAAGCACCATGTGCCAACAGAAAGTTAACGACAGGTTCGTGCCCCATCCAACTCGCAATCTCAAGGGCCGTTACGTTTGTTTGGCCTTGTGGTTGCGCCTCGTTTAAGTTGCCTCCTCGCTCATAGAGAAGCTCGACACATGCTGTGTCTCCATAGGATGCAGCTAGGCAGAGAAGGCTTTCTCCGTCCTGATAAGCTGTTGCAGGGAGCCCTTGGGAGTCAAGGAGGTGTTGAAGCTCTTTCATACTAGACGTTTCGCCCATGGCACGACGGAAAATGGCTTGTTTTCCTTTTTGGAAAAGTGCAAAGCAATCGTCTTGGCTCACTTGCAATCCTTTGTTGGCATGTCTGCTGCTGCAGATGGTTGTGCACTGCAGATCCATAGCGAGATGCTCCGCAGCTTTTTCGGGGAGGGCGCGTGTAAGGGATTGTTTGATGATTGGAATCACAAGAGTAATCCACGCCTTGATCTTTTCTGTGTCAAAGAACTTGCTCTTGTAAGAGCCATCAAGCATCTGGCGACATAAATCATCATCAACTTCGAAAATAATCGGGCACATGAAGTAGTGCGCGAGAAATCGTCGCAAAAAGAAATCAAACAGCTGTTCGTCTCCTGACCAGCCATCAAATCCTCGCGACGCAAAGCCTTGAAACGTCATTCCACTTAGCTTGTTTCCAGATTTTTCGGCAATCTCTAGAGACTTTTCACTTTTGAGAATAGCAACGGCAACTGCAGCTTGCGCCCGCGATTCGAGCTGCTTGATGTTATTTTTCCTGTAAAATTCTGGCCACCTCTCCTCTGCGAATTTTCGGATGTCCAGCTTGGCGTGTGTTTCCAAAAATTTGATGAAACCTGACACATCGCGTTGCTCACTATCGGGAAAGCACACAAAGTCTGTCTGGTTACCTATTGGAAACAATTTTAAATTCGGTACGTGCGTTTCAGAGAGGTAAAAGGGATTTGTCTCATTTTCATCTGAATCCATATACGCAATGACGATATCTTCACGAGCCTTGAGTAGATTCGCGAGCGCGTGCCAGTGCGGTTTCATTTGAATTGATGGCCCACACCAGTCGGCCGAAACATCAAGGAACACATGCTTCTCCTGGTCTAGCACAATTTCGTCAAATGAATCCGACACAACAATTGTAAGACCAGGATGTTCTGGATCGCAATCTTCAGAGGGACGGGGTCCCGACCTTTTCTTTTCAGCCGAGCACGCGCGGCAATGATCGTACCCAACTCCATTCCGCACATGACACGAAGCACAGCGCCACACGCCCATAGGCCCGTGCAACTCCAAGATTGAGCACACATTATTTTCACACCCTTCAACAGTCAATTCACTGAAGTCCAAACACGCAAATCGAACATCACCAGCGACGGTCGCCATGCTTTTTGACGTCTTTTCTGTGCTCAGTATACACCATGTGGAAGCGGAATTCAGGGCAGCAAGTCCGTCGAGGCGGGGATATTCCTCACACTTGCTACCGTCAACATAGACCTTGAGATTCTTCTTAGCAACATTGAAGGTGACTGTAATAGCACTCCATTCCTCTGCCAGGATCCGAGGTTTGCAGGTAGCAGAATCTTCCTCGAATTCGTTGAAGGATTCTGAATCGTCATCGTCGTCAGTCTCTGCAGAGGCTTCTTCAGACTGCAATTTGACTTCTCCGCTCTGAAAGACCTTAATCACAATACGGTCTTGGTTGAAGGATAAGAGTGGCATTCCCTCCGCTGGCAGTTTCGGCAAACGAAAACACATAGAGAAAGAATAGGTCCCGTGACTGCTGTCCTCTACTTTCCCCCCGCCAGGTCCCGAGTCTTGTCCTGTTGCACCTCGGTTCGCGTTGCGCAATTCAGCACAAGTTTGCGTCTTGACATAGGCTGTGAGGCTCTCAATATCCAAGCTGCCACCATATTTCACAGGGGCAGAACCATCACCCTTAAATAATAGCAGTGTCGGAAAAGTCGTAATCTCAAGAACAGTTTTCATGTGCGAATTGTTAGAGGTCATGTCAATTTTGGCAATAAGCAACAGATTCTGTTTTGCACTGTCATCAAACGCCATTCCAAGATCCTCCCATACTGGAGCTAGCTCCTGGCAACTTTCGCAACACAAATGATACGCGTCAAGAAACACCCAGTGCCCGGCATTCCGAACACACGTATCAAAATCTGTTGCTTCAATGACCGTGACACTCGAGTTGGAAAGAGATTCGGGCGAAAATTCCTCTGGTAGTCTGAGCTGAACACGTGCACCTGCGTCCAGGCGCATGAAGTTTTTGTTGTTTCCGTTGGCGTCTGCATCTGGGAAAAAGTCCACGCATGCGCCAAAGGACTGGAACCAGCAAGGCTGCTTTCCTGTTTGAAAGTCCCATTTGACTCTGTGAGTGGAGATGGTAGGATTTGGCGTTGAGGGCTTTCCATCGTCACCGTCATTTGTGGCTACGCATCCAGTTTCTGGTTTTTTGATGCGATCTTCCATTTCCTTTCGGTGTTTGTTCCCCTTCTCCTCCCGCAATCGCTTGTCTCCTTCAAGCTCTTCAGTTGCCTGCTGAATAGCAGCCTTGCTCTCTTCATCGGCTGGCACAATCTTGACAAAATCTTGACCAGTGCATTCCCGAATACAGGTGCTCACAGTTTTTGGCAAAATCGGTCTTTTCGGTTTGTACAGGGTATGGAAAAAATCCAAGGCTTCCTTGAATTCCTGAAGAGAAATCAAATTGTCGCCATCCTTGTCGCAATACTTGACAAATGCCAGAACCTGACGCGGCTCGACTGGAAAGCCGATCGCGTGCAGCATCTGTAACAACTCACTCGCATCCAGCGTCTCATTCCGATCCGCATCAAATCGCTGAAAGTAGAGCTTCACATCCGTGACTCCCATCTGAGCCATCCGGCGACCGAGCATGACAGTGCTCGCGACTGGATAAGCTAACGTAAATGATGTCTGTGCATCAAAGACTTCTTGAAGGGGAGTGGATTCCAACGGAAGATGAGGGCGCCGTTTACGGGCGACTAAATTGTCGAAGAACACTTTTCTTTTATAGCTCCAGTCAAGATGAAGTGCACGAACAATTAGTGACAGCTCTCGGTAGTCAAAAAAAACTTCGCAGTCGAAAAATTTCAAAAGAATGCTGCTCATTCTCAATTGGAATGACGGTGGCGGCTGGTATTTCTCACTCCGGTCCAAAGTCTGGAGCATGGTGGGCAGGTGTCGCAATGCCATAAATGTGCCGTTGCCACCGTCGATTACGACTGACGACTCACGGAGATGGAGAATTCGGCGAATCGTCTCTGCTTCTGTCAGCGAAAGACACAGCATGAACCGACCAGCGTGCACTCTGTTCATCGAAGAAGTTTCGTCACCGAGTATGTCTTTCAGACATGCCGCTGCTTTCTCGCTATTGTGTGGAGTCACAGGCGCAATAGATCCAGAAGCCTCCAGGCACCTTTTTACGATTTCACGAAGGCGATCCTCCTGAATAATTTCGGAGTTCAATATGTTGGCAATAGCCATGTCATCTTGAGAATCATTCTCAAAGAAACCAAGTGTGGCTTTGACCAGCTCAACAAATGACGATTCTAGTCCTTTGGACACGGAATCGCTGTGCACGAGAGTTGCCAACGTGTGGAGCGATGCCATAAATTCGGTGTGTAACGCAACATCAGCAGTCTCAGGCAACGCCAAGGCAAGAGATTCCTTTTCTTTGAAAAGCTGCTTGTTGGGCATAACATCAAGCAGCATTCCTACATTTTTGATCCTTCGCTCTCCACTCCAGTTGATGTTGTAAAAGTTTGATGAAGCCCCAAGAAATGCAGGGAAATTCAGCGGGTCACGTTTCCACAACTTGAAGTTGTTGAGAGGGTAAAATGGCGCTGAAAATTGGTCTCCTGTCATCTCAAGAATAGATCGGAATTTCCATGATTTAATTTGTTCGTCTTCAGTGCTGTAAGCCAAGTCGGCAACCTTTTCAATTTCAATCTCTTGTTCCTTCTCCTGCTCCTGCTCTTGCTCCTGTTCTTGTTGTTGTTCTTGCTCAAGGTAACTGGACACTTGGGAATTTACGTCAGAAAGCGACTTTTTAATGTCCTCGATAGTTTTGACCGACGTCTCGTCCGCGAGGAGAAGCTTATGCGCCTCCTCCATCTCCGCTATTTTATCAAGCACTGTCTTTTCAGCCGGAACTGTCCGTTCTATATCCAAGGAGACCAACTCCCGGAATGCCTCCAAACTTGCGCAAAACGTCGGATCCAACATTGCCGAGCACGGCGACGTGGAGGACGCGAGCACTTGCTTGAGCGCTGTTTTGCGGAAGACATTTGCACAGTTTTGCATTTGAAGCTGATTGAATTGCACTTTTTCTGTCCGCAGTGAATTTGCAAGTAGCCATAAGAGCGCTCGTTTCAACTCCATCTCAACTCTCTCTCTCTCTCTTTCAACACAGCCATTATCCGCCTCGGACTTGTACACATCTACTAGATGCTTGACCTCGGGAATGATAAAAAAGGTAACTGTCTGCCCCTTTCCAATCCCGCGCATTCGATATGCGCCCTGGGCAAGGTCTCTCAAGACCATGTCCTTGCCAAGAGTCACCAGCGCTTTCGCGTTTGGCGTATGCTTGATGTCCATACCCTATGATGTATATATGTATGTATGAATGCATGCATGCATGCATGTATGTACGTGCATACAATCGATGTGCGTAGAGATGAACATCTGGGCGGGGAAACTTGACAGGTGCAGCAAATATGACTAACCGTGGTGTGAATTTGATCATAAAACGCAAATCGTTGGCCAAGATGCAGACCACACTCCTCAAGCTTGACACTGGTCAAAGACTGCGCGAGCAACACCATCTTCCTATCGTGCTCGTCGAGATACACCACGCCAAAAATTCCGCGTGCCTCAAGACCGTTTCTCATTAGATACGTGGCTACCTCAAAGTTGGATAATCCCGTAACGAGAGCCCCAGTGTCAATGAGGACATGGTAACTATTTGTTGCAACATAATCGAGAATTGAGCGTGCAGACCAATCTGAATTATTTTCGTACCATACTCCACACGTGTCTGGCGATGATAAAGTCTCGAGGATACTTGCTTCGCTCCCAGGTTCAAATTGGCATTCGCCGAGATCGCGGGGAATCAAGCTAGATGGCGTGCCTGAGAAGCCAATACGCCGGGAAAATAACATATCAGATCCCAACTCTTGGGCTGAGGCACTGATTTTGAGCTGCTGATGCCGCATGTACTGGGGGAAGAGGTGCAGCAGGAAAAATTCTATAACAGGTGCTTGCAAGCATAGCAAGTCAAACGTCGTCTGCACTTGCTCTGTGTTGCTCATTCGTAGCCTGTCAAGAGCGACAACCGCTGTTCTGTCGCTGCCTTCGAGCTGTGTTTTGTCTTTTCCTAGACATTGTACAATAATTCCGCCTGCCTGAGAAATCCAGGTTTGAAACATTATTGCCGACGGGCGCTTCTCGGGTGGCCCAATTTCTCTGCTTAAATTAGCTTTGAGAGATCTGAGAATGTCCTTGATATGCTCCAATCGTAATCCTTCATATCTATATGCCAATATGGACAGTCCTAGAGTGACGTCAGGATGTGCGAACTCACTCGCAGTTGACGGCGCATCTTTGCCCACAAAGGGGATTGCCAAATGCAGCCGACTGCGCGGCATCCGTGGATCTGATTTCAGCGCACGCTGGCAATCTTGCTCGTTCATCAACCCAAACGACACGCGATCCACCTTCTGTAAAATGTGTGGCAACACGAGATGCAGCCATACACGGATCATATTCAAGCGCCCGCGGTCTTGCTCGCTGCTATTTAAGAAGGCCCGTGCCTCCTCACTCTTGGTACTCACCTTCTCCGCGTCCAGATAGAGGCGCACCCAGGACTGTGTTGAGTCTATACCTGACTTGTCACAATACAGGAGTGAAAGGTCCACAAATAAGGGGAGCAGTTTGTTTGTGTAGAATTTGGCGCTCACTAAGACCCAGTGCGGTCGACGCTGCACTGATCCATCGTTCGCACCATTGTTGAGCACTTCTCGCATCTTATAGATGATTTCAACTTGCCGTTCAGTGAGTGCATCATATGTTTGCGCACCTACATCCTTGCCTGCCTTCAAGAAGAAAGAGAGGAGGTAGATCGGAAACTTCCATCGCATTGGCAAATCTGGCAGAGGCTCTTTGGGGCCGATGGGGAAGTTGAGTTCACTTTTCAGAGGATGCAAAATCATGTCGACTTCGTCCATGATGATAATCGCGTCCTTCAAAAGTGAGAAGAGTTTGGAGGCTTCTTTGATTTGCCGCTGCAGCACTTTCCTCTTGGGGTTTCCCGGATCCCTCATGCCTAACATGTTCTCAATGGTTTTGAGCATCATAGACTTGAGCGAGCTTGGCGTTGTCACCACAACTGCACCACTAGCAGCTGCGTTTTTCAATTTGCTGAGCAGGCGCGCGTCGACCGAGTCGTTCCTTTCAAACAGCAGCGTGCACACTCGTTTGCCAACGCTATCAGATAGTGCTTGTCGCATGACACCCCGCGAAAAATCGAGTAGCGCCGGTGGCATCACTTGCAACACCAGCGACTTGCTATCCGCCAACAGTAGCGCGAGCAGTGGCGACACCACTGTGGTTTTTCCGCTTCCCATAATCATCTGTTTCACGACAGCTCGTTGGCCATCTTTGGGATTTTCCATAGCATCACAAATCTCCTTCACGATCTCAACCTGCCGCACACGCAACATCATGCTGCTCTGAAACTCAAACACCAAAAAGTGTGGCTTGAACTCGCGCAATGTCTCGGCTCCCTTCCGGTTTGTACTCAAATATATGCGCCGGGCGCCCAGCAAATCCCCCAGCGCCGAGCTCATCTGCTTGAGCACAATCTCGGAATTTTTCACCGCCGGATCGTCCTTCACCTGTTTTGGTCCAAGGTTTTTCAGCTTCTCGAGTTCGGTGCGGAGTGAGTGTAATTGTGCAAGTGCGAGGTTTGTGCTGCTAGCTCTGATCGCATGGAGGAGTGCTATGCACAGCAGATCCGATGCGGCTGAAATGCATGAAGGTGAAATAAAAGGATTGATTTGCTTCCACTCATCTTTCTGTGAGCTGAGTAGCGTAAGAAGTAGAAATGGAAAGGTCATCAAAGGGCGATGCCCAGAAATGCGGAGCAGCTTGAGTTGGAGGACAAGGCCTTCCTCTGCATTCGACTGTGTGCATTGTCCGTTAGCAATCTCAACCACAAGCGTCTGAACTTTCCCGAAGAACTTCATATCAGCTCCCTTGAGCTTCTGCAACTTACGCGACAACTCCATGATATTCGCAAGCGCCCCATCTATCTCCTCCATGCTGCCGCGCGCCAGTGCGTTCTCCTTCCCAGCCAATGCCATGAGCTGATATGTAACACCGTCTTTGCTCTGAGCCATCGTGTGCAGCAGCGCAAAATCACTTTGCAATCTGTCAATCATCGCCTTCTCCACACCCGACGAGCCCTTCAACAAAGTGTCTACGTCAAATGGCGCAGTTTTCGACGGAACTCTGCGCTTTTTTTCCACAACATACTCCATCGTTGTTGCTAACAGCGGGCGCTCTTCCAGCACCTGTTCATCATATGATGCCAAAAGCTGCTGCTCGATATCCTGCTTTCCCAAGAAAATCTCCACCCACGCCGTGTGCCCACACACGACTCGTGAAGGTATTTGGAAATCTGCAACTTGGCAGGGTGGGCATTCGTCGAGTAACTTTACCTCGTTGGTAATACTGACGATGCGTGCACATTTCATGGCGGTCGTTGGCACCTTGTATGCTTCAATCTGCTGAAGATTTGATGCCTGTGCCTGAATGAATGTGACAAAACTCTCGAGGAGAACGCGCAGGGGTACACGTGGTTCGTTAGCCGTGGGATCTGTGCGGAAAATTGACGAGTCGTAATTGATTCTGTCGTCGTCAAGTTTTGGGCAAGTGCTGTCTGGGCCGGAAAATATGTGAGGATTGTGATACATGGTGCTGAGGATACTGGCAAACAAGCTGCCCCCTCGGCAGTCAGAGATGGCGAAGTAAAAGAGCAGGCCAGCAAAAGTGTGTTGTGGGGAATCATGCAGCTTGACTTTGATGCGCTGTGAGAATATGTCGTAGATAAGCATGAATTGGTCAGCTGTACTTTCACCGTGTTCAAAAAGATCGATTACCATCTGAATGGCGTCGACGCCCCGAATGTTCTTCTCAGACATGCGGTATCGAACAGCAAGACCGTCAAAATCCTTGGGCTTGGCGTTCATAATTCGTGTGCTGTTGTAAATTTGCCAAGCAGATGTTCTTCTGCGTGCCGGAAAGCACGCTTGCGCGCTATACTCGTTCTTGTTCTTCGCATCGAGGTATTTTTCACGATTGAGCACAGATGACCAGACGAGAGAAACTTGATTGCCGATGTTCTGGAGGAAGAATAGGAGCTTTGTGCGGTCGAGGTGCTGACCCTTTGCATACACCATGTCCAGGAGAGACGTTGAAAATGCTTCTGCATCCTGTATCCCCTTTGCACTGCCTGCTTCTTTCCTATATTGCGGATTGCAAAGAATAGCACACCATTCTTGCACACTTTCTTTTGAATAACGCGCCGCACCATTTGCTATGATCTTCTGAATTTTCGTTGTCTCTTTGCAGAGGCGAATCAACAAGTACTCTTCCCGCTCGCTCAGCCTCACGCCGGCGGAAACGTGCCTAAGCTTTGTGAAATAAAGTCCCGCAACCTGTCGAATATCCCACGGCAGATTTATGGGACAGTCGACCAGAGCCAGCTCTATTTTGACTCGGCACGCAAGGGCATCAGGATGCTGGTCGGACGCCGTCTGGCTGAGCAATGCCAGGACTTGTTCCTCCTGCTTCGACAAGGCCGCATCGGTTGAAATGCTTGATACCATGGCACATGCTTGATGGTAGTCACGCCCAAGAAACTTGAGCACCAGCAGGTAAAATCCCGATGCTAACCCCTTTGGAACGAGAGACAGACCAGATGGATGCAGTTGGTACGTGAAATATTCCACCTCCGAATGCTCCTTCCACTTGGCATCGTCATGATCAAAAACAATTTCGCACGAGAACGGTCTTGGCCCCACCTGTGGCCGCACCGCTTTTGTATTTGGCACCATGACCAGCCATTCATTCTGCAAAGAGCACAAGATAAGCAACTGTGGCACTCCTTGCACAAGTTCTTTTGCCTGAACAGGCAGCTCATTGAAATCAATGATATAAAACCCCGGAAGATCGTCAGAGAAGAGCAACATTCGTCGTGTATCATCAAGTCCCGTGTGCTTGCGTACAGAAAACGAAGCCTTCAAACGCGTCAGCTCCACTCTCGTAATGCGGTGCTCGCTACTTTCAGCAGGCACACCCCAAACCAAAACATGCGAAGCATGTTCAACTCGCGAAATTGTTCGAATCAACGACCATAGCGCACTTCCACTGGGCGCCTGCAGAGCATTGAGCAGTACTTCCTTTTCATTTGACTCTCTAGATTTCGGGCTCTTTGTGAGAGAGACTTTGGCGCAAACGCCTGGCATTCCAGTCGCACGAATCACTCTGTCCTTCTTTTTCATTTGTACTTCCGCTCTGTATGCATGTAATCTGTCGATGTCAATACCGCGTGCCACAACATTAGCTCTGGTCTTCTCCATATCGAGCCCCTGCGCTCGCAGCTCGGATTCCCAGTCGGCACCTGCAATGGCATGCAGCCAATTCTTCTTACTGACACCCTCCGACCCACGCGCTTTCAGAAAATCAAACAGCACAAGCAAGTCAGGTTCAGATATCGTCAGCTGGAGTGCCATGACTCCTGCCTTGAGCGCCGAAAGCGGCATGTGTCCATCCTCACACGGCGAAAAGATGTCGTTTTTGAGCAATGGGCTTGTTTTTGGATGCAGAATAACAGCAGCAGAAATCTTCTTGAGAGCATCTTCGCATCGCTGCCGAAAGATTTTGCGCATTTCTAGACTCAGCACATGATATGAATCCTTATACACATCACCCATCCTGGAATAGCCTGAGCTACCAAACTCAAACTCGAGCTTTTGGCCTACAGAGATAGAAACTTCATATTCGAGAACTCCTTTTATCCGTGTTGGTGTCGCAGAAGTTCGTGTGTCCTTCACCTGTTTCTGGGCCACATTGTCGACATAGAGTCTGGATGCACCAGGGTCTTGCAGATCACACAAACTTCCATTGCCATTTATTTCGTAGTAGACTAAAGCCGTTGTCGTCCCACTCTTGATCAGCACTAGCCGCACATCGCACAAGTATTTTGAGTTATACACCGATTTGCCCTCAATGAACAAGCTCTCACATCCACCTTGGTTGGCCTCGTGTTCATCCTCGTCCATCCTCTTTAGGTCGATAGTAATAAAACCCGCCTTCATATCTACCCACGAACCCTCCTTTTCCTCCTGATAGCCTCTGATGATAGCTGGCGTTTCCACGTCTTGCCAGAAAATATAGGAGTTGACAAGGCCTTGAGGAATCAAACCGCTCAGGAAGCGACGCGGGATAAAAAGCTCCCTGCGCTTCTTCTCACCGCCGCCTGTGAGAAGCGATATGGATCTAATCAATGTACAACTCTGGCCGAATCCACTATTGGTGCCGGGATCTAACTCTTTGCAATAATCCGCAAATTTTTCATGGGCTGCCTCGTGGCGTCCCCACGTTTCCCACGCGACCTTTCGATCTTTAGTATCAGGGTCCAAGGAGAAGCTCGAAAAGATGCGGTTGCTCGTGTAAATGCATGAGGGCCAGTACTGTCCGCCGTAATTGTCACACAAGAACACGTCGACGGTAGCCAAGTCCTTTGTGAGCATCACCTGAAACCACGCGCCATGTAGCTTTGGGTGCGCGGCACATAGGTACGCACACGTAGCATCATTCGGTACTGTTTCATCAGACAAGAAAAACATGACTTCTTCCTTGCACTGAGGCGGTGCGAAGAGCTTTGATCGGATCGGCTCGAACAGGTCGGCGATCCATAACTCACTCTCATTCAGCTCCAAGGGAGCGTACTCCCGATCCATTTCTCTCGGCTGCAGCTTGGTGACATCAGACCACACGCAAATATCCACTTCCGTCTTTGTGCCAATAATTCTTCTTTCTTTGCAGATTTCTGAATCTCGAAGCTCTACACACTGCAGCGTTGAGACTGCATTGCCAAGGACCTCCCGAACATCACTATTGCAAACGATATCGTCGTCAAGCCCCCGCAGGACACCGCCAGCAACGCGCAGTTCTAAACACTGTAAGTCAAGCTGCAATTTACATGAATACATAATATGAATACATGAGTGTGTAATATACACATTGTAATGCGTAATACTGACTAATTAGTCAATGTGTGTGTGCGTGTGTGTGTGTGTGTGAATCTGGGTATATACGTGGTAACTCTCTTCCCTTTTTTGTTTCTCTCTGTCTCTTTCTCTCGCTCTCGCTCTCTTTGGCTTTCTTTTGCTACTTCTCCTCTCTCTGTGAGGATTTGTTTGGAACTCAGTATGTGCGTAATATACTCATAACTAAATAAATTGGACCACTACAAACATGCATACAGACATAAATGTCCAAGATTATGTACAAATTCATACATGTATACACGCACACACACACACACACACACACACGCATATACATAAATATTTACAAGTATCATATTGTGACACGACATGGGTTATTCTTTTACAGATTCCAAGGGCGTATGGCCTACTTGTCCAATCCGCTTTCACTACATATATATATATATATATATATATATATATATATATATATGTATATATATATTTATATATATATATATATA
>Ga0105055_10007465_pt1 | contig 14523 bp, 8 predicted proteins | sample BON03_FD_78090 | JGI IMG/M metagenome (GOLD analysis project Ga0105055, IMG submission 78090) | Freshwater microbial communities from Lake Bonney liftoff mats and glacier meltwater in Antarctica - BON-03 | ecosystem: Environmental > Aquatic > Freshwater > Ice > Glacier meltwater | place: Lake...
TTCGCTGTAATGATAACGTCTACGGTTAACGTCTGTGCAATGATTTCTCTACCTTCAAAACGGACAGTATAGGAGACCACAACTCGTGTAACCTCACCTAACCGTCAGATCTTTTTTTTTTTTTTAAAACTACTAGTTGATTTTTCAAACCCATGCGTTATGGTTTCGGGTGTTGCATAGCACCAAATGAGAACAAGAGTACCCAGATTATCAAAAGCATCGGTGAAACTTTAATTACCAGCTGCATTGCATGGGATGATGAGCTAGTGGTAGGTTGTGACTCTGGCATGTTGCATTCCATTCGAAGGGACGGGTATGATGGAAGCTGGAAAGGTCATGCGCGAAGCGTTAGTTCATGTGCCGCGTCCTCTTCTATGCTAGTTTCTGCTTCACGTGATTTAACGATTAAATGCTGGACGGGAAATAGCAAAATCGTAGCTACTGTTGGTGAGGCTCATGAACTGAATATCAGTGCTGTAGCAATCAAGGACACGCAATTTGCAAGTGGCTCTCGAGACACAGCGGTTAAAATATGGAACCTGAATGAAGACGGATCTTGTATTAACACTAGTGTATCTCGAATTCCGAGGAATGTCGTTACTTGCTTGTCGCGGATGGAACAAGTGTTCTTTCAAGGTACGTGAACTACATTTTTTGGGGGGTTTTGTAACACGTGAATAGGAAGCGAAGATTTGAGCATCAGATGCTGGGATTGGCAAAGAAATAAGTTGGAAAGTCCAAGCACTGTTTTCCGCGGTTTTACGAACATACCTCTCTGCATAGATGTTGATCCCAACTCGATGCAATTAATCATGGGCTGCAAGGGATGTGATGGAAGTTCTTTATATCTATGGGACACCAGAAATAATTCAGCTCCCAAAGCTCAATTTGATGAACATGAACAAGATATCGTCTCGTGCTTTTTTATCAGTGCCCAAACGGCTATCAGTGCATCGAAAGACAACGTTATTCTTATTTGGGATCTGGTATCGATGGATATACTCTGCAAGTATTATTTAAATATGGGATCTAGCTGTACTTCGATGTCTTTGTGTTGCCGCCGATTCTCAGTAACGAGTCTGAAAGGTGAGATAATGAATTTTGAAATTAGTCCCACATTCCAAATATCTGTTTTGTGAACACGAGAAAGCAGATATCCATTTATGAGTAGAAGGTGAGCCCATCTGATTTGAGTTTTGGATTTGATACCTTTCTTCGTGGATTCATTATGTTTAGAAAGAGTATAAAATCAGGTTTCTGAAAATGATTTTAAAGTTGTGATAGTCCCCCGTATAAAAGTTATCCGTTTTCTTTGAAAGATGCGTCGCGACACCAACTATGTAGGCGATATTGAAGGCGCAACTCGTTTAGATCGATGGGAGAGACGCAACAAACCAGATCATTTTAGCACTGATGATATACCAGGTTCTCGCCCTATGACCCAGCAAAGGGCAAGGAAGACAACATTTCATTGTAACAGCGACATTCCGGGATCTTCATCTTGCATAAAATCTTTCAGAACTGACCGCGTCGTGAACCCATTGCAACCAGAGTACAATCTTCCGAAGAGCGTCATGGCTCCTATTCCCGTCCCCAAATTTATCAATGACAACATGAATATCAGTGACATTCCTGGTGCGTCACCGAATGCAAGTCGACCATTTGAAACCCGAGATTCTCATAACGTATTCGACGTACCCGGAGCTACACAAATTACTTCATTTCTCCATTTGAAAAAAAATCGTCGCTCTGAGAAACATGTTGAACCGCAAGTTCGAAGGAGTACACGCAGTTCCAACCCGTTGCAACCAGTGTATTCAATATACGGCATAGACATTCAAGATCATCCAAAAACTAGACCCAATAAACTTGAAAGTCGCTTTGTTCATAAAATGGCTCCAAGTGAGATACCAGGTGCTCGATCAAAGAAGCAGTGGAAGGGTCGTCCCACCAATCAGGTACATGACATCGAGGGCGCTACAGCCGATACCGTGGAGAGAGGCATCATCACCAAACGCATACCTAGCAGTCCTTTGAATCCTCGTTACAAACTTCTTGACGGAGATTTCTCTAGATTAGATTCTACTCGAGGTTCATCGGCACCCTCGCCACTGCCGCTTACGAAGGAAATCATCCGGAGTGTCAAGAAACAAGCCACCACCATGGAAGGAGTACCTGTGAGTGTAGTAGCACACAATACTTTGTTCCCTCAATCCAAACCATTAGCAGTTGTGGAGGGTCTTGCATCAATATCTTCGTTCTCAAAGCTGGATTCCACTCCTCGACCGAAGGCCGCCACAAGCAAGTATCAGGTGCCTGTTCCGAAACTTCAATTGGGTACCATAGCTAAAGCCCGTGCGCGTCAATCAAATGTTTTCAATCAAGCGGTTTTATCTCAGGAGAAATTCGCTGTGCAAAATCTACCAGATAGTTTCGACGACAAATCCACTTATTGGAATAAATGACTCTAACGTATTCTTTCCTTTTTCAATTATAATGATAATTAACTTATACAGGGAATGCTCTATCTAATATCGGGAACTTTCCCTATTTCTTGACATGCTTTCGAAGTTTATACTGATCGGTATGCACTCCGTACGACCCCCACACAACTGAGCGACTGAGGAGGGGAAAAGTCACTGACCGCAATTGCAAAAGACCGAAGAGTGAATTTGTGGGGTTCAAGAGACTCTCCAAGACAAGGGGGTATTTGAAGCATCATCTTCGCCAAATAATAGCAAGTTCGGATGTGACAACTGCTCTGCCTGTTTTTCTTCCAAACAAGCTGGTTGTATTGCGACCGTTTGATTTTGCTCTCAGTATAATACAGTACGAAACTTGATGGAAGGTTTCATTGTCTGTTGACGGCATTGGTGGTGAGAAATGAGGAATGCATGAAATGTTGTGGACTGGTGTCGTTATTGAACAGCTTGTGGAAACTAAGAAACTCTTGGACTTGCACCCCCTAATGTCAGCTCAGCTATAGCTTATAGCCGTTTGGAAATGCTTTTCTACTGATTTCTACTTGGCGAGAACTCCACTAGTGTTTGGCTAGTGGTTGTTAGCTAGTATTCTATTTCTGGTTTTCGATGGACCCGGCCAGCGGGCGTTAATAAAAATTTTCGGGACGACCTTTTCTATTTTATGATCATCTTGAGGCATTTCCATGGAATTCAAAAAGTGAATCCACTATGGGATGCATGTTATTAATTTTGTGGGCATCACTTTGTGCAACTGCTATAGGGCGCAAGAACATCTTGTACGTGATACTCGACGACTATTCGGAAATACCGGGATCAAGAGCGACTCCCAATATCGACAAGATCAAAGGTGAAGGAGTGACATTTTCTAAAGCATATGCTAACTTTCCACAATGTGGGGCTTCTAGATATTCTTTTCTTTCAGGGAGGTATCCTTTCAAAACAGGATTCGTCGGTTCCTCCTATGTGCCTTTGAAATCCAAAGCTGACGCGGATATCTATTCACAGATACAATTTCTGCCTCGTGTCATGAAAGACAATGGATATCTTGTGGGGATAACTGGTAAAGTATTTCACAGTCAAAGCATTCCAAAATCGTACTACACTCGTTTTGGGGATCAGTTTCCTGAAGGCATTCCATATAGAAAACCTGGGTGCAATAATTTTTGCAGATGCCGTGGTAAGTCATGCACTGATTATGCAACAAAAGAAAGCGCTATTCAGTGGATTCATGACTGGAAAGAGACTAAAGAACCTTGGGTCCTATTCGCAGGATTTGTACGACCGCACACAAATATCGAATATGATATGTCCATTCCTGATATTCAAGGTCGATTTAAGAATTACAGTCACAGAACAACTCCAACGTTAAACTTGAATCCTATATCTACTATCAAATGGGGACCCGGGGGAAAGATGGGGAAACTAGTTGATATCAGAATGAAGCATTATCTCTCAATGGTGTTTACTGTGGATACCTACATCGGAGAGATACTAGATGCCATAAAGCAAACAAGCCAAGAAGACGAAACTTTGATTATTATTCATTCTGATCATGGGATGCATTATGGCAATGGATTCAACCACTTTGGAAAGTGGACACTTCTTGATGAGGCACTTCACGTTCCTCTTATCCTCAAGATCCCTAACAAATCTGGTGGCCTCATCAATGACGACGTCAAGGAGTTAGTTGATATTTTCCCGACAGTTCTAGAATACGCTGCTATCAACATGACTTCCAGGGATATGAAATTGCTTGATGGGAGATCCCTTCTTCAGTCGTCGCACAAGGATTTCTCGATAGCTATGTTTCCTTCCTGCAGTAAAAAAGGGGACGCACGAAACAGCAAAAGGCGAAGACCTTGCATGACATCAAAAAATGGGGCTCAAAGAATAAACGCCATCGGATACTCTGTAAGAACTAAAAGTGAGCGAATAACAGAGTGGCATAGACTCAAAGGATCAGCCAAACAATGCAAGAAGTTTAAGTCTTTCGAAGAATGTAACAACGCTGAAAATTGTATGGCGATGGGAGTAATCACAACAAGAACCGGTGGTTCTGATGGCAAGAGCAGATGCATGGTTAGAGTAGATCCCGAAGCAGTCTCGTTTGAGAATTCCTTGATAGCCGCTGAATATCTTAAGGACCAATTACCTCTACGAAATTGCATTCCCATTGGATCGAAAGAACAAGTTCCTAACTGTCAAACCACTCCGACGCTCCTTGGTGTGTTTTCGAAGATACTAGAAGAGGATCCCTGCTATGACATGTCCGTCTTTAATTTTTCTGCTTGTTTAATCAATTAAATTATTTGATTAAGATAGGACGATATTCCCCATAATCATTCCTTCGCGAACCAGCAAAATAAAGAAGAAGAGTAATTAGCTGGATATATTTTGTTGTGTTCTAACTATCAAATTTTCGGCAAGAGGCACCAATAACTTCCCTTTAAAACAATCATGCAACGAGGTCGCATGAGTACCAAGTGTAACACAAGCAGCTTCAAGGTCATCAACATCAATATGAGGAGGATACATTAAGAATCCCATTGCGCTCACACTAGTTTCCACCAATTGACCTCCACTAGCAAGCTCGTCAAGCCATTGTATATACTCCATCTTCGCATCGATAGGTTCAGCCACAGACATAACACAAGCAGCTGCTTTCTCCATTAATACTCCTACAGCACGAAGTTTGTCTATCAGGATAGCCAGTCTTTGAGCATCCTCCTCATCGATATCTCCATCCATCATGTGGTCCATCATGTCGTACCAATCATCAGACCCAGCCACAGCCGAGGATACTACTGGAGTATCGTTAGGTTCATCTGCTGATCTAAATACCTCCTCAAACTCTCGAGTGGTGTCTTTCACAGTGATCATATTCAGCACCAGCGACCGTTTCGTCGCAGCCGCGTTTGTCTTCGCCACAGCTCGTAACTTCTTTGTAGTTACCCAAACAGCACCAACATGATGCGCAGAATGGTCCATCGATGTTTTGGATTCTAAACCTTTCAAAAGAACCAACAAATTTCTGCATAGACTTGAGATCGCAATCACCGTTTGTTGTCTAGCGCAAGCACAACACGCACCACTATTCGAGATAAACAAAAACCCTGAGGTCACCAGTAATTCTAATGGTGAAATAAAATCATTCAAAATAGCCTCCTTTTCAATATCTTTAGACAAACTTTGCCATCCAAGCACCACTTTATTACTTTCAGTATCGATGCGGAGGGAAGAGTCGTCCATAAGTTTCCTGAATGTGGCATAGTCTTGATGCGAGCAATTGGAATCTACCAGTGGGTCCGCGCCATTGATGACTTCAATCAATCTCTCAATACTTGCAATGGCTCGTTCCATCAAGACCGGGAAATGAAAGGCCAATAAGTTCCCGAAACAAAACGAGGCACGGTCCCCTCACTCATTTAGTGTGCAAAAGTACACTTCCTCTTTCCAACAAAAGCGTTGAGATACAAGATGTTTTTCTTTCAACGGAGGCGCAAAGGGGCAGATTCCGGGTCTTCCAAGGGTAGCGCAGAGGAAGATCCATCTGTGCTATCAAGGCGTCGGTCCTTTGGAGGTACGAATTACCGCGAAGCATCAGTCCATGTTCTAATTGCTGTTTTGTAGATCATCACATGGGCTCCTATATGGAGTCGCAATCCAGTCAAGGAAGTAATACTCCTTTAATTCCTCGTGAGCTGAGTAATATGGTGGGTTGTCCTATTGTCCTGGTCATGGTTGGCTTGGTAAGTGAAAGGTGAACTCTCGATGGCTTTCTCACCTTGTCCATTGTATAGCCTGCGCGAGGCAAGTCCTACATCACGAAAAAGCTTGTTCGGTATCTGACATGGCGAGGATTCAAGTGCAAAGAATTTAACGCTGGTAATAAAAGACGCGATATGATGGATGGTGGAGGGCAGAGCGCGGATTTCTTTCAAGGTTCCAATGAGAAACGTGAAGATATTGCTATGCTAACTTTCCAGGATCTGGTTCATTGGCTGGAAGGAGGAGGGCACGTTGCAGTGTTCGATGCTACCAATACTACTGTTAATCGAAGAGATAAAGTCCGCGAATGGTGCAAGAAAGCAAACCTGCCAGATCCTGTATTTGTTGAATCCATTTGCGACGACGAGCAGGTATTGGACAGGAATTACCGCATGAAGCTTGCTAATGAGGATTATAAACACACAGATCATGATGTTGCTATGGCTGATTTTTTAGAGCGGGTGAGGGCATATGAAAAGGTTTACGAGCCTGTTGGTACAGGTTCAGAAGGCGACAATTTCCCATACATTAAACTGTTCAATGTTGGATTAAAGGTAGTTGTAAACCGCTGCTATGGTTTTTTAACCAGCCAAATTGTGACGATCCTTCAAAATTTTCATATCAACCCTCGAAGGATCTTTTTAACTCGTCACGGAGAAAGTGAAGACAACGAAGCTGAGAAATTGGGAGGTAATTCCAAATTGACACCAAAAGGCGTCGAATATGCCCGAAGACTAGCAGCTTTTATTCAGGACCAGCGGAGTGATAGTACCTCGCCAGAATTCATGGTTGCCACGAGTGCTATGCGGAGGGCTATCGATACTGTTAAACCATTAAAAAAGGCGGTGACCGATCAACCGGTATTCTTCCTGCACACCAACCAATTGAACGAAATCCATGCTGGCTCATTTGAAGGTATGAGCTATGAGGAGATCAAGTTTAGAAATCCTAAGGAATTTGCTGCTCGACAAAAGGATAAATTGGGTTATCGATATCCAATGGGGGAGTCGTATCTAGATGTTATTATGCGACTTAGTCCGTGGGTGCTGGATTTAGAGCGATTAAGGCAAGATGTTCTTGTTGTGAGTCATCAGGCATGTTTGCGAGCTGTCATGGGTTATTTCTTGGGGACTGACATCGAACAAGTCCCTTATTTAGATGTGCCCTTGCACTGTGTGCTCGAGATGACACCTGAAGCTTATGGTTGTAAGGTAGTGAAGCATGATCTATTCGCAGAATAAAAACTTAATCGATTGTATGCGAATCAATAGTTCAACTGGCAGGCTCTTATGGTTGAAAGCTAGTTCGGATGACTCGATTTTTAAAAAATGAAATGGTGAAATCCCCAAGGAAAATGAAATTATTCAAGCCTTAATTAAATTAACTTGTCAATTTTTATTCAATGAACTATTTCGAAAGGGGGGCAATGAAGTTAGCTAGTAGTGCCATCGCTTCCACGTGAATAGGAATTATGGACATTGTTTCTTGCATCGGTTTCAACTTCGCCAATGCCGCTAGATCACTGATAACTTCACCGATCGCCAGTTCACCGGTCACTTTCTCTATTTGCATTACTGGGACTAAAGATTCATTCGATTGAAACGGAATATCACCCACCACCATTCCATCCAGAGGATATTTTGAGGCATTCATTTTTAAGAATTTCAATACACACAATGTCGCTTGGAACTCACTGGATTTGGCAGAACATCGCAGCCATGACTGCTGCGTGTAGATATTCGGTTCACTGAAGAATGAAATAACTATATGCTGGCACCCGTTGATACGTTTACCCAAAACAACGCTTTTAAGCCATATCTCCTCAATGGAATCCAAAGGGAAACTCCCCGACTCCAGCATGTATCCGTTCGAATCGGTCCAGCCAACTACGGTGCAAAATCCGATATCGATACAAGCGACATGAACTACACAACTGCCTAACTCATAGTCTCTCACCCATACAGCACTACTTCGTTTATCGTCAACATAACTGGACTTCGATAAGGCTAACTTTGTATACAAACTACAAGCCACTGCGGAGATGAAAGGTTGTCGATTCACTGCGATATGCACTTGAGAACTCAATAGTTGGAAAACCACTGAAGGAATCACCGGTTTGTATGATTTTACATGCTCTTTTATCAGCAGCTCCACTTGCACTAATGTATCGTATACTAGAAGCGAGAGGGGAGAGGAACAGAAGAAGAAGAGAACAATATCTTTCGAAGAGTTGTCGTCCAGTAAATTAGGCATGATCACATCAGCTATTGCTTGTGCATTTCGATCCAGCAGCAAATCCAAATCAATATTGCTGCTCTCCTTTCGCGTCTGCTTCCTGATCATATTTCCCAAATTGCAGACGTCCAGTAGTGCGCTTAAATCTGCAACAAACATATTGCGTTCAGTAAAAGACTGGGCCGTCTCTCCAACATTATGTATATTGAATATATGATATTCGCATGCTATTCTATAAGAGGAAACCGGTTCTGCTTGAATAAATTCCCATTCCAGCATCAATGAAGCGGGAATCGAAACGAGCGAATCTTTGTAACTTATCAGTAAACGAATTTCAACGTCTTCTTCGTTTTCCTTTTGAATTTCACCGCAAGAGATGAGATCTGGAAGACCAATATGGCTGTTATCTAGAATCGACAAAATGTTGGAAAGTGAAACATGGTCGTGGAACGAGTTACGCATTATAGCAGGATCCCATCCTCCTCTAGCAATGGAGATGGCTTCTTTCTCCAGCATAGAAACTAGCTCCTGCGACCAACTCACATTTTCATTCACATAAGATTCAACCGGTACATTTTCCAGCATGGATTTGGTAGTAAACGGTGTCGAATAGGAAAAACCACTAAGGTGTGCTGTTGAAAAACTCCATTTAAAGCTACCAGCTGTCTTCTTGCGTTCAAATACGTCGTTATAACGCGTACAAGACCATATAGGCATTGAACCGGATGGTAGCGCAGGAAGTGCAGAGGCCATCTTAACCTCAGCGAACGATCCACGCCTGGCCATGGGGGACTCAACCGCCACATGCAACGCCTCGGGACTACGCTGTCTCTTCTTCGCTCCGTTAAATAGTGTGGATGTGAACTTCCCTGAGGAGTCGAAGAAAACATGATCGCAATGCTTCGATAGCTCACTGTATAGCGATCCTACTGCATCACGCATCTCTTTTCAAATAGTGTTAATACAGTGTATCCCAGTGAGTAGGAGTGTTAATACCCTAACGGAACTTTTTAATGGAAGTGTTGGTGTGCTTCGGTGCTAACGAACAACGAGTGAATGTGGTAGACGACAACAACTACGTTATTACTGTAGCACAACTTAAAGATGTTATGGCAGACACAATAAGTGAAAAATTACGCCTTTTAAAACTAGATCAGGAACAAAAATGCGAGTCTATCAAGCAAGAAATCAAAGAGTTTGAAACTAGAGTCAAGCCTCAAAAGAACAAGAAGAACAAGACTAAAAAATCAGATTCTAAAACTCGGGCTGAGAATGAAGAACGCAAAGTTTTAGTGGACAGGTTGAAAATTGCAGAAAACGAGATTCATCAAGAATATTGTGTTGTTGCTCCTAAATACTTAGGTTGCGTTCTTGATAAAGGAGAACGACTCCTTCATTCAAACATGGATATACTCCTTCTAGTAGAGGAGTGGCAGGCCAGGAAGGAGGAGCGGCAACAGCACTACGCTAAAACATTCGTTCGGACGATTCTCGAAATCGCCAGGACTCACGACGACTGTGCCCCAAGTTGCATCTTCGAGTTGTCCAATATTTTGAAAAATCCAAAGATTTTTAGTTGGGCTATAGAAGAATTAAGTCAGTTTGCTGATTTCTTGTTATGTTATTCCGGATCACCTCATTTAGCAGGAGCTGTTGCTACTAAACTTTTTAAAAACGATGCAGTTTGCTTGAATATTGACTCAGGATTGGAGACCGTTCGTAAACGACTGTCTACTATGTCTTCTCTTTATTCTGTATGCCCTGAACCCATCTGCTTTTCATTTATGCAAATAGCTGAAAGATTGAGTTGCGTGGAAACCCATTCAAGATGGCATTCAATGAGGCAAGCACTTCATTTCTTCATCGATGTTGGGCGAAGGGCAAGTGATGGTAGTATCACTTTAGCCGCTCAGCTCATTGTGTTTCATTTGTATCCTAATCTAGCTGTTGATAATCAAGTGCCTTTGAACGAACACAGAACCATGATTGGTCTAATTTCCGATATATTCGCATCGCCTGAGATTTTGGTTGAGAATACAACCAACCCTACTATGGCAGTTCGCTACGACCTGACTTCATTTCTTCTTGCTTCTTCCACTCTCTTTAGTATCGTGATAAAGGTTGATAGCAATGAACTGTTTCAAACGGATGCCATAATGCGAAGGCTGTTTAGAGTGACGGAGTGGAGCTTCCACAGTCTGCTGAGCTTCGATCAAAATACGGCCTCGTTGGGCGAATGGAAAATTCCACGCAGCAAAAACCTTCTAGGTTCTTCCTTGCAGACCAAAGAGAAACTGTATCGCGTGCTATATTTGCAATCGTTATCTGTAATGGCATGTGCTTTAACCGGATATAAACTTGAGGAGGAATTGCCAGAGACAACCATCTGGAATGAGATTACCTCTCTACTGGTAAAAATCATAAGTATCTCAAGAACCAAATACATGATATCCAAGAATGAAAACAGCAATACTCGCTGGCAAATCGTCTTCGAGGAGCATGCTGCCATCGCTAGCATAAGGGCAATTTTCAAGGCACAACTATTGTCTAAGAAATGGATAGCCCTTAATATGGATACCATAACCCAACTAGCGGGTCTAGATTTATGCTGCAGCTTAAACAGTCGGATTTGTTGTGTCGATTCGCTAATACTGTGCTTTCAACAGATTCCTTCGAGCGAGGCAGCAATAGAGCTAGCAAACGCATTGGATCCGGTTGCTTTAACCAGGCTCGTCATAGACTCTCCCACTGAAACGAACAATGCGTTTTTGCTAAGTCTTATATGGCGGTACACTGACAAAACATGCGACAATGAGCTTGCTTCCATTCTAGTTTCCTTATTCGCACACTCGGTAGATCATTCACAAGCTGTTACCACATATTTGGCACAATGTATTTTTTGCATATCGCAAGCGCCTCCAGCGAGTGTCTTCATTGGCACCACCGAAGGAGGGAGTATCGTGAAGATACTTATTGAAGCAGTCGGGAAATTTATTTCTCTACCCGGAAAGACACTAATGATACTTGAGTGTACCAAAGAATGCCTTAAGGCCTTATTTCAGATAATTAGGTGCAAAGATAATGCAGAGATTTTTATCAAAGAGCACGGTATTCAATTTATGTGCGCTGTGTTGGAGGAACTAAATAGTTGTTCCACATCTCCAAAAGAAACTCGAAGGATTGAGTATCTTATCGCTGCTAGTGTATTGAAAGTAGTTCGGGTTTTGATCATGACACAGTCATCCAAGCTGCAACAAGCGATTCTGCACCCTGAAGTCATAGACACGTTTTTTACTCTGGCATGTTCGTCCTACGATCCAAATCTTGAGCTTCAAGAACATTCAGCCCGTGTGAAGCGTCTTGCAGCTTCAGTATTGGTTGCATTACCTCTGCCAACCGATATTGGTGAAAAGTGTATTATCGCCATTTCGAGGAGTTTTCTCTGCAATGAATCCGATAAGTTTAATGGAGCCTCAATTCAACAGAGCTTTGGGGCCAAAATGATCAGCAGAATTGAGTTTTCAATCGCTGGGCAGGAACTCGTAATTAAAACGGGGATAGTGAAGCAATTATTGGACTTCGTCGCCAATGAAGAAGGTTGCCGACGATCTCATTCTCTTATTGGTTTAGTTGGACTTTGTGACAACAGCCAGAAGATTCAAGAGTATGTGTGCAAGTCCAGCTTGTACAAGCTGATCAAACTGGCATGGACCGTCAGTAAAGATTATGATCATCTTCTTGTGGCCAAATTACTTGAGAAATTAGCGACAAATTCCATCAATCGAACCATGTTATACAAGGCTGAAATGAGGGCTCGGAATATAGTGATTAAATGGCAAACAATGACAGATGCGGAAAAGTCTGCATTTGATGCCACTCAATCTGTACAAGAAATGAAATGTCGAGATCTGGAAGAGCAGCAGGCGTGTACGGATGTCGATTTAATGATAATCAAGGCGCAATACAATAAATGGATGACCAACGACTTAAAGGTGATTCAATCAAATGACGTTGTGAAACAGGATGCCAAAATAATGTCCTTGTTGGATTCTCAATTTTGGGCGTTCAGAGATTCCATTCTATGTCCAGCTAATAACCCATCAATGGCATCTAGGAGCAACAATGCCGAATTAACCAGTTGTTTTCACACCAACATGTCGCAGCCAGAGAAACTTTTGTACCAGCGTCAGAATTTGATGCAGAGTGTGGTACACCTAAAAGAGAGCAAAGAAGAACACTTAGCTCCTTGGATTCAACGACAGCATCGAAATGAATTATCGGTTCTAGCCGATCTGGTTCCTCAGTCTCCCGAGATACTAGATTTGGATGTTCCTATACTAAAGTATTCCATTCACCATGATTTCATAGAGCTGCACGATGAAAGCTTCGTGACTGTTTTGCGGCAATCTGAAGAATGGCAATTCCAGTGGCTGAATCCAGTCTTTGGCAACCAATCGTTAGAAATAGATACAATGATTGACGCAGTTCCGCCTTGTGATCAAGTGGGAGCGGTAAATAACTGGGATGATGCCACTGGTTATTTCAAGGAGACACTTCTTCGTATTTCTCTCAATGAGAAAACCGTTGCAGAAGAAAATTCTTCATATGTTTGTCATAGTTTTGCGGACATATTTCAAAACGAGTTGGATGGCACTAAATGGTCCAACGCGCTGAATATGTCACTTCTAGTTCCCTTATATTGGTATCTTAAATCTGTGTATGGTCACCTGGGGCTTGTAACCCTTTTGAAACTAATTAATATCCCAATTCCTTCGCACGTTGATCCAGAAATGTCGACATTTCGAGCTTTTGCTATTGGTGTATTTGATTCGTTTGAACACAAGCTAAATGGTCCAATGGAAAAGGTCTTGGAATTGATATCTTCCGCATTAATTGACCCATGTTCCCTTGATCCTGTTCTGCTCTTCCCGCAACTACCCTGTCAGATGTTCGACAACCACCGGTGTCTCATCCAAGATTTGGCCTTGCAAATGAATCACTCTCTGGATTGCCAGAAACTGCATGCAATCATTGAGTTGACGGGTGTACATTTACAAGATATTGAAGTTGCAGCTTCTATAGCCGGGATGCGAGGTACTTTCGAGATGCAACTTGAAGAGTGGCTCGTGCGGATCGCAAATCTCATTCCATTACCTTCAAGTCAAAGTATCCAAGAAATCACCGGCTTTTCTCGAGATTATGATATGTACTTTTTGATGCAGCGGTTCTTATTTTCGGGAGAAGCGGAAACTCTGCGTTTGGCTCGTTTAAGTAAAATAGCCCCTGAAAAGATCGACGCAAACATGGATAATGATGATTTATGTCCCGAGGAAAAATTCTGTTTTCTAATGAGTCTGATTCGGAGGAATGATATTTTGATTAAGTTTGACAAAGAAACTGTTTTAAAAGCTGCCAGAATGTTGAACCAGTCAGTTTGCGAGTGCTCGGAAGCCGAGTGTGTTTTATATGTACTTCGTGCTGTCAAAGTTCGACAACAGCATTCACCCGAAAATTTCGAAGCATCTCTGAAGCAAATCATTCCTCACGATAAATGGAAATTGTCTTCTCTACTCTGGTCATTAGTAAATGAAATTTGAAATACAATTTGAATCATTTTGAAATAAATTTCAGTTCAGACTCTTTGAGTGACAGAATGATGGAAAACCAAAGGTTTTACCATGGATGGATGCACCCAGTAGTATTGGGCTCAAACAAACAGACTTTAGCAACTGATTTCTATGAATCGAGTGTGTCTGAAAGCCTTCTTTGGTCTCGCGACGGTTCTATTGCAATAGACTGTCAATCACGTTTAACGTTGACTCATCTTTCAAAACCCAACTTTAAGAGCTCTCCGTTTTCGACGATTGCAGGATATTTTAGGCAAGTTGTTTTATTCCATGATGGTCTTGATGAATACTCGGTTCACCTTTTGGATAATTTTCATGAACTTTGTGTTTTTGAATGGCTATCAAGGTTTTTGTCCGGTCTTTTGGAAATACTTTGCCAACCACGTTTAATGTTGACTCATTTCTCAAAA
>Ga0105055_10007473_pt1 | contig 14512 bp, 11 predicted proteins | sample BON03_FD_78090 | JGI IMG/M metagenome (GOLD analysis project Ga0105055, IMG submission 78090) | Freshwater microbial communities from Lake Bonney liftoff mats and glacier meltwater in Antarctica - BON-03 | ecosystem: Environmental > Aquatic > Freshwater > Ice > Glacier meltwater | place: Lake...
AGGGATTTATCCGCGGAATTTCTTTCACCTCAAAGCCACGATGATTCAATCTATCAGAAACGACCTTAATGACTTGAAGAAAATGAAAGCTGAATATACTAAAAACCGAAGCCGTAAAACGAAACAGACCTTGTTCACTTCCAAACGCAAGCCTATGCTCCGTCGACTTGCTATTATGGTATTTTGCGTTTTCATTATGTTGTTGATGGTCCTTTGGGGATTGCGTAGGTTTTTATACGGAAGTGCTACACGCCGAAATACTGACCCTGAATCATTGTATGATAAACGTTGGTTTTCACCAGACATTGGTACTGAGGATATGTTGGATCTGATTCATATTCACGAGCATAAGATTACGAATGAAAGCACAGTGAAAGTAAAACGGCTTCCTGGTTTGGAGGCACCTACGTACATCAATATGAAGCCTGTCGAGCTGGTTCAAATTAGACGGCCAGCTGTTCGTAAAATGCGCCCTGAAGACACTCGTGCGATTCGCACTTTCGGTTGTCTACGTGATGGATGCAGAGGTCTGGCAATTGAAGATTTGTTGGATCGCAATTGGCAGATGCGTTTTCGAGCTGCTCAGAGTGGAGATACCTATAAGAGTATTAACTATCGAGTGACGTTCCTACTTACCGATACAACCCAATTGAATCATATGCAAAAAGTGCGGCCTGACCTTTATAAAAACATCTATGACGACTATGAGGGCAAGTGCTATCTCACGGCTTTTCAAGGTGGTGATGCTATTGGAGGAAATAAGGGTATGCAGCTCAAAGTGAAGGAAACGTACACGAAAAAGTTCGGATGCAAGTACAACGACCTTGGCATATCACCGATGTCGTATCGACTATATCTTCAGGATGAGTGTCTTGATCTTGATAGGTTGGAGGAGAACGGGATCACGTGGCTTCTTAAACCTGAAACTGGATCGCAGGGCCAAGGTATCACCTTCCATAGCGAAGTCAGCGGAGTCAAATCCAAAGTTCCGCAATTTTTCCCATGCGAACAAGGTGATTGGAAACCCACCGAAAGATACTTGGTTCAAGAGTACCTCGAAAAACCCCTATTGCTAAAGAAGTGTAAATTCGATGTTCGTGTTTATATGCTTGTGGCGTCGAGTAATCCGTTTCTGGTGTTTTATCATGAAGGATACCTACGACGAGCGCTTGCGGAGTATTCTGCCATGTCAAAGGACAGAAGAGTATATCTAACCAACACTCACTTTCAAAGCATGAAGAAGGGATTTAAATTGTCTGATCATATTTGGCCGTTTTACATGATGCAAGATCACTTGAGGGACCATGACAAAACTGGGGCTAGATATGTGGAGACCATGTTGAATCCATACATCAAGAAAGTAGCTTTGTTTATTTTTCAATCCGCCAGGAAAAAATTCAAAAAGAGGAAAGGAACCTTTCATATATTTGGTATCGATTTCATGATTGACGCTAGTTACCACCCGTGGTTCATTGAATCGAATGGGTATCCGGGATTTACTTGGTCCATTAACTTTGACACTCGTAATATGGTTGAGGAGTATTTCAATCTAGGTCAGCAAGTTCATGAGAACCCTCACTTTTACACCTTGATGCGATCTGGAGATCGATTTGGCAACTTTGAGATGATCTTTAATGAGTTGGAGGAGGAACGCACTGGTATTGTGTACAATCCGTGCCAAGAGTTCAAGAACAACCGAGCGTACAGTGCCCCATTGAAAATTGCCAACAAGCGATTTGCCAGGTATACAGGTAAAACCGGAAATCTTGCGCTCTTTAAGTCTTTTACGCACCCTATTAATGGACTAGAACGGGTGGCATCTGATAAAGTGAGCACGTTAGTCACCCAGTCAAATTTCTTTAAGCAAAATGGGTGTGTTCAGAAAACTCTTAAGTATATGCCAGCTACATATCGCTTGGATGATCCTGAAGAATGTCAGAAGTTCTTTTCGATGTCAAGCAAGTCGATGTGGGTATTGAAGCCTGCAAATTCAAAAGGCGGCGAAGGAGTGACCTTGTTCACAAATAAAGATGACCTGAAAAACGATTTCGGTGCCTGTGACGCTGGCAATAGCAAAAAGCCAGTTGTTGTCCAACGATTTATTAGTGATCGGCTTTTGTTCAATAACAAATGGTTCGATATGAAAGTCTTCGTTTTGGTATCTACCACCCAGCCGTATCTTGTTTTCTACCACCGAGGTTACTTGAGGTCCTCTCAAATTGCATCTGTGGGATCCCCCCGTAAAGCTTCAAAGGCGAATTCGGCGGAAGCATCCTCGGAAGACAATATTAACAAGGAGGAGGAGGAGGGAAAGGAACCAGTAAAATCAGCCGAAGAATTAGAAGAAGATGAAGATGATCAAATTGACCTTGGTTTAGATGCATTGCAAGCTGAGAGAGAGCAAGAGGACCAAGAAGCCGAGAGAGAAGTTGCAGCTGTTTCAAATGCTGAAGCAGCTGATGGTGACGGAGAAAACGCTGATGACCAAGAAGGAGGAGACGATGATAGTGTGTCGGATGAAAATGCTGTAGAAGAAGAATTACCAGAAGAGATACTGGAGCCGTGGGCCCCGAGCGAGTATAACACAGGAGACCAATGGTCTATCAACGAGCACTTTATGACGTTTGAAACATTTCAAGATTCACAGGCAAAGGCAAACTTGATCGGAGCTCGCTATGTGCATTCAATCTTCGACACATATGCGAAAAGAGTAGCAGAAATGGTGTTCAGGTCAGGTCGCGAGAGTATGTTAGGGCTAGGAAACATCACACGGGCCAATAATACATTCCAATTGTTCTCACTGAGCTTCATGCTGGATACCAAATACCGCATTTTCTTAACAAGTGTTCGCGAGGTGGAGAAATTAGAAGACGCGTATCCTCCGGATGAAGTATTCGCAGAAGACAAAACTCGAATGACAGAAACATTGAAAGGATTGGTGTTAGAGACGAATGATATGCCAATGGCATTTGCACGAATGCGCCGAGGAGATAGTTATGCTGATTGGCGCATGGTTTTTAGTGAATTTGAAGAGAAACAGAGGAAAGATGTGAGAGAATATGATCCATGTACTGAATTTAGACGTGATTTGATGGTCACTAAAACATCCATCTTGAAGAATGCATGGCTTCATAATTATGCAGAAAAGAGGCATGCAGCCAACAAGCGGGAACTCAATAAATATATTTTTCAGAAATGGGAAAGTTGTAAACATCGACCTACAAAAGAAATGCAATCATCATGCGTCAGGAACACAATCAGTTACCGTTACAAGATATACCTTGCGAAAGAAAACCTCCAATACCAAGATGGGTATGTGGAAATGCGGATTAAAGATCTGCATTCAAGAGCCGCAGCTGGACAGAAACAAGAAGGTGCATAGGTGTATTATATAAGAATTTAAAATATTGATTTATTATATAGGTACAACGAAGAGGGAGATGTTGGGACACCATCCTGCTTGTAACACAGTTTCTGATCCAGAATATGTTTTCTTGGAGATTCCACAACGCAGGTCGAAATCTTCCTCCTGAAAGTATCTTGTCCCTTTCAAAAGATCTTTGGCCATCGAAATTCTATCTGATTGCATCAGCTGTAGAATCACACTAGCGTTGCTGGAGCCACCACCTGTTCTAATTCTAATTTCACAATCGAAGGCTCCTTCATTGGCTTCTACTTGGGGACTCTTAATCACTATAGGGCATAGTTCATTAAGCGACATATTCAATTGGGGATTCATCACCTGGCCGCTCTTTGCGATTAGAACTTTGGGAATATTCTGAGTCAAACTCGCTAAATCTAATTCACTTTCGTGGAACTCTTCGTGACTGCAGTCATATACATCAAAATTGAGTCCGTCAGGATACTGCTCTTTGAACTCGCTTGGAAAATATCCATCTTTGACATCTATTATGTTTTTAAAATCAGGATTTGCAGCAAAGAAAAATAATACTCACCTTGAATGAACGACGCCGCAGATTCGTAAGGCCTGAATGGTCCTTGCCGAATTAGAAGACCATTAGAAAACACTTTCAAGCGGACCATGACGGGTTTCAAGCTGTGAATATTATTTGAAAGCTTGGAAACTTGAAAGTTGGGAGAACTCAGATTGGTTAACGCCTCAAGAAGCGAAGGTATATCCACATCAGCGGGAGGCGAGTCTCCGCACCATACTAAACCATAATCAGACAAGAACTTTTTCATATCTTCAATTTCGATCTTTAGTCTCGCATTTTCTTCCGAAATAGCTTGAGCACCTATTGACCCGTGTAAATTATGAATCTCGTTTTGCATTGCCAGATTCTTTTTCTCCGCGTGAACCAATTGTGTTCGAAGATCACGTTTGGATATCTCCAGATTGGTGATTCGAGAAGCCATCGATGAAATCAAATCTTGACTCTCTTTAAGTTCGTTTTGAAAGGATACGTTTACGTTTGTAACCTTGGACGGTTCAACATTGTAATCCTCCGGTGATATATCCGGTAAAAATCTATCGACTAAAGCATCAAACGACAGTTTTTTCGCGCCATAGGAAGCAGCAGGTTTCCGTTCTTGTATAGCTTGCATTCGTAAACTCCGGTGCCCAGCATTATTGAGAGACATGAATGGAATAAATTATTTCATAACGGACATTTTTTCGTACCATTGTTGTAACAAAATCGATTTTTTGTCAAAGCTACTAGTACACTTGGAGTCGATAAAAGCCTTAAAACATTTCAAGCTAACAGATGATGCCGGACTGTGGACGACAATTGCCCTTGAATGCGGACGGTGTGGCACTCCTAGCGGTGGATATGCAAAACTTCTGCATGCATCCAAAAGCAGCCCGAGATCACTCTGAATACTTTTGGGAAACCTGCCCACGCGCTATCTCAAACGTATCCACGATCCTGAACGCATGCCGAATGCGTCAACCAAATTCTTGAAATCGTCGGGCATAAGTAATCTATACGTGTATTGAATCTCTCTTGACGGATGGACGCGACCGTTCTTTAGACTATAATATTTCGGGATTCAACGTACGGGCGTGGGGTGCCAAATTGATTCATCAACTCGAGCCAATGCACCGCGATGAAATTATTCTCCCTTAATCATCTTGTTCTGTATTTATTTCTACTAATATTGATTACCTACTTCGAAATTTGGGAGTGCGACAACTTGTTATTGTTGGTGGACTTATCGACCAGAGTGTGGATTCAGCTGTACGGGATGCTTGTGACTTGGGATATCTAGTTACGTTAGTTTCTGATGTATGCGTGGCTGAGAGCGCTACACGACATGAAGCATCAATGAGTGCTTTGCAAGGGTTTTGTCAGCAATGTACTTCTGAAAAAGTTGTTTACGAACTTGCCTCCGGAACCGGTTGTGATCTGTTCTCCATTCCAGGTGCGATGTCATTTCACCACCATATAAAAGAGAATCGACGATTGAAGATATTGCTTGCCATCCAATTGGCATTATTTTCTGTCTCCTATTTTACTGGTAAGCTTCGGCTTCCTCTTTGAAATGTAACAATTGCATTATATACTATTTACTTTCAGTTCTTCAACGCTTGCTTCCAGACGTTTTAACATGTCCATGATTTTGATGATATCCCCTTTCTGGTTATCTTGACTGGAAACTTTCGACGAAAGTACTGTGAGAGCATCACTGTGAGCCTCACTTTTTTCCGTTTCATTGAAATTACTTTTGAAACTTTTCATCCTAGGCGAAAGGATTTCAACTTCTGAACCAGATTCCCCGCTCCTACTTCTCAAAAGAGGCTCGAAGTGCATTTTGCTCCGTACAAGTTCCCGTTCTTCTTGCACTCTTCGAGGATGTCGATAGAATCTTCCGATGTAGACCATTTCGTCAAACACACCTGTTCGCACGGCCGCGGCTTCTTTGGATGTAAAATGTTGCAATCGTTTGGCATGAGAACTCGTCGAGGAAACGTTGGATCCCTGTTTGTCAAAATCCATACTACCATATGTTCTAGATGTCTCTGCTAATAACGGCGTGTCATTTTGACCACAGTCGTCAATAACGATTTCGTGATCTTGACTTTCAGAACGATTACAAAAAGCAATTGAATCACCTTCATCTGGCCATAAGAATGAGTCTGATCGTCTGATCTTGACTTTCCAGAACCAAAAACATGCATAACGCAGTCGATGGAACAATCCATTCTGGATTCGTGCCAGATTCAGTTGATGCAACCAAAGAGCAGGCACTTCAACCAAGACTTTCCCGTCTGGTTCCTCCGTGATAATTAATTTGGAAGGCAGACCAGGAAATACCGAAGGAGTTAAATTGAATATGTAGCTGTATATTCTATCGATACTTATGGCCCTCCATTCATGACGCATAGTCATTGCAGCCCTGGTAAGCATCCATTCCTCTTTCGAACTTTGCTGAATGGCATCATATGTATTGGTCATGGTAGCGATAATCAAGTTCAAAATCACCAGCGCCACCACAAGCATGTAAACACCTACTAAGAAATAACCGAAATAACGACGATATTCGGACGTTTCAGCATCTAGAGCTCCAACATCCAAGTTGAAAATGAAAAAATACAAAGTAATCCAACTGTTGTACATAGTTCCGTAAATAGGGGACTCAGAGCCGCGAAAAACAAGCGAGAGGGCGTGACTAAAACCGGTAATGAAAGTAAACAGAATCAGTACATAAATGAACACATCCTTGATCATCTTCCGGATAGTGCACATGGCAACACCAACCACTTCATAACCTTCTGCAAAGTATAGGCATCTAACCCATAAGAGCACGCATGCCAACGCAGATAAAATGTCACACATACGATATATATCATCGTCCTCAGGAGATGTCGTACTTCGAAGAACTTGCTGAGCCATGATACAAATATGTGGCACGACATAAAATGGTTCTTCAATTTGAGGTGTGTACAATAAGCGGAGTATGCTAGTACCATTCAACGACGTGTCCATTCGCCATTCAATCACGTGCCGAGAGAAATACCTGAGGTTCATTAGGAACACGAATAATTCACCTAGAAGCAGGATCGGAATCCGTGAGCTGCCGTCGGGTAGTTGAAAGATTTTAACACCATGAGTCGTCAGCAGGAATAAAACATCTTGTTCAACGTCCAGTGTGGTTAACATTAGTGCTACCACAAATACGGCATTCAGGAAAAACTCAACGTGTAAAGTCTCCCTTGTGAAAAGCAACCATTTGACGGTAAGTACCCATTGCACCACCTCGTGACTAATAATGGCTTTGCGTTCTTGAGCGATTATCATATCCAAACTGGAATTTGAATCCGTCGGACCGCCAATCAAGGTCAAATCGTATGAATACACGCGATTAGCTCCTCGTGGATACAAAAATTTACGCTGCTTATCCAGCATCTTTAGGGCAAGTTCCGGACGATCTCGAACCATCAGATCAAAGAAACTGCAGTAAAATTGACCACCAGATTCAGTAGTTTCTGTATCACCTGCAGAATACATGGAGCTCGATATCCCACTCTCAGCAAATTTGATTCTTCGGTCTTGTCGTTGCTGCATGATGCTTTTCATCCCGCCACGGAGAACCGTTCGCCTGACCCTGCCCCATCTAGCTTTTGCACTGTTGGCTTCTTTATTTGCACTTTCAGGATAACTAGCTAAAGGTTCAGCGAGATCTTCCTCGTCGGTCTCTTCATTTAGAACCCCTAGAACAGTTTCCGACTCCTCGTCACTTCCAATGTCGGCGCCAAAAGTTAAACCCTCTTCGTGGGACATATCCAGCAAGAATGTTGCAAGGGCCAGGTGCTCCTCGTCACTGCCTTTGATTGCAGCTTCTTCTAGTGGAATCCTTCCTCGTGCATTCACGGTATCCAATCTAGCACCGTGCTCATAAAGGTACTTTCCCACCACCACCGAATCAACCAAATGCAACGGAGTATTGCCGTTATTGTTACGCTTGTTAACATTTGCTCCTGCTTGCACCAGTATACGTATGCGAGACATATTATCTGATTGTACAGCCCAATGCAACGGAGTACTTCCATCGACCGTTTCCGCATCAACAATGGCACCCTCCTGAATAAGGTACGACGATATTTCTGCACTAATAGTAGTATGTAAAGGGGTCTGAAGAGCACTGCCGCAAATGTTCACATCGAGTCCACTCTTAACGAGTAACTTGGTGACGGTCAGGTTTTTAGCCAAGTGCAGCGGAGTGTATCCAAACGACGCCTCACCTCTTCTTTTATCAAACCTCGAAGCAACATGCAACGGAATCACCTGCAATAGTCGCTCAACAATCCTCGCTCTTCCCAGAGAACAAGCACTGAGTAAGTCCAGAAACAAGCTTTCTGGGTTTTCGCTCACTATTTTCAGTAACGATGTTGAGCTTTGAAGATGTTGAAGTGAATGGCCTCGAAAGCGGCTACCCTCGATGGGTTCTGCATCGTCTTGAATCGCATTATGCGCCAAATGCCGTCTACTTTTCGATGGTGGCCTTTTCGCCGACATAGAAAAAGATCTACCGCGGTATTAATAATTGTATTATCCACATGGTACCCATTTTGTCCTTTTGAACTTGAACACCAATTTGCAAGACGTTTCACAATTTAATTTGATTCGAAATCATAGGTTGATGGGTTCAAACTTGAAGTATTTTAAATAATTGATTTTGGTTGTATTAATCTACCTTGGAAGAAGAGATTCAAATTGTTGAATTTCTTCTTCCTTCAACGAGTTCCCTTTTATACGAAACAAGTTTAGCTGTTTGCATTCCACCAAAGCCCTACCGAAAAATTCATATGTTTCATATCCAAAATAATTATAACTGAGATCTAACTGAAGCATAGTTTTGCTTTCATTTAATAATTTCGCAACGGATCTAGCAAGTTGGTCATCTAATCGATTGAACTTGATATCAAGGACTTTAAGACTTTTGCAGCCTACCTGTAACATTGGAATTAAATCTTCCGAGCGCAAGCGATTCCAAGATAAACTTAAATCTTCGATACTATTTCCCCCAAGCAATACCGTCAAAGCTTTTGCCAATACTTTGTCCATACCAATATTGTTGTCACTAAGCATCAGCGAACGAATCTTATAATTCTGATTCAACAGGTTCAGTATCTTGATAACGTTGGGATTGCTAATTTTGTTTCCATTTAGATTCAGAGAGCATAAATGAAATAAGGGAGGTGAGTGTGAAGCAAAAGCAGCGACGAACTGGACACTTGTTCGGTTATTGGAAAAATCCAGGCAATGAACTTAATGAGCCTGCTTCAAGGAGGCAACTATCGATGCAGCGCTTTTATCGCTGAAATTGTTATCCTGTAAAGCTAATGTATGTATCTCTTCGTGGTGTCTTTCAAGCGCCTCTACAATAGCAGCTGCCCCAGCAGTTCCGTTGGTATAGTTTCGAAAATCCAAGAAGTGGTTGGTGTCCCTCGTTCTTCGAGGTATGAATACTCCTTCTGATGAACTGATTGATAATGGGGATAGCAGTTTGCTACTGGTTGGCTCTTTTGATTCGCATACATCTAATCCACCCCATTCCCTTTCTTCATCCCATTTCCACAATTGAAAATCCCTTTCTCGTCTTTCTTGTTCTACTTTCCTAATTTCATGTTTAAATTAAGTTTCCAAAAGTGAATCGACACTTCGATTGAATATGGTGCCCTGCACATCTTGCCATACCGTTTCTGCCCATAAGGCGTCACTAGCTGATTCAGGCATTCGTTCAAGTTGGTTTTCAGCCATGACCTTCTCCACTGCTTTTACGAGTTCGTCAATTTCAATGGAGTTATATTGGCGACCATTCGCTCGAATAATTAATTGGTTCCGCCTATCAAGTTCCTGATTGTAACTTTCTTGGAGGGCTTTTCTATGTTGGAGCATCAGTGAGCGTGTTCGAGTCCATTCTCGGATCCATGCTCCCAATATGGCTTCCAAAAAGTCATCGAAATCCATCACATAGATGCTCTTGCGGCATTTCCCCTTTAACTTAGATTTAAAAACTGAGGTCATTGGAAGCAATAGTTTATCAACTGATACGATACATTTTGTCTTCGAGGAAGGGTCCCATGGTTTTAATATATTCATCAAGTCACAATCAGCTCTGGTGAATTCAAGATTCCATTCGTCGCATTCTTCAAATAATGCATTGACGATATTTCTTGCACGATCTCCACAAATGTATTGTCCATCTGCACTTTCTAAACAATCAGCCACGTCTTTCCAACTGTCGAACAACCTGGTCAGGACAAACCTCGCTATGCACGACACTGCATATTGATTACCTAGCTCTAAAATCCCTGCCATTGTACCGAAATTTCGAATACGCGTATTCTTCTCACTGTGGTCTTTTACAGCGGTAGCAATGCGAAGAAGCTGTTGTTCAGAAAGCCCTTCTCGAATCCTTATTACTTTGATGACAAAATCACCAAGAGAGATGGTGCGATCTTTTGTGCTGAAAACCAATTTGAATAAAACTGAGGAATTTTAAGTAGAACGTTCGGAGGCTGAGTTTGCGTTCGTTATTTTTATTCTCTGATGAGGCGAGACAGTTGATCCAGTTGAAGTTAGTATCTGACAAATAGCTAGGTGATGGCGCAGCCGGCTCAATCGGCAATGAAGAAAATTTTTCTTTCAAATCAGTGATCGTAACATCAACCATCTTCCGTACCAGGAATAAGGCTCATCATCGTCCGAGTTCGTTTTCCACAAAAAGTAAAAAACGGATAAATCAGATGGACAGGTTGTGACGAGGAACAATACTTTAACTATTAATTACCGGTTCCACGTTTCAGTTGTAGTGTAATAAATGAATTTATAATAATAAATTTTGGAAATCCAAATCCTTAAAGCAAGTTATATCGTTTTCGCTTCAATCACCTGAGAAATAGATCTAGTCGGATGAAACTTGAATATTTTGAAACCAGTTTTCTCCATGATAGCATGCCATTCTGAAGGAACACGTTCTTGAGCATCAAACATGTTCATCATATGCATGTCAATCAAGTGCTTGCCCTTGAGAAGGTCTGTGGTGGTTCTCTCAGGAAGAGCAATTTCAACGAGAAGTATAGAGCATCCAGTATTTCCAGAAGCTTTTCGTAGGTTCGAGAGGATTCGAATAACGTCAGCTTCATTCCAGTCATGAAGAATGTTTCTAACCATGAAAGCGTCGTTAGCGTCTCGGCACTTCGGAATTTCATCAGCATTAAAAAATGACCCAGGTAAAAGTGTGATCCGGTCTTTCATGTCTTAGTATTTACCACCTGCAGAATAGAAGCTTCTAATTGCCTTCGTGTTGAGTAATTGCGGTCGATCGAAGAGAACTCCTTCAAGTTTCGGATTCAAGTTTAAAACCTTTCTCAAAAACGAGCCAGACGAACCACCGATGTCAATGATACGATTGAATTTCGAAAATGGACCGTCTTGTGCCATGCCTTTTGCCCCAAGCGAATCCACATTCATCATCGCGTCAGAAAACTGATTCTCGTGTTTCGCGCCCTCCGATTCAAGATATTTCCAAAAACCTCCATTCTTGTTATGGAATTTCGCATCCATAGATAAATCCCATGCAATATCATCATCTTCTATTGCCTTGAGGGTTCAAGTGTTTTGCCCCATACATGATACGAATCCTCATGCCAATGGAGGACGAATGCCTTCATGGAGCTCGGGTGTTCCTGTCTGAGCACAGCCGACTTTGCATTGTTGACATACATTGTCGGATCCATCGGGCTCTGGCCAAATAATCCTTGGGATAGCAGTGTTTCCATGAACCTGTGAATACGTTTTGCATCGGTGCCAGTGGCTTTCGCAATTCCAGCTGCGTTGAGCGGCCCCTCATTAGCCAGAATTTCCGCAAGGTTCAATTTAGTAGCAGCATAATACAAGCAGTGCACTTGGAACCCTCCTACTTGATCCAGTACCAAAATCGGAGGGGGCGTTAAGGCATCAGCAGCTTTGCGCAACATGTCTGCCAAGGTATTGACGCCAATGAATGCAGGCCATGGAGGCGGTTCGCTCCAGTCAACCAAAAGAGCGTCTTCAGAATGCTCTCTGTTCGACGTGGTGAGCAAAACTCCGATAAATACTGCAATGACAATGACAGCAAGTCATGGATTTGATATCTACTTCAAGTCGATGACGGTCCCCGCACTTCGAGGCTAGTAACAATGTCGAAGTGAAATTGGAGACTTGGGCTAATTAATTAATCACCATTCAAGCGCCTCAGATAACCAATAGCGGTCATTCAGTATCCCGGTATTACAATATTTTGAAGAATTGAACCACCTACCATTGTATAAGCGGCTTTAATTAATACCTGTGAGGAAAAACTGTTACTGTACTGCGTGCTTTACTGAACTATGCACTTCGGGCAGCGAAGTTTCTGTTGTCGTTCAATTTTGAATATCGGTGTTGCGTTGACTTTTTACAGTACTGACAGCCCAGCCCGGCCATTACTTCATTCATCACCATTCTTAGAGTGGAAAATATCCCAGCAAATAATCTTTAGATTACCGACTCCAAATAAAAATATAAGTAAATTAGTTTTGATTCATACATACCTTTCATACTTCAAAGTGCTCAAACCAAACACATACCCCAATCCTTCAGGTTTTATCTGGATTTCCAATAATGATTCTGCTTACTATGCATCAACATAATTCTGCTTGTTCCTGACCTGTCACGCGTATTGACAATGACGGCTATCGCACGAGACAAAAGCACCGTTTTAACCATATACTTACGGATTGTAATTGTTACAAGTGGAAATGTTCCAGCCTCGACTCTTCAAAGTTAATTTAAATTGGGGAGAGAGATTCCATGAAATTCATTAATTAGTTAGGTTGAAATTATGATTTACATTTTACTGTCCCGAAAAAATGTGATACCTGCGAGAAGCATCAAAACAGTTTCGAGACAGATGAAGGCAAACTCCATTCCATTTAATATTCTGTCTATTTTAAGACTGCGATAGGCAATTATTAGATACATCAAAAGCAAAAGTGAACCACTTACACATAAGTTTGATTTTGAAAGTAGAATATTGCAAGTATCATGGATCCAATTGCTAAAAACGATGACCAAATCAAGGGTCCGATCTTTTCTAATTTATTTCCTTTTGATGCTTCACAACAATTCAGCAAAGAGTATAAATCACAAGCTCAATATTACTTACCTTGGAAAATCCGGGTATATTCTATAAACAAGAAAACGAAAAGGAAGAACAATTCTGTTCCGAAAACTCCGGGTGCATACAGAAAATTTTGACCTAGAAAGAACATCAGCGGAACTGCTAGCAAAGTAGACGGAACTTACTCTTATATATGAACACGAGTAGCTCTAGTATAAAATATATAGCTAAGAAAATCTTGTTGAAATAGAGGAGAATTTGGAGTGGCAAGGATGAAAGAATCTCATCACCCATTTTTCTCTCTTGTAAGTCTCAGCTGGTCAAAGTGAGTATGCGATGGGCTGGCAACCTTAGTGTATACGTCAGAGTCTCTTCGAGATCAGCAACGCCTTCCTACTTGCAGCCCAAAATATGGAATGCGTTATGACGGTTACAATAACTGCGGGGGGCTCTCTAATCAATCTTACATTCAAAAATCTTTTGAAATTCGAAATATGGCGACAGAATATCTCTGAAATAATCTCCGAACATTGAAGATGAGGAAATCTAAAAATTTTGTTTTGAGAAGCGAGACCGCATCAAACCTGAAAGACAAAGTATTGTCAAAAGATGGTACAACGACCATAAACGACCTTCAAAAACTATAAGTTCTTGTAAATCAACCACGTATTGAACTATGTGTTCTGTAAAGCTATCAAAAAACTTTATACATTCGATGGATATCCCTGAATATAAATTTGCCAACGAGGAAATCTTAAAAATTTGTTTTGTAAAGCGAGATATGTTTTTGAACAAACAGAAGATAATTGAAATTTAACCCCCCCCCAAATGAATCAACCTACAACAACTATTAAACTTTTGAAATTCGAAATATGGCGACATAATATCTCTGAAATAATCTTCGAATATTCTTTTTTGAAGTACAAGTAGTGGATAAAAGGCATCAAATGCTAATTTCTAAATGTACAAGAGTATCCTGTTGAAAGAAAAGAGCCTGATGATAATCCGTGAGGTAATCAGAAGCAACAACATTATGTGGAATTACTGAATTCACATTATACTTCTCCTGATGTATTTTAATTGCATCCCTTGACTGGACGACAATGTCGCCTGCAAACGCCTTCCATGAAGTAGCCACTAAAGCATTTAAAAATATTTTTAATTGACACAACAACAATTGATTTTTTAAAGCACTACAAATAGTGGATAGAAGCATCAAATGCTAATTTCTTAAAAAACAAGAGTACCTTGTTAAAAGAAAAGGGCATGATGACAATTTTTCACTCTTAATTAATTCCTTTGCTGGGATTCGATTCAAATTTTATACAAACAAGCTGAGCATTGAATGCAAAGTTATAATGAAATATAGTATATAATTAGTTCAATCGTATTTGCGCGAACC
>Ga0105055_10007474_pt1 | contig 14510 bp, 10 predicted proteins | sample BON03_FD_78090 | JGI IMG/M metagenome (GOLD analysis project Ga0105055, IMG submission 78090) | Freshwater microbial communities from Lake Bonney liftoff mats and glacier meltwater in Antarctica - BON-03 | ecosystem: Environmental > Aquatic > Freshwater > Ice > Glacier meltwater | place: Lake...
GCATGTGAGTGAAGGGTCTCAACACGCCCTGCATAATTTCTACTTTGTTGTTGTAGAAGTTGTCTTTTGATAATTCGCTGTAGATCGTCTCATCTAATTCCACGCAAGAGACCGTGGTCAAAAGCGCAAGTGGAGTTAGGACACCAGCTATTTTATTGAAATATTTTTTCATGATTTCTTCTTAGTTAAAATCCAACTTGTAGACCTAGAGTGAAGCTTTTTGTTCTTGGATAGAAGCCTCTTCCATCGATGCCGGTGTTAAATCCAACATCTTGAAGTTCTGGATCGATTCCTGAATAACCGGTGATAGTCATTAGGTTACGTCCAGATCCATATACTCTTAGGTTTCTTACATACTTGCCACCTACTTTGAAGTTGTACCCCAAAGTCAGATTGTCAAGCTTAACAAATGAGCCTTTCTCTAGGTAGTAATCAGAATATTGAGGATCATCGTCTAGCTGCGCATGCTCAGTGATTGCGCTTTCAAGTAGGTTATTTGGTAACCATCTCTTGTTGCCGAAGTACAAGTCCTTTGTATTTAGGATATCAAAGCCAAATTTACCTCTGAAGAAGATGGTCAAATCAAAACCTTTGTATTTGAAAGTGTTATTTAAGGAAGCCATGTACTTAGGTACACCGTTACCGATAACACTCAAATCTTCAGGAGCCATGTCGCCTGCTCCACCGATAGTTCCATCAGCTTTGAAGAACTGCCATTTACCGTCTTCTGTGAATCCAGCGAATCGCTTACCGTAGAAGTTACCGATTACGCCGCCTTCTTCTACTCGGATTGCATTACCCAAGTTGCCTGGGCTAGGAAGTCCGCCGTCTTCGATCCAAGAGATCGTAAAGGTTTCGTTAGAAAGTGAGCTTAACTTATTTCTCTGCGTATTTGCAGTCAGATCAACAGTCCAAGAGAAATCGTTATTGTCAATAATTCTAGATGACAAGTACAATTCAACACCTTTGTTGCTGATACTACCAACGTTAGTCAGCAAGCTGCTTTTTACGAAAGGAGGCTGCTGTGCAGTATAATCATACAGCAAATCGACAGTTTTTCTATCATATAGATCCAGAGAACCTGTGAGCTTATTATTGAATAGACTAAAGTCAAATCCTAAGTTCCACTCTTTTTTAGTTTCCCATTTCAAGTCTGGATTTGGATTTCTTGCTGCTCCATAAGTTTGGTAGTAGATACCCTCTTGTGGATATACTCCTCCAGTACTCAATGTCACCAAAGATTGGTAGTTGCCAATTCCTTGGTTACCCGTCACACCGTAACCCAAACGTATTTTCAAATTATTAACTACGTTGCTTGAGCTTAAGAATCCTTCTTCAGATACTGCCCATCCTGCAGACACAGCAGGGAAATTTCCCCATTTGTTGTTTGCTCCAAATTTGGACGAACCTTCTCTTCTCAATGTCGCTTGCGCAAAATACTTTTCCTGGAAAGAATAACTTACTCTACCGAAAAAGGCGATCAACGTATTATCATCCTTGGAACTTCCCATTCCCGGTCTTGGCAATAGCGTGTTATTGATAGCTGAACCTGCACCAAAATTCCAGTCTAGGAAACCGTCAGTAGTGAAACCTGAATTATTTACATTGAATCGCTCTGTGGTGAAATACTGGTAGCTATATCCTGCGAGTACATCGAAAGAGTGATCCAAGTTTACTATTTTCTTATAGTTCACGGTAGCTTCGAACGTATTATTCCAACTGACATAATTACTTTTTGAAGCATAGCCCGTTCCTCTGAATCGAGAAGATTCTCTATTTGCAAAGTCCTCTTTTGACTGATAATATCTTTGATTGTTAGATACCCGCTGATGCGCTCCAAATGCAGAAGCAGTCAAGCCTTCCATGATTTCCAAAGTCATTCTCACGTCACCGGAAAGGTTTAGTTGATCTCTTTCAGAGATTCTGTTGGCATATCTTGAAAGCGGATTGTAGTTATTATAAGCCTCAGTCTCTACAAATGTTCCATCAGGATTGAAAATAGGAGCTGTTTGATTTCTCTGAATAGCCTGCTCGAAGTCACCTGTGTTCCCACCTAGTAAATTTGCTTTGCTAAACGTAGTAGCCAAATTTGACGCCATAGTAAGACGATCGTTAAGGCCAGTCTGCGTAAAGCTCATTCTTCCACCGTATTGTTTTCTGCTGTTCTCCGCTGCAATACCTTCAGCATCATTGAAGAAGAAGGAGGTTCTATACGTAGTATTCTCTCCACCACCTGAAGCAGCGAAGTTATGGTACTGGCTTAGGTTTTCCTTGTTGATCAATTCCTGATAAAGATCTGTATCCGACCCCAAGTCATTTCCTTCACCGATTAGTCCTTGGTCAATAAGGTCTCTGTATTGAGATGCAGTAAGATTTTCAGGTCTTTTATCTACATATTCTCTTTGGAAGTAAGTAGAATAGTCAAATCTAGACTGACCTGATTTGCCTTTTTTGGTAGTGATCAAGATCACACCTGCATTACCTCTTGTTCCGTAGATAGCTGCTGCTGAACCGTCTTTCAACACATCAAACGTAGCAATATCATCCTGCTGTAATAGATCCAAACTACCTCCAGGGATACCGTCAATAACGATTAGTGGCTGGGTAGTTCCTTTCACAGAGCTAAGACCTCTCAATTGGATATTTGTAGGTCCGTTTGGATTATTGCCTTGGGTTCTTACAATGTTCAAACCCGCCACTTTACCTTGGATTAGTTCCATCGGGGATCGCATGCCGCCTTGGACGAAGTCCTCGCTAGATACATTCACTACCGCAGAAGTAATTTCCTTTTTCTTCTGTGTACCGTAACCGATTACCACCACTTCATTTAGGGACTGTATATCGTCCATCATCGTGATGTTAAAGGTTCTTCTTTCACCTACTGCCAGTTCTGTACTTTCCATTCCAATGAATGAAAACGTAAGTACAGCCGATCCTGCGGCCACATCAAGGCTGAATTTACCATCAATGTCAGTGACAGTTCCGTTAGTTGTGCCCTTTTCGATCACCGTCACCCCAGGAAGAGCCATATTCGTCTCGTCCATAATCACACCTGTTACCGTGATTGCCGCAGCTTCTTCGATAGTAACTGCAGTTTCTGGCACATACACAGCTCTTTTTCTTACCATGATGTTTTGATTGATCTGCTTAAACTCCAGTTTTGTCTGTTTAGACATTTCTACTAAAGCATCAAAAACATTGGTATTGACGTCTATTTTTACTGTCGGAATCCCTTTGATTTCCTTGTTTGTAAAGACAAAATTAAATCCTGTAGCTGCTTCTATTTTCTGAAAAGCTTCTTCTACAGAGGCATTTTGTAAATGCATGCTTACTTGAACCTCGTCCATTCTCTTGTCCTGTATCCTGCTATCTGCAGCAAAAAGGACAGTCATGGTGAGGCACTGTACTAAGATTATTTGGAAAAATCTCTTAGATACAGCTAAAACGTGTAACCGTACGTCATTTTTCATAACTTTCAATTGGTTTAAACTACTTGGAATGGTTTATTCTTAATATCCCGAATGCTTTTGATGAAGCACTCAGAAACCTCAGACTGGAGATGTTGACGAATCTTCAGTCGTTTTTGCATTGTAAATCCTTAGGCTTTTTTTCATAGATAATAGGGGGTTACTGTTTAAAATTGATTTGAATTTCTTTGCCTTCTATCTCGTATTTGAATCTAGCGGTATAGCTCAATCCTTCGAGAATATTCATTAATGTTTCGTTTTTGAATTTGCCTGAAAGTGTCAGGTGTTGTTCTTGAAAATTGTTTAGTGTGATAGTCACCCCAAACCAATTTTCTAGGATTTTGATAGCTTCTGGTATCGGGGTTTCATCAAAAATGATTGTTTGATTGATCCATGCAATTACCACCTCTTGATCAAAGGCGTCTTTTTCCCATGAATTACCTTTTGCAAAAGTGTTCACTTGCTCCCCTGGAGTCAGGAAGTCAATGAATTCTTGTACTTCTTGAGATTTCACTTCTACTTTTCCATTGACTAGCGAAATGGCTATTTTCTCAGAACTGTTTGCTCTAATATTAAATGACGTTCCGAGTGCTTTTGTGGTAATATCTTGTGTATGAACTATGAATGGCTTCAGCGTGTCGTGAGCTACTTCAAAAAATGCTTCTCCCTCTAGAAATATTTCACGGGTGTCACCTACAAAATTTTGAATGTATCGAATGCTAGTTCCTGCATTCAATGTGATTTTTGACCCGTCACTTAATATTAATGAGGATTTCACTCCTGGTTTGGTGCTGTAAGTAAGCCAATTGATTTGCTCAGGTACTTCGGTCTCAGGAAGTGAATAGTATAGAAAGCCAAGTAATGCTGTCAAAAGTAGAATAGCAGCAATTTTTAGTAGGGGGTAATTAACTTGTCTTTTGGAAGTGCTTTCTACATATCGTCCAATAGTCGCTTGAGAATTGATTGGAATAGATGATGTTTCTGTTTTTAACGCGGATACGTGAGTTAGTTTATTTTCTATTTGATCCCAAAGGGCTAAGATCTCTCCTTCTTTGATTTTAAAGGCAGTTTTTGGCAGATTTAGCACGATCCTTCGAGCTGTCTGAATCTCTTTGACGCAATGTGGGTGCTTTTCCAAATATAATTCCCATCTAAGATTCCTTTGTTTGTTTGGAGATAGTATCCAATCTCTGAAATCAGAGTCTAACACGAAATCTTCTACCGAGAAATTTGATTTATCCATAATGATCCTATTCAGTACCTTAAGGAGAGAAGTGTGGGAAGTTATCCTTCTAAAAATTAATTTTTTTTAACAATTACAGTTCTGTCAATAAACCACGAAATCGATTGTGAGATTCACAATAAAAGGAAAGTATATTTCGCTTTTTAGCAAAAGCTATAAGTAGCTAAAAAAGAGGGCAAGGACAGTGATTGCTTTTTTAAGCGCATTTATTGCCTTCCAAGCCAAGGTATAAGTGGAGCGGATATTTATATCGAGAAGATGAGCAGTTTCCTCATAGGTAAGTTTTTCAAAAAATAGGTACTGTATTACTTCTTTTTGCCTAATTGGTAGCGACTTTCGTGCTTCATTCATTTTCCCTTTGAGCTCTTCTTCAGCTTGATTTTTGACAAGTTTGGATTCAATGGATTCTACTGAAATCTCCATTTCGTTTCGCAGATGCAACGTACTCCGCTTCGCATCTTTACCAAGTTCCTTTTGAATCCTATTGGAGAGAGATTTGAATAAATATTGCTTGACGGCCACGTCCGTGCTAAGTTTTGCTCTGTAGTTCCAGAGGTCAATAAAAATATCTTGAATTGCATCTTTAACTATCGTATCATCAGCATGCAGACTCATTCCAAAGCTAAATAAGTCCTCGATATACTGTCTGTAGATTGCTTCAAGAGCTGACTTGTCGCCAGATCGCAGATCTTCCCACAAATGCTCAATAGTGAGTTCGTTCAGTGCAACAGTACTAATAAAAGACAATTCTATCTTGGGTTATTGGTGATCTAGGGGCAAATAAGGGATTTATTCTCTGTTATAAAAGTTTAACATGATAAAAGGAGTTGGGAGTAGAAGTTAATGCTTGAGTGAGGTCTAATTTAGCACTCCTTTCTGGTTGGGGCGAAACGTATTATGATTTCCTTTTTATTAAGTAGGAGTATCCCTGATCTTGCACGTATCAAAATTAGACCGTGTTTTTCATGAAGAAATACCTCCCGATACTCGGGATAAGTTCTACTTCTCCTTAGAAAAAGGAGGAATAGCTGAAATGAAACCTCAACTATTTATGTCAATAATCTACGTGCAACCTAGCGAGCAGTCATATAATTAAGTGTTTCAGTTTCATTTCATGTAGGAAATTAAAAAGGCTACCAGAATTTTTCTGGTAGCCTTTTCTGAGAAGTCAAACTGATTTAAGTCAGTCTCTAACCCTTTTATTCATACGTGCTCATCCTATTATATTTTAATTTATTATGAGTTTTTTAGTTTGAATATTATTGTTTTCAAGATTTAGTTTCACAATGTATACACCCTGACGAAGTGAGTTGACATCCATCTCTACTGTTCCCTCGTTGGTGTTTGCATCTTTGCTTAGCATCTCAATTCCTCTCATATCTATAATCGAGATCTTGGTTTCAATATCTGCAGGATAATCCTCGAAGAAAATGCGTAGATAAGATGAGGTAGGATTTGGTCCCATTTTTATTCCAAATAATGATGGATAAATCTCTTCGTTCTTTACCTCAAGCTTATCGGCGATTCCCAATTTGGTAGAATCTGATGCCGAAAGCAACTCGTCGAAAGCACCAACTCTCGCTGCTGGATTTTTCACCAAAAAGCTAATAGGCTCAGATATGATAACTTTTCCTTTAGAATCTTTGATCTCTGCGTAAACCAAATAATTCCCTACTTCTATCTTGCTCCAGTTGAATTCCAATTCTTTATTGCTGACCAAAAACAAAGGAGAGTACCAGTTGAAGAATCTAACTGTGGAGACGTCTCCATCTGACGTAGCCTTCAATGTGACACCATTTTCACCCAGTTCAAATACTTGATTATCATAAGGCTGCACCATTTTCACAGTAGTAGGTTCTGTAGAAGCAGATACTATTTTCATAGGAGCAGTAACTTTGAAAGTTACAGTTTCTGATGTGGTAGTTTTTCCTTGAATGTCTGTGACTACTGCATATATGCTATAGGCAGCCACTTCAATAGAGTTCCAATTATACTCGTAAGGAAGAGCCATAGTAGAGGTCACTGGTTGTCCCCAATTGTAATATGTAATACTTTTTACCTTAGAGAAGTCAGACACAAGTGCTTTGAGATTTACCATATCTTGCCCATGGACAAATTCTTGATTATTTGAAGGCTGTGTTATGGAGATGGTGATAGGAGCAATTGTAGCTGTGTTTTTAGTTACTGAGAACTGAGTAACGTCTGTTGTATATGTTTTCCCATCTGTATCTGTGATTTTGGCTGATACCTTATATGATCCAGCCTCAATTTTAGTCCATTCAAAATCAAATGGAGCTGTAGTAACTTTTACTAAAGGATAGCCCCAATTTGAATATTCAATTTCTTTAATTTTAATCTCAGGATTTGGTGCATTGGTTTTTAACACCACAGTCGTTTCACCCAAGGTATAACTTGAATTATTAGCCGGTGAAACCATTTCTCCGGTAAAATTTATTACAGGCTTGGGAGCTTCTACGCTGAAGTTAATTGTTTCGGAAATAGCACTTAGGTCTCCATTGTCAATCACTTTGGCATATACTGTATGATTTCCAAGTGGTGCATTGGCCAAGGTAAAGGAATAAGGAGGTTGAGTGACTGTACTAAGCAGGTTTCCGTTACCGTAGAATTCCACCCGTTTTATTTCTCCCTCAGGATCTGTTGCATTGGCCACCACCTGCAGCGGATCCACCCCTTGGATTAGTACTTGATTATTTGATGGCTTGGTGATGGAAACAGTCGGAGCTTGGTTAATGATTTTAACAGCTTCTACGCTGAAGTTAATTGTTTCGGAAATAGCGCTTAGGTCTCCATTGTCAATCACTTTGGCATATACTGTATGATTCCCAAGTGGTGCATTGGCCAAGGTAAAGGAATAAGGAGGTTGAGTGACTGTACTAAGCAGGTTTCCGTTACCGTAGAATTCTACCCGTTTGATTTCTCCCTCAGGATCTGAGGCATTGGCCACCACCTGCAGCGGATCCACGCCTTGGATTAGTACTTGATTATTTGATGGCTTGGTGAGTGTGACAGTCGGAGCTTGGTTAGTAACTGCTGGTTTTTCATCTGATATTTTTGCAAGCAAAACGGAACTATAAGGAGGGATAGTAATGGAACCGGAAAAGGTTTCATTACGCGCACTTTTGTAAGTCCCTTCTAAGGATTTTTGAACCGATGAATTGGAATAGTTATATCCGAAATAGATTAGCTTTGACTTATCTATTGGATCTATTGTCACTTTAGAAATTTTAAGATTGTCTAAATACACATTATTTGCCGTGTTTGGAATTCTAAAAACAAGGCTTTCGTTACTTTTAGAAGTAATTGAATTTAATAGTATTTGATATGTTTTAGCAGAAGTTTTAGTTGCAACTATTTTGTTTGCTTCTCCTTTATCAATGTTGTAAGTACCTTCTAGAAACAATTCAATAGGCATGTCAGCGGTAGAGCTTTTCATGTCAAACTCCACTAAGAAATTATCTCCATTTTCAGCTGCTCCTAAATGGACATATACTGTTGCCTTATTCGAGTTATTTGGATTAATTAGATATGAATTGCCGGTGATTCCATTCGCAACTATCTTATTTGTAGCGTTGTATGCCCCAGCTATAATAGAGGCATCGTTGAAATCACTGCTTTTGATTAAATTTGATGATTTGATTTCATAACTGGATAGATTTAGCTCCGGTTTGCTAGAGTTAACTCCATATCCGTAAGTAGCCTTCCAATCCTGTAAGTTACGATCCACACCTAAAACTCCATCACTTTCAGTTTTGGTATAAATGAAGAATTCGTTATTAAATGGATCTAAGAAGTAATTAGAATTTATAGTGCCTAAAGAGCCTACATCGTTCAATACGGAATATATAGAATAGACGTATTCAGAATTATATATAGAAGAAAATTTGTTGTTTGATATTATAATATTTCGGATTGGATCTCCTAAATTATCATGTAAAAAATGAACTTGACTTTTAGCCTTATAAAATAGATTATTTACGATTTCAATATTGTTTGCATTGTGCAAATATAATCCTTTTCCACTTACAAAAGCAATGGTGTTATCAGCTACTTTTATACCTGAGCTATTATCATCTAGGTATATTCCTTCAGCCATTTCTACCTCTTCGTGTGAACCCAGTTTGTTTCCTTTACCATTTGTAATAATGTTACCTATGATTTCCCTCCCTTTGTTATTTCTATTTCTCAGGCCATCTGAATTAGTGTAAATTCCACCACCATCTTGCTTCAACAAGCAGAATTCATTTACAAAGTTATTTAGAACTTTGGTGTAGTCTCCTCCGAAATGTATACCATTATAACCCACATTTTCAATTGTGTTTTTTTCAATGATAGAGTTATCAGCATCACTACACAAATAGATTCCAATTCCATTCAGGTCACTATTTTTCCCCATTCCTTGGAATTGCATAGTATTGGTAATCACATTATTTCTGATGGTAGAATTGGGAGATCCAAAAGATATATATATGCCATTATTCAAGGAATTATGTATTTCATTATTTTGAATAATGAGCCCTTTGGTTTCTTTTAAATTTATAGCGTTTTCGCCAGCAAATTCTAAAAGGCAATTATCTATTTTCACATTTTCACTTTTGGAAATATTTATTAGATTGGTGTTTGATCCTTTGAAGTGGAGATTCGAAAAAGTCATATTCGTAGAGTACATCTGATTAGTGATTAGATGATCTTTCGTGGCCACAGCGACTTCAACAGATGATAATGAGTGTCCGGTCAGGTTAATTGTAAGTTTTTTGGTATTAGGGTCATAGGCCCATTCTCCAGATTTGTCCAATAGGGAACTATGATTTTGCAAGAAATAACCATAGCCAGCTTGGGCAGGATATACACTTAAGTTGCTTAAATAACTGATACTATTGCCACTAATTGAATTAATTTGATGTCTGTCAATAATCCAATTATTTTTTCTTATCACAACTTCACCGCCACTTCCACTATAGGGGCTGGTTCCTTGGGTGGTTATATAATTGTTGCTGCCCGAGGCAATCGTTAGGTAACCTCCATTAGGTGCATCTGCATTAGGGTATCTACCTATTTCTTGAATTTTGTTATTCAGCAAGACAATCTGAACCTTGGAAGGGTTGTAAGGACTTAGATCTGTTTGATATTTTCCATTACCCACGGAAATCCAATTATTAATAGTAACTAATGAGGTTATAATAGGCTTCGCTCCAGTGCTAAAAGAGGTATATACAATAGGCATGCCGACTGTCCCTGATTTAATGGTATTGATAGTACCGTAGAATGTTTCACCTGATTTGAACAATATTCTATCGTTCCCTTTGAGATTGGAAGCGAAGGAGTTCAATTTGTCAATTGATTTCCAGGGCGTAAAAGGGTTTTGAGCTTCTGTGGATGTCCTGTTGTCATTGCCGGACAGGGAGGAGAAATAATAATCAGTTGCGAATGTCTGATTAGTTGAACCAGCTAGAAGCAGGATTAGAACAAATATCCATATTCTGGAAATTTTGGTCGAGTGATATTTGATTTGATACATTTTTATTTTGCTAAAGTGTGGGTTTTTTAACTATTGATATATAATCAATTCGCATTATTTAGTCTCTAGTTTATCCTGTCTTAATTTATATTTTATTAAATACTATAATATAAATTAGGCAATAAAATATCATACTATAATTTATTTTTAAATAAACTAAAGTTTAAGTTAAATAGCTTAATATTTTCATTTGTGGATTAAAATGAAATGATAACTCTGTTAGGACAAGTTATTTGAGACATGGGGGTGATGATTAATTGTTTATACTTTAGTTTTAGATTAAGCTATATGTGCAGCAATATGCGTGGGTGATTCTAGGGTGATAATCTAAAGCTTGTATATAGGCATATTTAGAGAAATATTAAAAGGTGTAAATCAAGTCATGTAATTGTATTTTGTTAGTGATAATTTGAACTTGATGGTTACTTATTTTAGTCCTGTTTTTGTGGATGTGATAATGTAGTTTGTAGACCTTAATTCGTAATCTGTTTATGATAATTTTTTTATTGGGTGATTACTTTTATTATCATTAGTGAAGATATACGAGAATGTATTTAGGTGCAAGAATTGAGGGTATTAAAAAAATGAAGAGTTAACTATAGATAATTGTTCAATATGTCTTTACCCTATAAATATAAATTTTGTTATTAAAAAAATGTTTCTTATGGCGGATTTGAGACAAAACCAATTTGGAAAAAAAAATAGAATATTTTTGTTGGATTGAGTTTGTTGCCTACATATTCCTGATTTCCACAGAATAATGAATGTGGAAATGGCCTTTTGGGAAAAAATTTCAATGCTTAACCTGCGAGAATTTATCAGAATTACCAAAATCTGCTGTAAAGATCAACTAGGTGGGTTTCCTAAATGTAAAGTATCACTTCAGGTATCTGATGGGTTTCAAAAAAAAAGCCTCATTACGAGGCTTAAATCAAATCTTATCCAGACTCCTTCGTGTTTGCCTATCTTGCTTTTTAAATTCGGAGGAAGTCATTCCAGTTTCTTTTTTGAACTGGGAAGAAAGGTAGGCTACGCTGCTGTATCCGAGTAGATCAGCGATTTCTGAAAGACTTTTCTCATTGTAAAATATCAGTTCCTTCACTCGCTCGATTTTTAATTTGGTAATATACTTTTCGATAGTAATTCCTTCTACCTGTGAAAAAAGCTTGCTGAGGTAAGTGTATTCATGCTGAAGTCTTTCGGAGATAAAACTAGAATAAGTTTCATGCATAATTTCATCAGAATGCTGAATCTTCTCAATCAAGATGCTTTTGATCTGAGAAATCAGAGCTGATTTTCCTTCTTCTAGCAATTCAAAACCTCGTGACTTAAGCGATTCCGCCAGTTGGTTTTTCTGATAAAGACTGGGTAAAGAATCCAATCCTATTTCTCCCAATTCAACAGAAGAGTAGGAGAGTTCCAATTGATCCAAAGCTTCTTTGACGGAGACTATGCACCGAGGGCAGACCATGTTTTTGATGTATATCAGAGCCATTTTTCAGAGATTGTTTACTTACAAATGTATTCAATCAACATAAAGTTCTTATATATGGGATGATCCGATTACTATAAAGGTAAAAAGCATCCTAGAATTACTCCTGGGATGCTTGCATGATAAGAGGAATTAATCCGATATATACTTTAGCAATTTTATGGTATTTAAATTGTTTTAGAGTCAGTTGCTTTGCTTCTATTTTTCTCTCGGTACTACGACGAATTTAATGAAAGGCAGGAAGTGAAGGTCTGGCTTCCAGCTAAATTCCTGTTATAGAATCCTGATATTCAGTCTTAATTAGCCGTCCGCTTATTTGCCTACTAGTTTTAAACCTAATAAGAACCATAGTTTCCATTAACTTAAGGTAGAACCGTTTAATCTATATCTCTTTTAAAGGACTTAAGATGAAGTTGGATAAATCAAATCACACACAATGCACTGGCATAATTCAGCCCGTGCAGGAGGCTTTGGATGAATTGAATGGAAAATGGAAACTACCGATCATAGTAGCCCTGCTGCATGGGTACAACAGGTTTTTGGATATTTCAAGGCCAGTGCAGGCATTACAGACCGTATGCTTTCAAAAGAACTTCGCAAGCTAGAACAGCATCAACTTGTGAAGCGATCTGTATATGACACATTTCCCGTGACGGGTGAATATACAATGACTGAATATGGAGAAACTCTAAAAGATGTAATCAGAGCGCTTCATATCTGGGGGGGGAATCACAGGCGAAAATTTTTTGGAAGTGATTTGTCACGAGTGCCTGTGAACAAGGATCATCTTGGATAATTTAGAGTAAGATTTTGACTAAATAGTATAAAAGCGAAGGCCAAAGCAAGCATCCCAAACCTGTGTAAAAGGTAGCTGTAACTGCGCCATAAGGAACGAGTTTGGGATCAGTGGCCGCTAATCCTGCAGACACTCCGCTGGAAGTCCTTATGATTTCTCCAAAAGCCATAGCCGATCCAGCATCGTTAAGACTGATTTTTTGCGCAAGGATAGGAGTGAAAATCGTCACTGCGATCGTCTTCACCACACCAGCAGCTATACTTAAAGCGATCACTTCCGAACTGGCTCCCAGCGCAGCACCTTGTTACTGGACCTATTATATAAAAGTGCATGCGCCTGCTCCAATAGTGGCTAAGCTCACGGCGTTGCGATATCCCCAAAGCCAAGCCATGGCTACTCCAGAGATAAAGAAGATTAATATCCCGATAATAAGAGAAATAAGGCCCAACAAACCGGATTTTTTGATGAGGATGAAACTTGCGCCCATTGCTGTAGCTACGATAGCAAAGTCCCTAAACATGGATCCTCCCAACACTCCAACTCCGTGGAATACGGGTATGTCAGCTAATCCTTTATCTCCACCTGTAAAAACGCCTCCTACATATCCCAATACCAACCCTAAAAAGATGGCAATAGCAGAACCTGGGATTCGTCCATTCAATACTTTCCTGGAAAATAAATCTGAAAGATAAGTGAGCAATCCTATGGCTAGAAAGCCTACGATCAATGCATTTTTGTCAAATACCTTTAGCAGTTCTTCCATGTCAGTTTTGTCGGAAGTCTTTCATGAGAACTGGGAAAAAGGCAAAGGCAAAAATCACAGGGATGATCCCCGCAACAATGGCCAAATTCCCGCTGGAGATAGCTGCTTTCACATTCAGACTGGCAGCCATAGCGATCACAACAGGAATGTACATTTTGTTCCAAAAATCAATTCCAGAGATTATTTCATGTTTCCACCAGCCTTTTCGCTCAAACAATTCTTTCAGAAGCATCAGGATGATCATCGCAAAACCCACACCACCAACGTTTGAATTTATTCCTATAAGCTTACCTAGAAGCTCGCCAAGCCACTGACCGACGAGATATGAAAAGGAGAGTAACGCTAAACCGTATATAAGCATCAGAAAAGTTTTTTCAACTCATTCTTCGTCACTTTTCCCATCATATTTCGAGGTAGATCATCAATTAAAATATATTGGCGTGGGGTTTTATAGGGAGGCATTCGCTCTCGCATCCAGCTATTGAGTTGCGCTAGATCAGGAGTATCATCACAAACTAAAGCTGCTACCACCAGTTCTCCCCATTCTTCATTTGGGATTCCGACCACTCCGCTATCCTTAATGCCTGGATACGTACGTAAAACTTCTTCAATCTCCAGTGCTGAGATTTTATATCAACCAGATTTTATAATGTCAATGGAATCTCTCCCTAAAATCCGAAAATAGCTATCTTCCAAAACTGCAATATCTCCAGTCATGAACCAGCCATCTTCAGTGAAGCTTTTAGCTGTTGCTTCAGCTTTGCCCCAATATTCTTTAAACACGCATGGTCCTTTCACTTGAATCTCTCCTGGCTCCCCATCTTGCACAAGATTGTTTTGCTCATCCACAGTTCTGATTTGCACGTTGGGAAGAGGCTGACCAATATAGCCTGCTCTTCGTTCTCCGTCATATGGGTTGCTGATTGCCATGCCTATTTCAGTCATTCCGTAACGCTCCAGTAAGTAATGTCCTGAAATTTCTTTCCATTTTGTCATTACAGAAACAGGCAAAGCAGCGGATCCTGAAATCATCAAGCGGAAGTTTGACATTCTAGCTGACAGTCTTTTTTGTTCGTCTAGCGGGAGATTTTCGAATTCTGAGATTAATTTGAAATAGATGGTTGGGACGGCCATGAAGACATTGAGTTTGCCTTCATCGAAAACCCTGAAAACCTCTTTTGCGCTGAAAGGATTAAGAAACTCGACTTTGGCA
>Ga0105055_10007475_pt1 | contig 14510 bp, 8 predicted proteins | sample BON03_FD_78090 | JGI IMG/M metagenome (GOLD analysis project Ga0105055, IMG submission 78090) | Freshwater microbial communities from Lake Bonney liftoff mats and glacier meltwater in Antarctica - BON-03 | ecosystem: Environmental > Aquatic > Freshwater > Ice > Glacier meltwater | place: Lake...
GCGGCGGGCCCGGCCGCCCCTCGCCGGCGCCGCCGCCGCCCCCTCTGCCCGGTCCCCCGCCCCCCGCCCTCCCCCCCCCCCCCCCCCTTCCCCCCCCCCCCCCCCCCCCCCCCCCCTCCTCCTCCTCCTCCGCGCCTCTGTCGACGTCGTAGTCGGCCGACGCAAAAGGGTCTGCGACCTCTTCCGCTTCTCCAAGCGCAGCGTCGCGCCCCCACCAGGACAGCCGCCGCCGCCGCCCACGCCTGCGAGAGCCCGCGCGCCGCCGCCGCCGCCGCCTGCCGTCCGCCGCCGTTGCCTCCGCCGCCGCCGCCGAGGCCGCGTCGGCGCTCTGCCGCTCGCCGCGCCACGGCCACGCCTCGCTCCGGAAGGGCGCGCCCCCGCCCAAGGCGCGCTCGGGCCACTCGGCCACCCCCGCCAGGGCGAATGTGTCGGTGTCGGCGTACGCGCCCCCGTGGCGGCACAGGACGCCGTATCGCCAAAGGTCGGCGCGCTCGACGGGGGTCTCCAAGAGCGCGTACGCGCGGAGAAAGTGCCGCGGGTCGGTCGCGCCGTCGAGCTGCTCCTCCTCCTCTTCCTCGCGCCGGCCCGAGTCGTCGTCGTCGCCCGCGCGCAGCGCTCGCCCTCGCCGCTCCCCGCCGCCGCCGCCGCCCCCCTCGCCTCCGCCGTCCCCAAGAGCGCCGTCAGAGGAAGGACCAGAGGAGGACGCGGACGCCGGCGCTGACGACGTCCTCCGGGCCGACGCCGACAGCGGTGCCGCCGAAGACAGGTACCGCCGCAGGTAGTCGCGAGCGTCCCTATCGTCGTACAGCAAGAGCGCGGCGCCCGGGTTGGCGCGCGACCAGCTGGCGAGCGAGAGGACCTGGTGCGGGTGGAGGCGGCCCTTGTCGGCGAGGGTCATGTGGATGAGGCGGGGGACCGCGGTCGCGCCGAAGCAGCAGGTCGAGGAGGAAGAGTTGCCACCGCCGCCGTCGCCGCCGCCGCCGCTGCCGCCGCCGCCGCCGCCCGTGGCCCCTTTTTGTTCGGCTCTCCGCCGCCGCCGCCGCCGCGCCGCCGCCGCCGCCTTCCTGTCCAGCCGCGCCAAAAACTTGAGCGGCTCCAGTTCCAGCCTCGCGCCCCCGGGCGCCACCGACCGCAAGAGGCGCCGGACCCGCCGCGCCGTCGTCAGGGACGCCGCGCCGCCCCCGTGCGCGGCGTTGCCCTCGGGGCCGAAGCGCAGGCCGCCGCCGTCTGCGCCGCCGCCGAGCAGGCCGAGCGCGGCGGCGGCCGATTCGTACACCTCGGGCGTGTTCCACGACCACACGCGCTGGCCCGTGATGGCGCGGCACTGGGCGCGGGTGGTGAGGTCCTCGTCCTCGACGAGCTGGGCGGCCGAGGGGTCGGCGCGCGCGGGCGGGGCGAGGGGGATTGCGAGCAGGGCGGCGAGCGCGACAGAGAGGGACAGGAAAAGCTGTCGCCGCCGGCGCGGGCGCCGCCGATGCCGCCACCGTTGCTGCGCGGGCTGCTGTTGCGGTTGCTGCTGCTGCTGATGCGGCTGCTGCTGGTGCTGCCGCCGCTGCTGCTGCACCTCCGCCATCCTCCACCGGTCGCCGTCGGCACGGGCGGCACGCCTCCTTGTCCTCGAGGGAGGGGGGATTAGGGGGAAGCGCGGATTGGGCGTCCGAGTGTGTCGGGGTTTTTCGGAGCAGCGCCGGATAGCGATAGATGCGTCGAGTTTGGAGGTTTGCGATGCAAGTGATGATCGTATGTGCGAAGAATGATTGTTTGCTGAGAGGAGAGGTAGGGCGGCGCACGAAGAACAGAAAGCGCGATTCTTCTCGTTCTTTTTGCTGTTTCCGCGTCTCTCTCTCTCTTTCTCTCTCAAGAAGAACGCGCCCTCCTCCGTCCCTCGCTCAACACACAATCACAATCGCACATTGTCGCCCTATCGTGTGTGCGCGTGTGTGTTTGCCACGTATCCCTCGCCGATCGACAAACTCGCCAAAAATTTTCTTTCATCAGTTTTTCAAATTTCGCGTCGAAACGCGCCCTCCTATCGTCCTCCCACTCTCCCTCTCTCCCGCCGCGCGAGCAGCGCGCCGGGGTTGAGCCTAGGCACCCCGCTGCCGAGCGTTCGCGGGCAAGCAGGCACACCTCAGAGCCAAAGACCGAAGGAACGAGCGCGATGGCGTCGACCGGCGGAGGCGCGCCGCCGCGGCCCAACGCCGCCGCCGCCGCCGACGCCGCCGCCGACGACGACGCCTATGCCATGCCGGCCGACGAGGGCGTCGACGACCTCGACCCCGACGCCCGCCCGGCCCAGGACGGCGACGACGACCTGCTCCTGCCCGAGCTCGCCGTCGCCCGCGGACGCATCGACCGCATCGAGGTGCGCGACTTCAAGTCGTACCGCGGCGAGCACGTGATCGGCCCCTTCCGCCCCTTCACCGCCGTGGTCGGCCCCAACGGCAGCGGCAAGAGCAACCTCATGGACGCCATCTCGTTCGTCCTGGGGGTGCGCACGGCGCAGCTGCGCGGGTCCCTCAAGGAGCTGCTGTACGCGTACAACGAGCCGACGGGCGGCGCGGCGGCGGCCAACGCTGCCAACGCGGCGGCGGCGGGCAGCGGCAAAAAGGGGGGCGCGGCTGCCGGAGCTGCCGCTGCTGCCGCGGCGACGCCCGAGCGCCCGCAGGCCGCGCGCTCGGCCAGCGTCACGCTCGTGTACGACGACGGCCAGGGCGGGGAGGTGCGCTTCACCCGCGCCATCGTGCAGTCGGGCGGGCGCCGCGGCGCCGCCGCCGCCAACGACGCCGCCGCCGGCGCCGGCGAGGGCGAGGGCGAGGACGACGCCGGCGCCGCGCCCGACGAGGCCGCCGACGACGCCGCGGGCGCCGACGCCGCCGCCGCCTACCAGTCCCAGTACCGCGTCGACGGCGCGCGCGTCACCTGGGACGCCTACGCCCGCCGCCTCGGCGCCTTTGGCATCCTCGTCAAGGTGCGCAACTTTTTAGTTTTTCAAGGCGACATCGAGCGCGTCGCCACGCTGCGGCCCGAGGGCCTTAGCGCTCTGGTCGAGCAGGTCTCGGGCTCGGACGCCCTGTCCCGCCCCTACGCCGAGGCCGAGCAGGCCAAGGCGCGCGCCGACGAGCGCGCGGCCCTGGCCTTCCAGAAGCGCAAGGCCGTGGGGCAGGAGCGCCGGCAGAAGCGCGAGCAGCGCGACGAGGCCCAGCGGCACCTTAGGCTCGAGACGGACTTGGCCGCCGCCCGGGGGTACTGGCGGCTTTGGCAGCTGTCGCACCTGCGGCGGGACATGGCGGCGGCGCGCGCGGCGCGCGAAGGGGCCGAGCGCGCGCTGGCGGCGGCGCGGCGCGAGCACGCGAGCCACGACGGCGAGGTCGAGGCGCGCCGGCGCGCGCTGGCGGCGCTGGCAAAGGAGCGGCTGGCGCTCGAGAAGCGGGCGGCCAAGGGCGCGGCGGAGCGGCAGCGGCGCGCGCCGGCGCTGGCGCGCGCGCAGGAAGAAGGGGCGCGGCTGGCGCGGCGCGTCGAGGCCGGGGCGCGCGAGCTGGCGGCGGCGCGGCTGCGGCGCGACGAGCAGGGCGCGCGGCTGCAGCGGCTGGAGGCGGACCTGTCGCGCGTGCTCGAGGCGCGCGGGCAGCTGGACCTGCCGCGGGCGGCGGGCGCGGGGGCGGCGGGGGGGGCGGCGGCGACGGCGGGCCGCTCGCGCTCCCGCTCGCGCACGGGCGGCGGCGCTGGCGCTGGCGGCGGCGCCGAGGAGGGGCAGCAAGAGGGGGGCGCCGCCGGCGCCGGCCCCCTCCCGGCCATGGACGCGGCTCAGCTCGCCGAGTACCGCCGCCTGCGCGAGGAGGTCGGCGTGCGCGCCAGCCTGCTCGAGGGCGAGCGCGACACGCTGCGCGCCGAGCAGCGCGCCGACGAGGAGGCGCTCGCGCAGCAGGCGGCGGCGCTCGCGCAGCTTCAGGCGCGCGCCGCCGAGCGCCTGGCCGCCGCCGAGGCCGCGTCCGCGCGCGCCGCGTCCGCCCGCGAGGCCTCCGCGTCCGCCAAGGCCGCCCTCAGGGAGCGGCGCGCCGACCGCGCGCGCCTGGACGACGAGGCGCGTGCCGCCGCCGCGCGCCGCGAGGCCGCCGCGTCGCGGCTGCGCGACTGCGAGCGCCGCCTCTCCGACGCGCGCGCCGAGCGCCGCCAGTCGGAGCGCGACCGCCGCCTCGCAGAGGCCGCGGCCATGCTCCGGCGCGAGGTGCCCGGCGTGCACGGCCGCCTGACCGACCTCAGCCGCGTGACCGCGCGCAAGTACGGCCTCGCGCTGGCCGTCGCCTTGGGGCACAACCTCGACGCCGTCGTCGTCGACAGCCGCGCCGCCGCCTTCGCCTGCATCGACGCCTTGGTGTCGCGCCGGCTCGAGCGCATGGAGTTCATCCCGCTGGACACGTGCGACGCGCGCGCGGCGGACGAGCAGCTGCGCGCGGGCTTGCCGCAGGGCGCGCGTCTGGCGATCGACCTGCTGGAGTTTGAGCCGCACCTGGGGCGGGCGTTCCAGTACGCGCTGGGGTAAGATTTTCTTTTTTGTTTTTTTTTGTTTTTTTTTGTTTTTTTTGTTTGTCTGTTTGTTCGGAGGCGCGGGAGGCGCGCGGGGGGCGGCGGCGGCGGCGGCGGCGGCGTTTTTCTTATTTTCGCGCTCGTTTGTGGTTTTTCCTCTTTCTGATTGCGCTCACCTCGTCCCACCCTCGCGACAACACCCTCTCCCTCCAAACCCCACAAACCAAACGAACAAGCAAAAACAAAAACCAAAACCAAAAACCAAAACAGCAACACGCTCGTGTGCGACGCGCGCGACGAGGCGCGCGCCATGGCCTACGCCGAGGGCGGCGTCGGCGGCGGCGGGGGCGGCGGGGGCGGGGGCGCCGCCGCCCAGCGCGTCGCCGGCCGCCACAAGGTCGTCGCGGTCGACGGCACCCTCTTCCGCCCCAACGGCGTCTTCACGGGCGGGTCGACCGCCGCCAGCGACGCGCGCGCGGGCCGGTGGGACGAGCGGGCGCTCGAGGCGCTGCGGGTCGAGCGCGAGGAGCTGCGGCGCGAGCTGTCGTCCGCCGCCGACCCGCGCCCGCTCCAGCAGGCCGCGCAGGCGGCGGCGGCCGAGATCGGCGCGCTCGAGGAGAAGGCGGCGTACGCGGACGCCGAGGCGCGCACGGGCGCCGAGCGCGCCGACGCCGCGCGCGGCGAGGCCGCCGCGCTCGGGCGCGAGGCCGCGGCGCGCGAGCTCGCCGCGCCCGGCCTCGAGGCGGCCGTGTCCGCGCGCTCCAGCCGCCTCGACGCCCTGCAGGCGCGCATCAACGAGGTGGCCGACCGCGTCTTCGGCGACTTCTCGCGGCGCGTGGGCGTCGCCTCCATCCGCGAGTATGAGGAGACGACGGTGAAAGCGGCCGAGGCGCTCGAGGCCGCGCGGCGCGACCTGGACGGGCAGGCCTCCCGCGCGCGCGCGCAGATCGAGTTCGAGCGCGCGCACGACCACGCGGGTGCCTTGGCGCGGGCGGAGCGCGCCCTGGTGTCCGACGAGCGCGCGCTGGAGGCGGCGCGCGCGCAGGCCGAGGCGGCCGGGCGCGAGGCGGAGGAGCTCGGGCGCGCGGCGGCGGCCGCGCGCGCCGAGGCCGAGGCTGTGGGCGCGCGGGCGGCCGAGGCCGAGGGCGCGCTGCGCGCGCTGCGCGAGCGGGCGCAGGGGCACGAGCGCGAGGCGGCGCGGCTGCGGCGCGCGGCCGAGTCGGCGCGCGAGGCGCTGGAGCAGGAGCGCGCGCGGGCGCGGGACGTGCTGTCGGCCGCGGCGCTCGAGCGCCTCAATCTGCCCCGGCTGGCGGGGGCCGGGCGCCGCGGCGGCGGCGGCGAGGAGGAGGAGGACGAGGACGAGGCGGCGGCGGCGGCAGCGACAGCGGCGGCGGCGGCCGACGGCGCCGCCGGCCCCTCGGCGGCGGCCCCCGCGCCCCCGCGCCGCCGCTCGCGCCGCGGCAGCGGCGAGGACGTCGCCGCCGAGGGCGAGGAGGCGCCCATGGAGGTCGACGGCGCAGAGGGAAATAACGCCGCCGCGACCGCCGCCGACGCCGCCGCCGCCGACGCCGACGCCGACGCCGACGCCGACGCCGACGGCCCGGGCGCCGGCCTCGACTTCTCCTCGCTGCTCAAGCGGCACGTCGACCCGCCCTCGCGCGAGCCCGTCGCCCGCGCCGCGATCGACCGCGAGCTCCGCGACGCCGCCGCCGCCCTGGCCGCGGCCCTGGAGCGCTCGTCGCCCAACCTCAAGGCCATCGAGCAGTACGACAAGCTGCGCGAGCGCGAGGCCGAGGCGGCGGCGCTGCTGGAGGGCGCGAGGAAGGAGGCGGGCCGGCGCGCGCGGGCGTTTTCCGACGTGCGGCAGCGGCGGCGCGCGGCGTACGCCGCCTGCTTCCGGCACGTGCGGGGGGCGATCGACGGGGTGTACCGCCGGCTGACGACGTCGCGCGCGCACCCGATGGGGGGCACGGCGTACCTGTCGCTGGACAACGTGCGTATTTTCGTCTTCGCTCTTGTTTGGGCTTTGGTGCTCTTCTTTTCGGGCGCCGGACGATTCGTTCTCTCCTGTCGCCGCCGCCCCGCTCCGCGCCGCTCCGCCCCGCCGCCTCTGGACCCTGGTCGCTGTCGCTCACCGCCCGCCCCTCCCAAGAAACTCCTCGAAACAACAACCCCATCGAACCAAAACCAAAAACCAAACAAAAACAAAACCAAAACAACAGGAGGACGAGCCCTACCTGGGCGGCGTCAAGTACAGCGCCATGCCGCCGACCAAGCGCTTCCGCGACATGGAGCAGCTGTCGGGCGGTGAGAAGACGGTCGCCGCGCTGGCGCTGCTTTTCGCCCTGCACTCGTACAGGCCCTCGCCCTTCTTCGTGCTGGACGAGGTGGACGCCGCGCTCGACGCGACCAACGTGGCGCGCGTGGCGCACTACGTGCGGTCGCGCACGCGGCCCGCGGCGATCGCGCGGCGGGACGCGGGCGGGGGGCAGGGCGAGGCGCGGCGCGCGGCGGCCGCGGCGGGCGGCGGCGGCGGCGGCGACGACGCGGCGGCGCGCGACGCGGGCGGCGAGGACGGCGCCGACGCCGACGCCGACGCCGACGCGCCGCCGGGCTTCCAGTCGATCGTCATCTCGCTGAAAGACGCGTTCTACGAGAAGGCGGACGCGCTGGTGGGCGTGTGCCGCGACCCGGGGGGCGCCTCGTCGCGCACGTTCACGTTCAGCCTGGAGCCGTACGGCGAGCCGGCGCCCGCCGAGTGAGAGAGTTTTTTTCTCGCTTTCGGGTTTCGCTCTTGTCTCGGCGCCTTCTTGCTTTCCTCTTTTTGTCGCGCACGCCCCCCCGCTTGGCCGCTTTTTTTCTTGACCCCCCCCTTTTCTCGATCCCACGACGATGACCGCGCGCCACTTGGACACACGCATGATGCACGCACACACACACGCGCATAGACCGAACTCGCCCCACCCCTCTGACGCACAGATATGACGACAGACGAGCAAAACAAAAAAGGGGGAACACGCGCGAGCGCGCGCTGCCCCGCCCCGCAACAAAAACCAGAGCACGACGGCGACGCATTTTTACAGCAAACCACCCGCGCACAAATCACAACAAAACTGCTCGGCCAAACCTCTCCCTCTCTATCTCACCGGCTCCGCGCTCCCCCCGCCGCCTCGGCGCCGCCGTCCCCGCTCTTGGGCCGCAGCAGCAGGTAGACGCACGGGCCCAGCACGGGAACGAGCGACAGCGCCGACGCCAGGCCGCTGCCCGCGCCGGGCCACCGCCGCCCCTCGGCGTCGACCGAGAGCCAGAACGGCACGAGCGCCGTGCACAGGGCAAAGTCGACCGTGGTCGCGTGCACCAGGCGGGACGAGTCGAACATGCGCAGGTACTCGAGCCACGCCGAGGCCGGGCTGCCGGCCGCGCGGGCGATCCAGTATCCGCCGGCGGCCAGCAGCAGCGCCGGCACGACCGGCGATTCGGCGCCGCGCAGAAACAGGCGCGAGAGGCCTTTTGTCTCCTCGGCGGGGGGCGGCAGCTCGGGCGCCTCCTCGGGCGTGGGCGGCACCCACAGCGCCATGTAGGGGATCAGGGCGTAGGCGCCCAGGCCGAACGCGGCCGCCACGAAGGGCCAGGCCGGCAGGGCGCCGCCGAGCGCGCCGGACCACCGGCGCCCCGAGCGCCCCCCGGGCACGAGCAGCGCGCCAAAGATGGCCGGGTAGACTCCCATTATGTTGAAAACGGCCTCGAACACGGGGTTGACCACGTAGGGGTCGTCCGCCTTTTGCCCGATGAGCTTGAGCACCACGAAGTTGTCGAGCGTGGGCGTCTGGTTGGGCGAGAAGCGGAAGACGTATGTGAGAAGGCCGGCCCAGAGCAGCAGCAGCGCCGCCGACAGCAGCGGCGACGACCCGGAGCCAGAGGAGGCGCTCTCGTCGTCGTCGCCGTTGAACTTTTTGCTGCTGCTGCTGCTGCGTTTCCTGCTGTTGCTGCTGCTGCTGCCCTTTTTGCCGCCCGTGGCGCGGACGGCGAGGCTGGGCCTGGGGGCGAGAGAGGAGGGGCTGCCTGCGGCGGGTGCCAGGGGACGAGGCGCGGGGGCGGCGGTGCGGCGGCCCGGGCGGGCGGCGGCGGCGACGACGACAGACCGCGCGACCGCCGGACGGCGCGGCTGATGCGGCTGCTGCGAGGCGGCGCGCGCGAGCAGGCCGTGGGGCCGATGATGCGACAACAGCATCGTCGTGATCGTTGCTCGGATTGAGTAAGATCGCAGCGCCGCAAGTCGAGGATGTGATGAAAGGTGCGCGAGCAGAATGGAACTCGAATTGTGTGGTCTGGCCTCTCCTTTCCTGCCCGCGATCCGAGATGTGTAATTGGCGGGGTGCGGAGGCTGACTGATCAGTTGCAGAGGCTGATGAGAGGGAGGACGGAATTGGTGCGCCAATGGGAAAGGCTGGCGCCAGTTTGGAGCTCGGCAGTTTCCCTTGAAGAGCGAGCGCGACGCTCTCGCCGCGCGCTCGCGCTCTCGCCGCCGAGCGTGCGCGATCGCCGCCCCTCCTACTGCTGCTGCTGCTACTACTGCTCCTCCTCTCGCGCCAGCATCTGACAACCACGATCAACTCAAACACTCCATCACAACCAGAACCAACAACCATGGCCACGACATACGCGGCCGTAGAGGTGAGGCGGACCGTACCGGAAAAAGCAAACCGTTCCGTCGATCGACGATCGATCCAACATCATCGAAGGGACCCGCCCGCCCAGCCAATCACGTGGGACCTGATCACCACCCACTCGTGCGCTCACCCCTTCAAAACTTCCCGAAACAACAACACCGAACCACGAAACGAAACTGCACACAAAGGTGTCGACGCTCTCAGCTGCCGAGCCGCTCAGCGGCGCCGCGCTCGCCCGCCGCCCATCCCCCTCTTCCCCTCCCGTCCCGGGAAAGGCGCGGCTGCAAATTCTCTGTCGCCCAATCAACCCCTCGGACGTCTTTAGCCTCATGGGCGTCTACCCGGGCTTCCTCAGCGCCTGCAAGACCCTCCCCGCCGTCCCCGGCATCGACGGCGTCGCGCGGATTGCCGCGCTCGCCTCCGAGGGCTTGACGGACGTCTCCGGCGCAGCCCTCGCGGTCGGCGACCGCATCGTCTCCGCCGCCGGATTCGACATCGCTAACGGGCAGGGCTCGTGGCAGGAGACCGTCGACCTGCCCGCGAACCTGCTGTCCAAGGTGCCGTCGGACGCCATCTCGGACGCGGCCGCGTCGTCTTTCTTTGTCAACCCGGTCACGGTCGTCGGCCTGCTAGAGTCGGCCGCCGTTCCGCCCGGCGGGTGGCTGATCGTCACGTCCGCGGTCTCGGGCCTGTCCAAGATCCTGCTGCAGGCCGCCAAGGCGCGCGGGGTCAAGACGGTCGGCGTCGTGCGGCGCGAGGAGGCCGTGGCCGAGGCGCTGAGGCACGGCGCCACGGCCGCCGTGCGCTGGAGCGACGACGCGCCCGTCGACCTGGCCGCCGCGGTGCGCGAGGCCACGGGCGGCGAGGGTCTCGCGCACGCGGCGGTCGACTCGGTCGGCGGCGCGCTCACGGGCGCGCTGACCGACGCCGTGCGCGACGGCGGGACCGTGTTTGTGTACGGCGCGCAGGGCGGCCTCTCGGCGTCCGTCTCGGTGCTCGCGCTGCTGTTCCGCGGCGTCACCGTGCGCGGGTTCTGGCTGGGGCCCTGGCTCGAGTCGCTGCCGGCCGAGGGCGGGCGCGCGCGCGCGGCGGCCCAGGTGTGGCAGCTTTACGCGGAGGGGCACGTGGCGTCGGCGGACGCGGACGCGAAGACTTATCCGCTCGGGCGGTTTGCCGAGGCGGTGGCGGAGAGCCAGCGCCCGGCGCGCGGGGGCAAAACGTTTTTGGTCAATGAGTGAACGAGAGGGGATGGGTTGAGAGATGAATTGAGGGGCGATTGAAGGGGCGATTGTTGCGCTTTTTTAGAGTCGAAAATACGTTCGTGGGTTGAAAAAACAAAAGACTTGATCCGTCAACCGTCGTCGCCGTCGTCATCGTCGTCGTCGTCCTCGTCCTCCTCGTCGTCCTCGTCGTCCTCCGCGTCGTCGTCCTCGTCCTCCTCAAACGCTCCTTCTTCGTCTTCTTCGACGTGCTCCTCCTCCTCCATGGGCGGCGGCGGCAGCTTGCGCAGCACGTAAATGAGCCGGTCCGAGAACCCGCGGCCGCGCAGCGCGGCGGCGGCCACCTCGGCGTCGCCCGGCGGCAAGGCCGCGGCCAATGGCGGCGGCGCCCCCTCCGCTGGCCGCCCCCCTCCTTCCGCCGCCGCTGCCGCCGCCGCTGCTTGCCCCTCCTCGGCGCCCTCGTCCGCGCGCACGTGCACCGTCTCAATCAGCTCAAACCCGAAGCGCTCGCGCAGCAGGTCCACGAACCCGTCCGGGCGCAGCTGGAGGGCCGAGATGCCGCGGCCGCCGCCGCCTGGAGCAGATGCCGCTGCCGCCGCCGCGCCGCCGCTGCCGCCGCCGCCGAGCTTCCTCGCCGCGCTGCGGTACGAGCGCCACGGCTGCGGCTCGAGCACGAACACCCCCCCCGTGCACAGGGCCCTGCGGACGCGCGCGAACAGGCGCAGCAGTGCGGCGTCCCCGCCGTTGAGGTGCACCCACTTGGTGACGGACAGGCACGTGACGGCGTCGTACCGGTCGGCCTCGGCCAGGCCGCGCGCGCCGCGCCCTCGACCGCCGCCCCCGCCGCTGCCGCCGCCGCCGCCGCCGCCACCGCCACTGCCGCGCCCTCGGCCGCCGCCGCGGTACGCGCCGGCCTGCCCGGGCCAGTCGGCCACGGCAAACCGGACGCGCGACAGGGCGCGCACGCGGCGGCGCAGGGCGGCGAGGGCGCGCGCGGCGGCCAGCGGCGACGGCAAAGGCGCGGCGGCCGCCGCCCCGTCCCCTTGGCCCTCCTCCCCCTCTGCGTCCTCCGGCCGCCCCCGCGCCATGCCGCCCCCCGCCCCCTCGTCGGCCCCCCCCCGCCCCTGCCCCTGCCCCAAAGCGGCGCGCCCCGTAGCGCTGCCGCTGCACAGCGCCCCGTACCGCGTGCCCGCCGCCCGCCGCGCCGCCGCCAGGTGCCCGCGCGCCCGCCGCACCAGCGACGCGTCGACGTCGACGCCGCGGACGCTGCGCGCGCCGTGCTGCGCGGCGACGGCGAGCGTGACGAGCCCTTCGTTGCACCCGACGTCGAGGACGCGCGCGCCCTTCAGCCAGGCGCAGGCGCGCGGAGCGACGGCGGGAGACTGGACGGTGGCGCCGCCGCCGCCGCCGCCGCCGCCGCTCCGAGGGGATGGGAAGGGGGGCTGCGCGCCGGCGGCCGCGACGGCGTCGGCGTCGCCGTCGGCGGCGGTCGGCGCGGCAGGGTTGGCGCGCGCGAGGGCGGCGAGGCGCGGGTCGTCGAACTCGTCGGGGCTGCGGTGGTGCTCGGCGAGCCAGCCGCGCCCGAGGCGGTAGCCGTAGTAGAAGGGGTAGTTGCCGTGCGGGTACGCCGGGCGGCGGCCGGCCTGGTTGGCGTTGCGCCGACCGCCGCTGCCGCCGCCGCCGCCGGTGCCGCGCGGGGAGGCGGCGGCGGCGGCGGCGCAAGACGGCGGCGGGCGGGAGGCGGCGGCGGCCCCGTCGGCGGCTGCGGCGGCAAACACGGCGGCGGCCCCGTCGTCCCTCTCGCCGTCCGCGGCGCTGCTGAGCTCGCAGCTGACGAGGAGGACGTCGCCGGAGAAATTGGTGCGCGACGGGTGGTGGTGGGGCGCGTGAGAAGCCGGCGCGGCCGGTGGCGGCGGAGAAGGGGGCCAGCGAACAAACGGCGGGGGGGAGGAGCGCTGCGCCGCTGCCGCCGCCGCCTGCGCCGCCTTTGCCGACAACGGAGAGGGTGCCGCCGCCACTTCTTCCGCGCCGGGGAGCGCCAGGGCCACCAGCCGCGCGACGCCCGACAGGTCCGGCCCCCGCATCGAGCCGTGCCGCCGCGCGGCCGCGCCCCCCCCAGCGGGAAGCGGCGGCGGGAGCGCAAAGGGCGGGAGCAGCGGCACCGGGCCCCACGGCGCGAGCGCTGCGGCGGTGGCGGCGGCGGCGGCGGCGGCGGCGCCGCCGCCGGACGAAGAGGCGCCCTGCTGCCTGGCGGCGGCCGCCCAGGAGGGGGCGACCGCTCCACCGGCGGCGGAGCCGCGGTCGACGCTCCCGGCGAACGAGGGAACGGGCTGCCGCTCTTGCCTCTGCTGCTGCTGTTGTCGGCGGGGCTGCTGCTGCTGCTGCTGCTGCTGTTGCCTTTGCGGCGGCGGCGGCCGCGGCTGCCGCTGGGCGGGGGGGCTGCGCTGCCGCTTGCCCGGCCGAGCGTCGCCCTTCTCTCCTGCCGGCCGGCGCCCCTGCTCCGCGGTCGCCGTCGTGGCGTCGTCGTTGGCGCTTGCCGCGGCCGCCATGATCGCCGCCCTGGCCGCCGTCGCCGCCGCTGCTGGCCCTGCCGATGGCGCCACCGCCGCCGCCGCCGCCGCCCCTGTCGCCGTCGTCGTGCTCTCGAGCTCCTCGTTCTCCCCGGCGGCGGCCCCGCGCTCAAGCTTGCGGCGGCGCTTGAGGTGCTTCTTCTGGCTGCGCGTGAGCCCCTCGGCCGAGTCCTCCTGGCGGTGCTGCTGCTCGCCGCTCGAGGGCGGAGGAGAAATGGGAAAGGAGGGGTCGCTCGAGAGTCGGCGCGTTTTTTCTCCGTCGCTTCCCGGCCTTGCTGGCGGCCGCAGCCTCCCGGCTGCGGCGTCGGGATGCTGCGGATACATCTTTTTCGCAGCGGTCGAGTCGTCGTGGATTGGATTTGGGATTCGATCAGGTTGCGGGGACGTTTTGTTATGAGCGATGAGCGGCGGCGGCGATGGCGCGCGCGCGCATCCGGCAAACGCGCTCCCACGGACGCCGACGCCGACGCGAACGCCGACGCCGACGCCGACGCCGACGCCAAATGGTCGTGGCTCGACCGCAGTGCATGACCGACCACGTCACCACGATTCCACCCAAAACCGACCACACCGACCGACTCAACATCAACAACGACCAACGCAGAGAAGAGACGCTAGCGAGGACCGAGAGAGAAAACACACACGCCAGCACAAGTGGTCCTCTCGCCCGGGAGGAGCGTCGTCGCGCGCGCGCTCGCGCGGGCGCTCCGTGTTGCGCGGAACCGCTAGGCGCACAGACCAGGCGAGCGGGGCGCAGCGTGGGACCCGGTGGCAGGATGGTGCGTGATTGTCTCCCCTGCCTCGTCTCTGTCCCTCTCTCTCACCTGTCGCGAAACGCCCGGGGCCCCTCTCCTCTCGACGTTCTCTCGACGCGTGGTGGTGGTCTCCAAGCTCACGCCGCCTCGACTTGCGCCCGCCCGCCCACACCCCCCGAAAACGCAGTCGCCGGACGAGTGGTACAAGTCGGTGCGTCTCGCTCGTTCCGCCCGCCGGCGCGCGCGTCGTGTCCCACGCTCGACACCCCTCGCTGCCGTTCCCATTGCTCCCTCCTTCCCGCCCCCGCAAGCTCACCCTTCCGTCGTCGAAACCCCACCCGGATCATCGAACGCTTGTCAACGCCCACACAAACAAACAAACAAAACAAACAAACACACAAAAACAAAATAAAATAAAATCGAGCTACAGCTCCCCGTGGTCACGCGCGCCTACGTGACGCTCGCCTTCCTGACAACGGCGCTGTGCGCGCTCGAGCTCGTGCGGCCCTTCCAGCTGTACTTCGACCCGCGGTACATCCTGGTCGAGGGCCAGGTGTGGCGGCTGGCGACCAACTTCTTCTTCTTCGGCAACCTGGGTGCGTTTCATCTTTTGGGGGGGGGGGGGGGGGGGGGGGGGGGGGGGGGGGGGGGCCCGCGGGGGGGGGGGCCGCGGGCGGGGTGGGGGGGGGGGGGGGGGGGGGGGGGGGGGGGGGGGGTGGGGGGGGGTGGATGAGGAGTTTCTTAATTGATAGATAGGCAAGGTTTTTA
>Ga0105055_10007481_pt1 | contig 14502 bp, 10 predicted proteins | sample BON03_FD_78090 | JGI IMG/M metagenome (GOLD analysis project Ga0105055, IMG submission 78090) | Freshwater microbial communities from Lake Bonney liftoff mats and glacier meltwater in Antarctica - BON-03 | ecosystem: Environmental > Aquatic > Freshwater > Ice > Glacier meltwater | place: Lake...
CACATGATAGTAGTCTTGAGATCCAGCGTACGGCCATCGATGTGATTGGTAACTTTGCCTCCTATGATGAAGACGATCCTACCATCCGCCGAAGGATCGAGAAAGGAGAACAGTCGAGTGTCTACGAGATCATTGTGGTTGAAGGTGGAGCAAAACGTATTCTTGACACAGTGAAAGCCATGGAAGATCCTGAACTGATGATGAGTGCATTGGAGGCATTGGGTAATCTTGCCAACAACCCTGTTTCAGTGGACAAGTTGATTCGCATGGGTATTGTGGAAACAGTCTTCCGCGCAATGAAGAAGTACGATTGGGATGAAGAGATGATGGAACGATGTGTACGATTAATTGCGATTATGACTTACTCGAAATCCGGGTTGAAAGCTATTGGAGACAATGATGGAGTTCAGATATTATTGAACACGATGGAAAGTCACGATGGCCAGACTGGATTTCTTGAAAACGTAGCCACTGCTTTGAAGAATCTTGCAGGCGACGACGAACTTCGACAAACCATCGGACAACTTGGGGGAGTGAAAACAGTGTTAAGGATATGCGAGAAGAACATGGGTAGCAAGGAGCTACTGCTCGAGTGTGTCGCTTTCTTTGTGAGACTGACACGCTCGGAAGATTTGTCAGAAGATATCGCCCAAAAAGGAATGAATATTCTGCTAGAGTCTATAAACGTCTACAAAAACGACACGTCGTTCCTCGTTCCAATTTTCACTCTCATAGGCCATCTTGCATTCGCTCAGAACAATCTGAAGATTATCGTTCAATACGGGGGAATCGATCTCATCATCAACAACATTTTGGACCATCCTGAAGACCGAAACCTGGTCATTCGATGCATTCAAACCTTGGATAATATAGCCATGCATAGTCCAGAGCAATCAAAGATTGTGATAGCTGCAGGCGGCAAGCAAACCATTCAAGAAGTCATCGGGGCATACCCAGACGACAAAGAAGTCACTCAAACTGGCAAGAGTGCGCTGCTATCCATGACGCAGATCGATCGCAAGAATGCCAAGCCCAAGTATGCTTTCGGTCAAAGTGACAGCACCGTGCTCCAGACCAACACCGACCCTCTGGCTTCCTTCAGAAGTATGCTTAAAACAGGGGCTTCCTTCGTTGAGTGGAGTGGTGGAGGGCCTCATGTCCGACACATCTACGTCTCACCTGATTGGAGATCTGTCTGCTGGAAAGACCCGAAGAAAGGAACCAAGTCAGAGAGTAAGATTGGTCTGCGAGACATTAGGAATGTGAGATCCGGTCTGCACGATGGCCATCGAAAGCGAACAAAAACCGCTGATCCAGATTTGGCATTTGCTATCATTGGAAGAGCGACATCTTTGGATTTAGAAGCGCATTCCGTTGAAGATCGAGAGAGATGGGTAGAAGCACTGCAAGTGTTGTTGAATACATTCAAGACCGATCCCAAATGGCTCAAATAATTTATTTTATTCTATCATACAGTTAGTTGTAGCCAGCCTTTTATTTTATTAAAATTTGGAAAACAAGATAATTCGATTCAAGACATATCCGTTGTTTCTCAAAAAAATTAAAAAAAGCATGAGGCGTTTCTATTTTCTAGAGTATTCGCTAATTGAAGTTGATCTTCCAATAGGGGAGGGCTGAACAGTTTGATGAGTAATTCGTTATTTGGTATGGGAGTATTAAAGCAACATGAGTCTTCTGACGCAGTCATCTCCTCCTCTCAACTCGACATCAGTTTCAAAACACCCGAAGAGTCGAAAGATGAACCAGCCACCGGGTACACGTCCATCGTGGCGGATAAGGGGCTTACTCTATTTAGGCAGTGTACCCACGGAAGCCCAGTGATATCCGCGGCTTCCTTACGACGACAGTCACTTCAACACACCCCCTCGATGATCATGATAAATGAAGTCATGGAAGTGCTAAATTCCAACTGCACTCTAACCCCGATGGACAACGAGAGCACAGGCGGAGTATACCAACTACGACGACAAAAGAGTGTGTACGGGCAACCAGTTGTTGAGGAAATCACGAGCTCATTGAAGCCACATCTCGTACGATCACGAAACAGTGATAGCTTTCCGAAATCTCCCAGCGCATGTTCACTATCGTCGGACAAGCTGATGCAAGTGGTGTTGGCTAGGTCCAAATCCGTAGCTGAAACATATGTGGTACACCACGAGCCTACCAACAGACAACGTAGCAATTCAAGAGTGGCTGTGTTCAAACCTCAGGATGAAGAAACAGGTTCTAAATTAACGCATGCCCTGGGTCAGATTAATCCAGAACGAGCTGGTCTAGTAGTTGGTGGAGGCGCCAAGCGTGAGCGGGCGGCATATCTACTAGATACCAACATTGGCAGGTTCTCCGGCGTGCCAGAAACAGCTCTCGTTTCTGGGAAGCTTGCTATTTCCAATGTAGTCGCCGGTGGCAAACTTGCTATTTCTAATCGCAAGACCCAGAAGCGTGGCTCGTTGCAGCGTTTCTGTGAAAGTGATGGGTCAGCAGAAGACCGACCTGATCTTGTGAGATTAGCATCCAACCTCCAGGTGCAGAAGATAGGCATATTGGACATGCGTATTTTCAACACCGATCGGCACGGCGGGAACATTTTATGCAAACAAGATAGCAACGGTACCACACTGATTCCCATTGACCATGGAATGAGTATACCGGATTGGCATTTCTTGGCCGAGGCTTTCTTTGATTGGGCGTACTGGGCTCAAGTAGAAGGGCCTTTTGACCCAGCCGCTGTTAATGCCATCGAAAGGATCAACATCGAGAAGGACTCGGTGGCATTGAGAGGCATTGGGATTCCTGAGGGATGCGTGGCGACTATGATATTGAGTACGATGACTTTGAAACAAGGATCGGTCCATGGACTAACTTTGAAGGAGCTCGCCAAAGTGTTCCAGCGACCGTTTTCTCCGGGACACAATTTACATAACAAGTATTTCTCACCGCTTGAGCACATGCTTGTAATTGCTACCAGGAATATCGGTATTCAAGAGTACACACCTGCTGGGACAAGTGACAGCACAGTGCTACTTGGGGCTTTGACAGAACCTGCCTCGTTTGATGAGATGGAGAGAATGGCTTTTGGAGATTTGCCACCACCTGATGAGTTGTACCCCGCATTCTTACGCGTCCTAGAGACCTACATGACCAGCAAAGAATGGATGCGTTGGGTTCAAATATAAGCAATCATTCGAAACGCCTATCTATTTATTTAAATACTAATACTACTTGTAAAAATGTTATCCAAAACGAGTTCCTATTTGAATGAGTATTTATAGTACATGATTTTTAATTATCGACGAAGGAATAACAGCGCATTCTTCACGGACTTAATTCTAGCCTTTGCATCACGCCTTGGTGAATCAGGTTTTGCCACTGCGAGGTCGGCTTGTTGTCTGGCTTGTGCGTCCCCCTCACTTGACCCAAGAACCTTGACTACTTTTGGACTTGCGATTTCAATTTCTCCCGTTAGTAGCAGCGTCTTAGGCTTAACTTTCATTGTATCAGTGACCACTCGCAAGGATTTTTGATTGAGATCCTCATCACCGCATAAATTCATCGCCTTCACGTTGAGACGCTGCTTTCTGACTGCTTCAGGTAAATCCTTCTGTGTTAGAGAAGGGAGTGCTAAAAGAGACTCATGCAGCATTTCCTTCATCCTCTTCTGATGGTTGTCTACCAGTGAATCAGTAGCGTTTTTCATGGCCAGCGAATCATTTTTAAGAGAGCCCAAGCGTGAGAATGCTTTAGTCGATGCGTACGCTTCCCTTCCCAACATCCTCACTGCAGGATAACTTCTGGTTTGAAGCTCTTCATCTTTTGTTTCGAATTCTTCGTCCTTTGTATTTGTTGCTCCATGAACACTAAAATTCATTCCGTATTCACGATGTGTGCAAAACGATACCTCAACAAATTTACAAATTTACAAAAATGGATTCCGCGCAAAATACATAGTAGCGGATTGAAGCCAATCAAAATCATAGTATAGTAACGAGTGAATTGAATTTCTGTCATCTATAGTATTACTTTTTATAAAATTGAATCATTCCCATTCTAGAAAAATATTCAATGTGGTCGGATACCTCCTGGGATAAATAACGATTCGTTCCTGTATGAAATCATCTATTTCTTCTATTTTTTCTACACTATGTATTACAAACAACAGATTAAACTTAATCCCCATTCTTTCCCTTTGAAAGCAGCTATTAATATAAATATGCATACTTCAAAGAAGAAATCAAAAAGTATCCAGTTGTACCACAATCATCCAATAGGAGGTTTTGTGAACTAGCATTCAAAAAACTTCAAATGGAACTGACTAGGTTTTTCGTGTTAGTATGCTGTTGCATGCTCACACTAGGAAGTTACTTCTCGTACGATCTACCAGGGTCCATGCCCGATGAATTCAGGGAGCACCTGGGCCAAAACGACACGTTGAAATCAGGCCTATTCTATTCCGTCTACAGTCTACCCAACTCCATTCAACCGTTTTTTGGAGGCATTCTTATCGATAGATACCTGGGTCTGCGTCGCGGGGCCTTCATATGTTGTTTACTTGTCTTCACTGGTAACATCCTCCTCGTCATGTCGTCTTATTTTTCAGGGACGCACACGGCTTTCCAAATGGCTCTTGGAGGTCGATTCATCTTTGGACTCGGGGGAGAAACTTTATCTGTTACCCAAAATGGGTTCGTAGCTAAATGGTTTAGAGGATCTGAATTAGCTACTGCGTTTGCCATTGTACTCTCATTTGCTAGAGTAGGGAGTGCAGTCAATTTCGCTATTGAGCCATCAATCTCGACCCATCACGGGTTCACGTTCGCTCTATGGGTGAGTGTGGGCTTCTGTTTGTGCTCCATGTTTGCGTGTATCGTACTGATGTACTTAGATTTCAAGTATGAAGGCATGACCGCCGGTATATTAGACGAAGAAGAAGATGAGTTAGAACAGTCGTTGTTGATAGGTGACAATGAGCAAGGTGAGGAGCAAGTTGTGAAGCATGAGAGTGTTTTTAGATCCATGATGGCAGTACTGGGTCGACGTGAGATCCTCATCTACTTGATCTGCGTTCTCTTCTATGTCCCCGTGTTTATTTTTCTTGGAAATGTTGCAGTCAAGATACTAGTCGATTCGTATCCCAATGTGAACAAAGCGAAAGCTGGTCTCTACTGTTCCATTCCCTACACCGTATCTGCAGTTGTTTCCCCGTTCTTGGGCTATGCAATGGATAAAGTAGGCAGAGGGTTGCTGTTTGTAGGGCTAGCGTGTGCTTCCTTGGTGGTCTTTCACTTGATCTTTGCTTTATTTCCTGGTGAAGTTCCACCGAGCGTGATGATGGTGTGGTTAGGTATAACATATAGTACTTGTGCTGCATCCCTGTGGCCGTTAGTGTCTTTGGTCGTTGAGTCCCGTAACATATCCACAGCATACGGCTTGATGATGTCGATTCAAAACACTGGACTGGCCATTGGCCCGTTATTAGTGACACAATGGCTTCCTGATTATAAAAAGGTTGAGCTATGTTTCGTGTATTGTGGCTTGGGAGCATTGTTCTGCTCTTACTTGCTATTTATGATTGATGAAGACGGAGTTCTAAGTCAGAAAGGGGACGTGATGCAACCGTCGCCTTCTGTTCGAGTCAATCCTTTGAATCCACGTGCATCTCCCTTCATCAGAAATGCCAGGTTCACAGCCTCGGAAGATACTCGAAGAGCAATTGCACCGAAAACACCGAATGCTGTGCGTCAAGCATACTTTAGGCGCCTACGAATACAAAGTCACATTTGAATAATCAAGTTTAAAAATTGGAATACTTTTAATCATCGGTTTTGTTCTCGCCACTTCATCAAGAGCTTATGCCGTCTGGAAATGCTATCCACCTTTAGCGGTGTTGTTTCTATCAAAGGTTCACTATGCGAGCAAGAATTGGTTGGTATTACTGAAGATTCCAAATGCTCGACACGCATACAAAGTTCATCGTTCGAGGAAATACAATCATTCAGCTTTAGATTGAGTTGAGAGATAAGTTTATCCTTGTTGGCTATGTCGTTTCTAGCAACGCGAATATCTTTTTCAGAACTTGCTAAATGTCCAACAAGTCTTATGCACATTTTCAAAAGCGACGATTCGCTGTCTAGAGGGGATGCTGATATTTCTTTGCCTGATATTTGTTCGTAGCGGTTTATCTGCTCCATGAGTTCCGCATATGCATTATCCTCCTCTTCGCTAACTCCATCTTCTTCATTTGCTTCTTTCTCCGAGTAGATGTCTTCGTCACCGTGTACTTTCATCTTTGGAGGAGGGGATAGAATGGAGTTTAAAGTAGCTTCGACTTCTTCCAAATCAATTCCATTCTGTTCTAATCTCGATTTTGCAAAAGAATCATATCGTGATGTATGAAGTATCTTTTGATGCTTTAACTCCGCGGGTGACCTCTTGTATGTCGTCAAATCATGAATCGAATCGTTCCATTCTGGTTTCTGATGAGGTTTCCTATTTTCTTTTCCATGGCAGCGTTTCGGTTTTCTGTTGGATTGCGTGTTTCGTTTTTTAGTGTTGCACTTTTTAGTGTCTGATTTGAAGGGAGTGATACACATTCGGACAGGCGATCCGAGGTTAAGCAGCGATCTGTGAGCTACTGACTTGGACACTTCAGAGAGAACCTTGTTTACAGGTGATATGCTTGTGACATCTGATAGGCCTTTGTTGATCTGACGAGACGCAGGTGATATGCTTGAAGCATTGCTCTTCAAAAGTGTTTGCTCGTGAAACCCAACGATGGTCATGTCGGGAAAAAATGTATTTTGAAATTGAATGAATCTGCGTAACATTCTAATTAGTCAAAACAATAATTTGTGAATATGAGCAATTGAGGAAAGTCCCCCGGTAAAGCCTTTCTTTCCATGATGATGATATTGAGACGGACCGTGAAACGAGAATTGCGACAGTTTTGCACGAAGCATTCCAAGCCTACTCCAGTTCAAGCAGGTCAAAAAGGTCAGAAGTTCCAGCGTTCCTCAGCAGATAGAGCCCCAAAGGTGGTTGTCGCTGCGCTAGGTGTTGGAATCGCATGTGCCTTCTTGTCCACCATCGCCTACTTCGAAGCTACCCGACCTCAATGTGAGCCGGTGGATTCAGTTCTTGTTCACAAGGAGAAAGTCACGGGAACTAGTTTTCCTCTGACGTTGTCTGGATACACTGCCTCCGACAGCACTCATTGGCTAGGTGTGGCATCCGTCAGATGCATGTTGAACCTCTGTGCCTTCGATCGAGCAAGAGCATATTGCTACGGAGTATACATCACTCCAGAAAGTGCTACGAGGGTTAAGGACTCTATGTCGCCTAAAGAAATGGCTGAAGTTCTCCTTCCTCGAGCAGCGCTGACATCCGAGGTGAAGCGAGATGATATCCCAGAATTTATTGCTGTATCCTCTTTTCAGGGATCGAAACCTGGATATGTGTTTAAGATGGGTGTTCCTAATGATAGTTCTGATAATATTCCATTGTTGGGCTATTATAAAGATATGGTTTCTATTGTGAGCAATACTGTTGCCAGGTACGTTTCATGTATACGAAAGTAATAGAAACTAATGGTGTATATATAGTGAACATAGATACGAGAGTATGATATTGAGATTGGTGTTTCTTCATGATGCTGGAGGGGAGCACCTGGCACATGGTACGTAGTTTGTTTTGTGTTTCGAAGCGATGGTCTTTACTCCCTTTATTTAGGTTTCGATAAAACCTTGCTTTGGAGGGTGAAATCTGTTCAAGGCAAAGCGGGGGATGGCAAAGAAGCACTCAAGAAATTGAATCGTTTTATTATTTCAAAAGGCGTTTGGAAAAAGGGAACCATTTTGGAGTTCGTTCGAATGCCGGGAGGTGTTTTGGAGTTCAAGGTGGATGGTGTGCGAACCCTTTCCTTGCATTCGGAAACCATATCCTGGGCTCTTTTTGATGCCTATATTGGGCAGAAAGGACACCTGAATAACGAATGCAAGGAGGAGCTTCTAGAGAGAGCCCATGAAATACACTCGCTATTGAACGAATAAGTATATGATGTTCAGTTATTTAAGTATTGCATTTTCAAACGTCTCTCCTATTTCATATCCGTATTTTTGAGCAAGTTCAAATACCGATCGTGCCAATTTTTCATCCGTTACATTCAGAACTTTCCAAGTAACGTCTGGAACATTCTCTTTCACGGTATTGGGACTTGTATGCCCGTTAACACTCATTGCCTTTGGTTGTGGTAAATTTGGTTTATGCAAACCTAAACTGTTCAGCAGCTGTTCCGAGGTCCAAGACTCTAATAGCATCAAAGTATTCTGCGGAAAATTCTTTTCAACAAGCAAGTTCCAATACAACCAATATCTAGCAGACCTTGCTATGTCAAACTCCTCCGAGAAGGGGTCGATCGATGGAAAGTATTTACTTGCGAATCCCCAGCTTTTGAAGCTACTGATGGCTGATTTCCTTGATGACGGCGTGCCCTTTCCGCAGAAACATCGACGTGTGCTGCTGATAACTTTAAGAGGATGTCGCACCAAATGAATCACAGGTCCAAATATAGAACCTGCAGTTACTTTTGCTTCGCGGGATTTTCTATATGAAGCGTGTCTTGATTTTTCAAAAGGGAACTTGTGAGCATCATAGGCTGCATACAACCACGAAACACTAACAGCTCCCTGAGCTACGCCTTCATGGACCGCTGAAACTCCTAAGTTTTGAAGAGCATTCTTCAATGTCAATGTCCCGCTTCTCCCACAACCAGTGATAAGGGGAATTCTTGCAGAGTCGTCATGTTGTGAAATCGGCGTTGCCTCTAGATTCAATAAATTGTTTGTATCAGGTTCCAATAATAGAATTGACTTGTTGGATTCAACTTGCTGATCATTGTTAAATATTCCAGGATATGTGGATTCAAGGACTTTTTCTACTCTGCTAGTGACTCGCTTCCAAAATCGATTTCGCCATTCTTTAAGAGAGGTTTGAATTAAGTCCATTTCCTCCGGATGCTGAATAAGATAATGTATCCGTTCAGGAAAATCGTCCCATGAATCCAATATGGTCATTGGCGCTCCATCCTCTAGCAACTCTTTGTATGGGTCGTTACATGTGGTCTTCGCAGAATGTACTAATACAGGAATCGATCCACTTTCAATAGCTTCATAAATCCGAAATGATTCAGCATTGGATCCCTCCGGGCACAAAGTAAACATTGACTTTAACAAAACATCTCTGTACTCTCGAGGTGCTAAATACTGTCCTGTAGTTGCAATTCGTTTCCACAGTGATGAGAATAGTGTCATCCCATCTCGCAGAAACGGAAATGCTTGTATTAACTCTTGATTAAGAACGACCTGCTTTAGATACCCACGAACTGCACGATTGGTAGACAGAGCTCCTAAAAAGTTGAATGGAATCGTTCTCTCGGATGAAGGCACAATTTCTGCAGGGGTGACTGGTTCAAATTCGTAGCGAGGTCCTAATGGCAACCATTTCGTGTTCATTGGGGAGTTCCAATATTGTCTCAAATCAGCCTTTTGGCAACCTAGTTGATTGGCAAACTCATGATAACATTCACACTGTTCGTCTTGTACAATAATGTTGACGGCATTTTCTTTGTAATGTCTGTTTCCCTCCGCGTAGTAGATATTGACAACTGGCATGTCATCAGTGCATCTCGCCGTTGAGATCCCAGAAGTTACATTCATATGGTTTCGTTTGTAATCTCTTTCGCGATCCCTGTACTGCTGAATCAGATTGTCTTGAAGAACGAATTCAAATTTGGCACCCATTTCAGCGTGTATATTCGACACGAAGAAGCTAAGAACATTCACGTTAGGATTCAACATCGACACACACACTCGTTTAACATTGTTTTTCTCCGGCTTGATAAAAGTAGCTACACCTGAAGCTTGTTGTTTCATAATTTCTGGAACCATCTGTCGTTTTTGAATATTTTGAAATGCGGTTGGATATTTGGATTCGATGGCAACTTGCACCGTTTGGATTATTCGTTTCCAGAATCGCTCTCGCCATTTCATTAGAGATTCTTGCAAGGCATCTAATTCTGCTGGATTCTGCAAGAAATAAGATATTTTCTCTGGAAATTCCTCCCAAGAATCTAGCATCAAAATTGGAGCATTGTCTTTCATCAATTCAGTGTAAGGATCTTGGCATTCTTTTCGTTTTGAATGCACTAATACTGGGATAGATCCACTTTCTATAGCTTCATAAATTCGGTATGACTCCGCGTTGGCTCCTTCTGGACACAATGTAAACATTGATTTAAGTAAAATGCTTCTGTACTCAACAGGAGAAAGATACTTGCCCGAAGTAGCCATTCCTTGCCATTGAGATGAAAAGGTGGTTTTACCATCATTAAAAAACGGATACTTTAGAATCCATTCCGGTCTTGAGACAATATCTCGAAGTTTCCCTCGAACGCGATTGCTAGCCACAGTGCCTAAAAAGTTGAACGGAATAGATCTTTCAGATGAAGCTGAGATCTCTGAAAACTGAACTGTTTTGAATTCATATCGAGGGCCTAAGGGTAGCCATGCAGGTAGCATATCTTTTTTCAAATACTGTCTTAAATCAGATTGATTGCATCCTTTTTTATTCTTTCTTGGTCCCAAGCAGTAGCAGTGCTCATCACCGACAACAACATTCACAACATGGGGTTGGTAATCTATTGAGGCTCTTTCAGCGATATATAAATTGATAACAGGCATATCTTCCGTGCAGCTTTCATGAGAAACACCGGAATCGACATTCATACCACTTCGCTTGTATGCTCTTTCTCTTCCTCGGTATTCCCGTTTTAAGTTGTTACTCAAAACGAATTCGAAGTTTGCTCCCATCTCTGACACAGTTGAAGATACAAAGAAACTCAGCATACGCACATTTGGTCTTTTCATTTTCACGCAAACCTTTGTTCGAGTTTGATCTAGATTACCATTCAAATACTTGGTGGCATCGTCCAATTGAACATGCTTGTTCTTGTTCAATACGAGTATATTCCAGCTCGATGCTCCACGTAGGTCACTGTAGTCGATGGCCGAGTATGCTAGTACTACTGCCATTGCAAGCAGCGATATTCGGAGTATTAACGCATTCGTCTTACGTTGAGTCATCTGCTTCATTCTCTAGGCCCAATTGCAATATATCGATATTCTAATAGAGAGTAGGAACATTCATCGAAATCGGCTATTTTGACTAGTTTCATAATGAAAAAATGCATAGTCGGTTTCCTCAACGATAGACAATCTACTCAAGTGTTATACTACGAGTTCTAAATTTGGATTCAACAAGGAAGCTTTTTTTAGTTTTTTTGTGTCACGATTGAGGTTTCGCCTAGCCATGCGACTAACACTAAATCATGAATTTTTTTAACTCCAGATACAATTCTAATAAGGGATTCAATTTTGATGATTCATGTGGGATTAATGAATGAATCGCCTTGAGAATCACTGGCATCAGACGCTGGGCAGCGTGATTCTCATTCAACGGAAACCAGAATTCAATACTAATTCGTTATTACATCTATATAAAAAATGACTTTGATTTAATGCGCGGTTTTATCAATTTTGAAGACAAGTTCGTTTACAGTTTTTGAAGTTGATTCCAAGTACTTCAAACCCAATTCATTTCCAAGAACTCGTGTAGGTGCATAAACATAAATTTTGAATTTGTTGAAATCAAATTCTGCACAAAACGTTTTGCTTGCAAGCAGATTCCATGACTACCGATCGATATACATATAAATTTTCAAAAGTTTTCCTTGTGTAGATCAAAAGTTACGCTTTCTTCAAGGGATGAAAATTGATTGCTGAACCGCTTTAAATCTTTCCCTATGACAGATGCTCCGCAAAACAAAACCCCTATTCTGTGCAGCGCAGCTTCACTTGTAGATCGTAATTTCCCGTCCTTCAAAAGCTGATCAAATACAGGTTCCCAAGGCGGTCTGCCATTCCAAATGCGGATGTTGTTGAATCTATTCGTTTTACAACTATCCAGTGCGAGCTGGGTCACGGGCGCTATCGGATTAAGCATCGCATTCTCCAAATCAAATCTGTTAAAAGGCAATGGAGAGATATCGAGTGTTGGCTGATCATCGTCGTTGATTGTGCCTGGGTCCAATCTCAAGCTAGGCGGTCTGTGTGCACTAGGGGCTCGCCCTGGAGTACCTGTAACGAAAATATGTATCTTCAACTTGTTTAAAGTTGCATCGACATTTCCTACCTTGTAGTCATGTGCAACTCGAGTCTCAAGACTTAACAGCAATTTAATAAACCAACGAAAGGATTTTATCTCAGAATGCCTCACAACCCAGCAGTAGGTGATATCGTGGGGTAGAAAATTCTTGCTCCATTTATGTAACAAAATAGACTTGAGAATAGCAGCAGAGGGAGTGAGACCGATTCCAGCACCCACAAGAAGTATCTGCTCGTAGGAAGAGTAATGTTGCGCCGGAGCTGCATGAGGACCATCAATCTTAATCAAAGGAACACCGCTAACAGATTTATATTTGCCCAATTGATGGACACCATTGCTGTCAAAGTGATCAAGGGATACTGAAAAGTCCTGACCTTGCTTAAATTCCGATCGAGCAAGTGCTCGGAACATTTCACAAACTCTGTACGTCCAGCTGCCTTCGTCTTGTACTCTAATATGCAAAGTCATAACACCATTCGTCCTTTTAAGGTCTTCAGACGCCGAAGATATGGTAAATGGGTGCCATTGAGATTCAGATATAGTTGGTACTAACAGATACAAATACTGGCCTTCTAAGAAACTAAAACTATTTCGATTCTTGGGGAAAAAGTGGATTCGCATGACAGGCTTTTCATAGACTACTTTCGACACGAAGAAGATTTTACTGCTAGAAAATTTGCGGTAAAATATCTCCAAAAGATAGGCCACTAAAATCAAGCACGCCCATGCCCAAAACCTGGGAGCATGAGCCAAAAGAAAGACAAAAAACACCACGAAGAAATGATGAGAGACCCAAAATATCTCATATTGCTCTCGCTTCACTCTACTCTGAGCACCAGTAAATACAATCACCATAGCAAGCGCTATAAAAGCTCCACTTACAATCGGGTTCCATGTGAATCTCGCAATGGTTCCTTCAGGCGATTTCATCAAGTTCATCAAGTGAAAAAATACATGACCCACTGTGCCGATGAACACCATCAATGCTATGAACTTATGAAGTACCAAATTCTTTCGAAGCGGAGGAAGATAATCCGTGTAAAAGTGTTTATTGGTGTAAATAGACGAATCATTCAAAGCACGAATGAAAGATTTCAAAATAGGCAGCAATATAAAAGAACAATTCATATTCAATGTACCACCAAAAGCTTTTGCAAACGGTGCATAATCACTTAGACAATTGTATTCTTGACCAATTGCACAGGTTTTCTGAGAATCAGCCACAATTCCTCGCCAATTAGCAAGTTTCACAGACCATAAGAGAACGTTAGCAATTATATACAACGATGCAAATAATATCTCTCCTATCATGCCAGTGTCATGTTGGCGTCTCCACCAAATAGATATTCTGTCACAAGTATCTCCATGTGGTTCGTCATCATATTTCGTTTTGGTGCTAGCGTGGCATAGACAATATGACTCCCCATTCAACGGTGTTCTAAAGGCCTCTTTATGTACAATGGAACAATAGTTAGTCCATCCGCAAATGAAGTAGACGCAAGCCGGTAGGAGTGTAGGAATCGAAAAGCACGAAACAACCCCCGTGACTCCAAATAGAAGAGGTCGCAGCGGGGACCTAGCCTCCTCGGACTCTCCCCATAGCCAACAGCATTGCCGCAGTCCAAACTGATACTCGAATGCGAGAGCGATGCAACTCAGAGCCACCGTGGAGTATCCACACCATTCTTCTGCCCAAAGAATGTTGGCTGATGTCAAACGATCGTTGTTGGTTTGTTCATTGAACCATAAGATAGCAAAGATTCCGCATAGTAAACCCAAAAGACAGGCAGAGTAGGCGATATTGTGGCTCCACAGGGCATATCCCACGCCTCTTTTTTTCGATGGTGAAGCATCATTGGGAGTCATGGAAGCACCACTTGGTGTCATGGAAGCAGCAAGTGTTGTTGAAGGCTTGAACTTGGCTGGCTTTGATGGTATTTTGGGGGTGCTGCCATTCAATCGAATGGGTGGTGGAGGGGGTGCCGGCGTGTGTATCATAACAAGACAGAAAGGGGGGGCAGTTTTTAATCCGACTTTTTTTTCAAACGTGCATTTTGAACGCCGTTGATTAGAATAACAGAAAAAATGTAGAATGTAGATGTTTCCTTTGTTGATCCATTTGCGAAAACTTATGAAAACTTCTCACCTGACGAGGTTTTAGTTTCGAAGGAGGACCTAAAGAGAATGAAGTATCAAAATTTTACGACAGGTTCTGGTCATATTTTGATTCCTTTCATTATTGGCATTGGTGCTGGATGGGGTACG
>Ga0105055_10007502_pt1 | contig 14475 bp, 2 predicted proteins | sample BON03_FD_78090 | JGI IMG/M metagenome (GOLD analysis project Ga0105055, IMG submission 78090) | Freshwater microbial communities from Lake Bonney liftoff mats and glacier meltwater in Antarctica - BON-03 | ecosystem: Environmental > Aquatic > Freshwater > Ice > Glacier meltwater | place: Lake...
ACGCACACGCACACACACACACATACACACACACACACACACACACACACACACACACACACACACACACACACACACACACGCACGCGCAAAACAGGGATCTCATGCCGAGAGCGACGAAAGCGGTTCCGGCGTGGGCAGTGGTGGGTGTGAAGTCAGGGGCAATTCGCTTGTTCTCAGTGAGAACGACTCACCTGTCAAGACGATGTGGTCAATGATGAATTCAGCGGAAACGGGATTGACGCAGCGAAAGGACGAAAGATAAGTTGATTGGAATGCACGATTTTTTGTAGGAGCTTGTCCTAGAAGCTCCGTACGTTTAAATTATGTGCTTCTCTACATATGCGTGCATCCAGTAGCATCAAAACTAGATGTGCACGCTTTGGTTATGAGTACTGTGCCACTTTACAGGGTTTGCTTGACTGGTTTCAGGTAGATTTAAGTTGCTCGCCTAGATTCCTCATCCAGAGTGATCTGTGTATTTTCCCCCAATGTGCGGGCACTACTACTCTGTGTTCATCTAGCCCCTCCTCCCTTTTCCTTGTCGGTTTTTAAAATTACGCCCCCCCGGGCACCATAACAGAAACTGAGGTGTGTGTGAATTTAAAAAATTTCACAAATATGTATACACACACATATACATATATATATATATATATATGTATACATATATATATATATGTATAGTATATATATGTATAAACATGTATATATATGTGTGTGTGTACATATATATGTGCGTGTACATATATATGTGTTTGTGTACATCTGTGTGTGCGTGTACATATATTTACACTCACACGCATACGTGTAAACATAGATAAAGAGGTATGCGCGTGGCTGCGGTGCACGCCCATCTCGATTCTTATGTGTGATTCAGTGTCGATCAGCTACACACAAAGTTGACCTAGAGACATGTCAAGGAAAATGTTAGACTCAAATGTTGTTGTTACTAGGATTCTGATACTTTTTTGAGATTCATTAAAAAGAAAACGTCATCAAAGTGTGATCTGGCTGGAGGGAGCATTCTGCACGTCTGCATGACAGCGATTCAAAATGTGCGTGTGTTCAAATTGATTTATGAGCAGACAAGATATTTCTGTAAGCCTTCTCTTCGAAGGGGAGCGCTTCGTCCACTGCTGCCTTGAATGGTCGAGGCAACTGAACCACTTTACACAACCACGTTTTTCTGGATCTATGAAGGGCTTTCTTCTGAAGAAAGCACCTAGACTGTGTCGTTCTGACGATCTCGTTCGTGGGCAGCCCGTGGCGTGAGACTATTACAGGCGCTCCTCTGAAAGGAGCCGAGTCTATAACGGGCTCTCTTCTGAAGAAAGTGTTTCGATTGTGACTGTAGCGTCGAGGCCCTTGAAGTAGCCACCCTCAGGCAAAAAGCTGAGCACCGCCACGCCCTTCCGTTTGTGCGAGATAATCACATGCTGCGGAGCCACTGAGCCCTTTTTGAAGACAAGCCGCGGCGTTGACTCGGCCGACTGCTCATTCGAGGAGCTCACGTGCACAACTGCATCTAAGTATGGAGGCGTGACTGGGGTTATGAGCACTGAAGTCGACACCCCGATGGGGGCAACCACGGCAGTAGCTGAAAAGGTAAAGGCAAGAGGAACATCGTAGCGGAGCGGCACGCCCGAGTATGCCACTTGCAACGACGCGCTGTCGACCTGAAGTTCCGACACTGCTGTCACGGTGTTGATATTGACAGTGTACGACACGCTCGGCATGATGCGGAGCACAGCTGAACGGCGATCTGCTGGCGATGTCATCTGCGTACTGAGAGCACCATCCTCCAACCGAACTTGTACGATGTATTGAAGGATTGGCATGCCATCGGGAGTGCCGTCGCCACTATCAGCGGGAGGCAGCCATTGCAACAAAACTGATGCCTCCGAAATGGTCTTGACCTCTACGTTCCTCACAACAGACGGCGAATCCAACACTCCACTGCATGCAGCCCCGGTGGCACGCGCTCCCAGCCCGGCTCTGTTGCGTGATACCACGCGGTAATAATAGCACATGCCCCTGACGAGGGGCCCAAAAATGGCACTTGTAGCACCCACTTCCAAGTCAATGGACTCTATGATTTTAGTAAAAGTGGTAGTGTCGGAGATCTCCGCCAAGTAGCCGGTGATAGTCTCCGCAAACGTTGCCGGAGGGCTAAAAGTGATTTGAAGTTTCTTGTCAACGAGGCGTGTCGAATGCACATTTAAGGGCGCTGCGGGAAGCATGGGAAGCGCATTCACTGTGACAAAAGAATGTCGGGTAATGCTCTGGAAGTTGCCCCCCATAGACTTCAGGTTAATCACACAGTCCCCACCCATCAGCCAAGTGAGCTGAAACGTGGCAAATTGCGAGGGAATTCCCTGCCCAAAATAGACCACTGATGGCGAGACCGAAACGATACCCACGGGCTCGGTTTCCACGATGAGTTCGACACGCGAGTCAGGAATGGCATCGGGACCTATGGTGATGGTCTGGGGAGTATGTTGTAATATGTTGACCTGCGATGAGCTAACGATGAAGCCTGATCCCAAGGCCGTGACAGCGACAGACAGCGACAAGGAGAGCGTCACATTCGAGTATGTTGAACCGGGCTTTAGTGCACTAACCGAAAATGTAATTGTAGTAGGTCCTGGCTCGACGTGAGAGATTGTGAAGACTTGTACCGAAGTGTCATACACAAGCAGAGGCCCATTGATAGTGGCCCGTGTGGGATCAGACGACGTGGCGGTAATATACGTGCCAAGAGACGGTTTCGTGTCCAAGTAGACCGGTAGCGTTGTAAACGTATTAGGTTGCACAGAGATCTCCCGAAGAGGCACAACAAGATCTGGTCGAGCAACCCGGACATGAATAATCTCTGGTATGTCCACACCGTCGAAGTTGCCTCCGTATCCCTGTAGTGAGAGCTTACAATCATCGTCAAAATAACCTTGACCGTGCTCCACACTGAGCTCTTGCACTTGATTCTCCACGAAGGGAGCAAAGTACAGCCGAAGAGTATGCCAGATGACCCCTTCTTTGGTGGCAGTAACTACGATCGTCACGCGCTCAGTGGGCACAACATTCGGCCCCACGGTCAATATCGCTGAGCCACCAGGGCTTGACAAGACTGGAATTAACGATGGGTTGACAAGCAATCCCGGCAAACAACGAAGCTGAATAGGATGATACAACACGTCATCATAATTTCCTCCAGTCCCCTCGAACTCAATCTGCACAGACCCAGTTTTCGCGCAATAAAACTGTAAAGCGCGCTGATTCTTGACGCTTGTGCTATCCACACGATACATTTCAAAGTACTGCGGTCTCACCTGTACAACGTCCGACAGAGTTCGAATTGTTCCTTGTTTTTGCTCTCCAACAGTGACAACTCGGATTTGCACCGAAATGTCGCTCGACGGAGCGACGCGCGGCAAAATGGTTACACTCGTGGATCTTTCGTATTGAAGTACCATGTCGGAAGATGAGCACACAAAACTGGGAGTTGTGTGCGCTACAATGGCATTCTGAAAGTTAAGTCCATTATAGTTCACATCCGGAGCATGGCCTTCGAAAAACACAGAAGCATTGCCATTAAAAACGTGGTTAATCGTTATTGTCTGCATTAAATCCTCGTATTGCGCTAACATGAAACGTCCACTATTTCCGATGGCGTACTCCTGCTCTTTAAGCCCACTGTCCCAGTGTACCGAGACCAAATCCAAATTGTCATTCAAAATTCTCATGATTGTCCCGACACCAAGACGAGGATACACTTGAAATTTTTCAGCAAGCACAACACGTATGCCGATGGCAACATTCACACCAGATCCAATTAGATTTCTCGGCGGCGTAAACGTCAACGTCAATGGGGATACAGTCATTACACTTGAATCTGTGGACCCAAGACTGACGGATAGAATCGAGTCGATTTCAATCGCTGGGGCGACACTGACAGAAATGCTTGTGAGCGGCTGTAGGGTGATGACACTTGGTGCAAGGTCTAATGTGGCAAGAGTGCGCACGTAAATTAAGACCGGGTCTATATTGACGTAGTTGGAATCGAGCGGCTGATTGATAAATACTCTCACATATGTGTCCCCAACAGATAAATGATTCACGACAACTTGCTTGGTGTTTTCTTCATTGGTGGCATCTTTCAAAAAGAGCACCGACACTGTCGGAGAACAAACTGCAGGATCCATCGACTCAAATGATACAATAGTATCCCTGTTCAGTGGCACTGTTGGCTTCACTGTAAAAAAAGCAACACCGGGATTTTCCTGAACATACAATTCAGTGACAGAGACCATCAACTCGGGAGCTGAAACACTTACTGTGATCGCGGTGGTGGTTTCAACCCCATCGTAATTGCCCCCGCCTGCGATACTACTTGCTTGAAAACTGATGATAGCTTTTCCAGCGCGCGCACAGTTTCCCGGGCTCACTGAACACCATGACTTGATGTTTAAGTGGAAGACATCGCGGGAGCCAGCCTTGAGCAAAAAAGATGTAGCACTTGGCGCGGCTTTGGCAGGCTGCGAGCTAGCAACAATGACAATGGCATCATCTGTAGGTACAGTGTCCGCCTGGAAAGTCACCACGTACGATCCATCGTACGGAATATCGATTTCTGACTCCGAAATAATGAACCCAGGACGGCTTGCAGCAACAATAGAATTAGAGTAAATCACGCCTTCAAAATTGCCACCCTTCGTGAAAAAGCTCAGAGCTGCAGTTCCCAGGCCCTCGTAGCCAATCGAAATGATCTTGGTATTCTTGGGTCCCACGCCGCCAATAACGCTGAAAGTCAAAGTTTCAGTGACGTTTATGACAGATGGATCTGAAATGACAATGGACAACACAATGTCTTCAGTTGGCTCCATGTCCGGTCGCACCGTAATATTAGCGATCTGATTTTGCTGCACATTGACGCTTGTGCTCGAAAAGACGAAGCCAGGTGCGGCTTTGACTCGTACATTGCCACTTTCAAGACCGTTGTAGTTGCCTGATGCCACGACTGAGCTTGCGCTGAAATAAATTTTGGCTTCGCCTGGACGCCCCCCGTGCACAACAGTCACAGCTTTGTATTCTTTGACCCCCGCACTGAAGGTGACATTGCTGATCGTTGTTACAATACTATCGTCAGAAGATTTCACCATGACGACAGTTTCCTGATTCGGAATGACATCAGTCGTAACGACGAAATGTGCATATGACAGGTGAGACGTAGGCTGCGATTGAACCAAAAAGACATGGTCGGTAGTAATATGAGCACCAGGGATTACATTCTTCACGCCGACGACGCGCATGAAGGCTTGGAATCCATGCAGCGCTTCCACTGAAACAGCATCATTCAAATAGGATCCTACGTAGTTTCCTGTGACACTGACCGCATCAAAGCTCAGCTTTGTTAGACCAGCACCAACATGGAGTAGGGTAAACGGCACAGCATCCATTTTTTTCGCGAGGAACACTATTGATGTTGATGCTGTCACAACAGACGTATCGGTCACGGTAATTAAAATTTTGACATCTTCGTCGGGAGCAACGTTAGGAGAAATCGTCATGACAGCAGACATAGCCTTCTGCACCCTGATTGACGTGTGCGACACGACAAATGTGCCGAGTGGAATCACTTTCGACGGCAGAATTCTAACTTTGGCATAGTCAGACATGGCATTTGCCACCACCGTATACGTCAACATCACAGGGCTTTCTGCGCTTCCAGAAGAAATGTGAGTCACGGTCACAGGCTGAGGAATGACTGGTCCAAATGGGAAGGTGACTGAGGGCGTGCATGTCACTTGAGCAGTATTGGACGAGGCGATGTTCACTGTGAGAGAGAAATCTAGGGTAGTATCTGGAGTAATAGTAAAAGTGGCTTGTCCAGATTCTGCGGGAGGAGACTGGAGATAAATCACAAGCTTGGAGAGCCCTATTCCTTTCATGGCGTTGACTGTGATTGCACCCAGGGCCTCAGCACCATTGTAATCAAATTCGCTGCTCTCAGCTCGGAAGCTGATGGTCGCAACTCCTGGAGATACAGCAAAGACGGTAATGTTGTAAGACAAATCTTCGCCTTTGAAGAAGTGTATTGAGTCCTGCACACTGACGATGGAAGGATCAGATGAGGTGAAATAAACCGTCGTATCAGCTGCTGGCAGAGTGTCGAGCTTCATCTCGAATTCCCCTTCACTTTGGCGCTGCACGTCAATAACGGTGCGGGGTGCTACGAATCCAGCATGATTGACAATCTGTATATTGGGAACAGTTCTTACAATGCCAGCGTACACTGCACCAAAGAATCCTGGACATGTTGCATCACTATCCGTACACTGAACAAGATTATTATCTGCATCCGTTTTCTTGGCGTCCGCTGGCCACTTAGCTCCGACCGGTGCAACTGCCACAATCATCACCTGTCCAACAATGCCTTCGTGTGTGGCTTGGATGTACTTGCCAGCTTGCCCATCGCCAGCATACCAAACGATTCTGTTTCTTTCGTCAAAAAATTTCACGGAATCAGTTTCCACCCACTCCTGGGACTCGACTGGACAAAACAATGGCACTCCATTAGCGTCCGAATTTAGGCACTGTTCTTGAAACTGGGAATTCGACTGGAATGAGATTGTGGTTTGGGAATCTGGAATCTCATTTGGTGTCAGTGTAACTCGGTTATTTCCCGGAATTGTTCCTGTGAGCGCACTGCCATTCCATCTCTGTACGTTGACTAATGGTTTCGAAATGCCAAACCCCGGATAATCTAGTCGAAGCGAGATTATTGCTTCAACGTGGTGATAATTGGTGTCTGGGCCATAAGCCCTAATACTCAATTTTGTCTCGCCATCAAAGGGATTGCTTGGATCGACGAAAATGGCTGTGTGCCTTACAGTAATAGTTTCGTTGTCCCCACTGCGCAAGACAATACTTGGCGTTCTGAGCTCTAGGCTTCCCACGTCCTCTACAGAAACGTTTAGCCTGACATTGCTCGGGCCCCCTGTGGAATCCACCAGCAGATCCGAGGGTTTTGCGATAAAGTCAAAAACAAAGCGATATTTAATCATGGTGTCCTCTGTCGACATGGTGAGGGAAGGAAGGGCCTTAACAAAGATGCCGTGTTCCCAAGCAGCCCGGTCATAATTGCCTCCCTCGCCCAGAAGACTCAAGTAAACGTTTCCGACAGCCTTGTGGGTAACTGTAACGATTTTGGAGGTGGTTTCACCTTCCTTGAATATCACACTTTGTGTCACATCAACGAGATCTGGCCTGGGGTTGTGGATGTGTACAACAGAATCGCCAACCGGCACAACTGTTGGTCGAATGGTGAAGGTAGAAAACGACAGTTTCTGCACATATATAATAGGGCGCTCAGGAACAAAATCATGAATCCCATGCGGTTGCCCGCCATTGACGGGCGTTATGATCAAATTCCCAACGGCAAAGTCCGGGAGTGAAATCACCGTGACACCCCCAGCCGACACTAGGTCATAATTTCCTACACTCGTAGCTGCGAAACTCAAGCACACAAGGCCAGGCGAAAGATAGGTTGCAGTAATGAGCTCTGTTGGATTCGTGCCATTTGCAGCAAACAATTTGATTTGCGACGGACTGATAGAGACGATAGAATTGTCAGAGCTTGTGATCGTCACAGTCACGTCTTCTGATGGGACAATCTCGGGCGCAAAAGTAAAAGTCTTCACACATTTTGAAGTCCTTGGGCAGCTATATAAAAGAATTTCCTGTTGTGAAAACAGGAATCCAGGCATCGCCGAAACTTGAATGTCTGCTGCTGCACCATCGTAAATGTCACCAGGAGCACTGGCAAATACTCTGACCGTTGCGTGGCCCCTTTGAATGTGTGTCATATTCACAACAAATGTGTCATTGGTTCCCGGCCTGATCAAATATGGTCCCGAAACCTCCACAATTCCAACAGGGCTGCTCATCACTGTAAACAGCGTGTCCTTAGTTGGTTTGACAGCAGTACTGACTGAGAATTCTCCTTTCCCATACTTCTGGACCCGAACCTTGGTCCTAGAGACTTGAAGAGGCCGAAAAGAGCGCACCTGCACAAGATCTGTGCGGTAAACCTGATTGTAATTTCCGCCAGGGCTCTTGCACACACATTGAATCGAAATATCTCCCACGCCGTGCCACATCACGGTAATGGTTTTCCGTGTGCTCGGCGTCCATTCCAACGCCTTGAAACTGATAGATGAAGTCACCCCGACAATGTGAGGATCAGAACTTGTGATTGATATGTCTACATCAGCGTCGGGTTTCGTATCCAGGCCTATATCCACTGTCTCAATCCGCTTCACATATTGCAGATGAACGAATTTAGTGGATACACTTAGTCCTGGCACTGCAAGCACCTTCATATATTGCACTCCTGCCACAGAATCGTAATTTCCACCCGATGTTTCCACATTCAAGGAAATATACGCTTCTCCAAGAATGCCCTGATGCTGTACATTGAAATACACAGGCCCAGTCGAGCCGGCAAGAATAGAGTTAAGAGGAGTAACCCTTGCAATCGTCTCATTAGAAGACACAGCAGAAATGTTGATTGCCTGCGTCGTCGCTTGGTCCAACGTTATTGTGAGCGGAAACAACGAGTCAGCTTGCAAATATCTCATGTGAGTATCTTGAATATTTGATTCAAATCCCGGTTTCACGTCGACAAAAATCGTCTTCGTGGGGCCATCGATGCCAATTCCGTCATACACACTTTGTGCATCACTAACCGAGAAGGTAATTGTCGCCGTGCCTGCCACGCGATTCCTCATTTTCACTGCTCCAAACCCCCCATGTATAATTCTGAGGTCTTGCTGCTCCTTCGTACCTGCAGGCATGGTAAGTTTTGCAGGGGCGCTTAACAGTTTCTCGCCGTACGAACCCAACAAAATATCTGTTCCAAAATCTGTCGACACATGCACTAAGACTTGCGTGTCTTTGTTCGGAATGCTATCTGGTCCAAACCTTACAATAAAATGTCCTGGGAACAGCTGCAGATTCACAGTATCAACGGACACGTTGAAACCAGGAAGAAGATCGATCTCTATGGACCCAGTAAATCCGTCGTAGTTTCCCGTGCCCTTCCCGAAAATGGACACTTTAGCCCTCGATGACCCGCCGCCCATGTGAGTTACCGTAAACGTTTGTGCTGCGTCCATAAGAGAAGACGCACCTTCGGTAAAACTGAAGTGTGTCAGCTGCAGCAAAGCGGTGCTTGCAGACACGGTGAAAGTCACATTTCCCGTAGGAAGTTCCAGGGGGGTGACTGTAATAATGGACGTTTGCGTTTGCCTGATGACTGAAATGTCTGCGGTTATACTTGCAGCAGCAAAGGCAATAATTTTGATGTCTGTTTCTAGATCCCTCGTATTACCGTAGTATAGCACTGCTGTTACCAAATACCCGTCTGCGCACGTGGGATTGGCAAAAGGGCACGTCTGCGCGTGGCCGAGAAACCCGTGACCTTTTACTGCACTCAACCCTGAGCCGCTGATGATTGTAACAAAACACGCCCAGTCACAAGTGTAGCCTGATCCGCTCGAGGTGATTGTGGTTTCAGTGATACCGGTTGAGAAATATCCGTGGAAACCAGTTCCACCGTAGGATTCCAAGCTCAGTCGGCAAGTGATGCCTGTTGCTAGGCACGATGTAGAATCAAAGGTGACATCCACTAGGATCCCAGCCGATATGAAAGCGGTGATATCGGGTGTACACCCTCTTACACGCACTCCTGAGTGGTCCGTCACCATATCAGCATCGTCTGGATGCGGCACTGGGGTTGCTGCTCGATAGCACGAACCTACCGAAACGTGAAAAGGCGATGATTGGTTGATTTGAAATGTTGGAGATCCTTGATACGAGTAATTTGCTCCAGCTCTTGAAGCTCGCATACCATCCACGTAAAATCCCCAACCAACCACTCCAACTTTGTATGTTGCTAGGAAGCCTGCTCCTCCATACTTCGAAATGCCAATGCTTCCAGGTGTGTAGCCCACGCCAGAATCGAGAACATGAAGTGCAGCGATGCCAGACTGCGGTCCTGATCTTTTGACTGTCACGGTGCTTTCACCGACATTTGAGCTCCTGGCCGTTAGTTCGGTGGCGATCTTACGGTTGCCGGCAAAATTCATTGAGGACGGGTCGACCTGCAACTGTAACATGCCGTTTGGAAGAGGCGCTACATACACATCAATCGAATCAGTATGTTTAAAGTCAGGCTTTATCATAATTTCAAAGTCTTGGTCCTTTTTAATATACATGTTCGGAACACCATTCCTGATGACGAGTTCGCCTTTGTCACTTTTAGGATCGACTTGAGTAAACACAAACCCTGGCGATGCAGATACAAGGTCTGCGAAGAAGTGCGATACATTGGCATACTCTAGTGAATGCTTGTCTGCAACTAAAAGAAACCCAACCCTCCCAGGTTTGAGCCATTGCACTGTGATATTCTGGTCCAGGCTATCCGGGGAAAAGAACAGGTCCACTGGCGACACATACAAACTAGGATCTGTCAACGTCATCTTCTCTGTATCTACTAGATGTATCCTGGCATTAACAGGTCCAGATGGCACCGATTGAAGAGCGATTTGTAATTGCACAGGTCGACCTTGGTGCAAATTTACAGGCTGCGGTGAAATTGTAAAACCAGGAAATGCCTTGATGGTAACACTCTGAGAAGTCACACTCTCAAAATTTCCCGCCCCAGGGAAGCACTGGGACCATGCACAAGGGACATACGGCTGGCAATCGATGCCATGTACCCACGTCTTATACAATAAATCAGTCTTGGCCAAATCAGCAGGGACTGCACCAAAATCATAAAATGGATCTTCAGTTGTAGAAAGAAGAGGTACAATCTTGAGCAAACTGCAACCTGTATTCTGCACCGCAGCAATACACTGTTTCCCGACTGGTGAATTGCAACAAGATGCTCGAAAGCATCCACGATACTGCGAGCAATCCGTGACGCCACTCGCAGAAGAAACGTTGTTCAAAGTGGAAATCCAGATGTTATCACCCCCAGTCAGATTTGACCCCTGAAATTTGCACCCAAAATCCACAAACTTTTCCGTACAGAGAACTGCATCCGGTGTAGAGCAGCCAATTGAAACCTGCTGCAGAAGTCCTGCGCTTCTGCCGATGACATTGACTGTTGTGGTGCCGGGTTTGATGTGAGAAACCGTAAACTTTTTTGGTGTCGTGCGCATGGCTGGAAAGTAAACTTTTTCTTGCGCTCCTGCAATCGATGGGTCTGTGACCTGCACAATAAAATCAGTTTTGAGACTAGGCGAAGTGTCGGGGGCAAATTCGATTTCACTCGACTCTCCCGGCAAAAGATTGACAATGGTAATGGGAAAGGCATAACCAGGCATGCCGTAAACTGTAAACGTTCGTGTCACGTCATTGTAAAGAAAATTCCCACCATCGGACACCACGTGAAAACCCAAGTGCGCTCTGCCCACTCCAGTGCATCGAAGCTGAATGGCCCTCGTCGTGTAATTCTGAAAGATTAGCATTGACGGCATTGCCGTAAAAATATTAATGTCGCTTGAGGATATTGAGATGCTGACATTTCCCTCGAATGATTTTGGGTCGAGGGTGACTTGTAGAAGTGTGGTGCTGCCACGAGTCATGGACGCACTCTCTTTGTCTACATCGATGCTTGCCCTGCAGATAACAAATGCCTGGTCCAAAAACGTGTTTCCGAAGTTGGCACCTTCGGAAGCTAGCGCTATTGAGACACTCCCTGGGCGAAGGCATCGGACAGACACATCTCTGGTATTTCCCTCGATTTTGCCTTCGACATTCATTGTGTAAGGAGAGCTGACAGCTGCGATTGACGTGTCGTTACTGATTGCTCTTATTGTCACAACGCCAGTAGGCTCTGTGTCGGGGTAGAAACTGAAATAGCCCAAATCTCCCTTCTTGATGTCGAGACGTTTTTGCGAAACAATGAATCCTGGCAAAAATTCATATGTCGCCAGCCCGCCACCACCCTCGACAATTTGCAACACCTCAGCACCTCCCTCAAAAATAATCAGCTTTGTCTTTCCTTCCCTCCATGACGGCCACCTTGGTGTGGTAAAGATAACACGATTGGCTGACACCGGTAAGACTGGATCTGTGTAGGCGTACAACTCATCACTATTGTATGAAAATTTGCATTCGAAGGTCTTGGAGGCATTGAATCCAACACCATTGAGTGTAAGCAAGACACTGCCTCCTACTGGACCAGTCGTAGCCGACAAGGTCTGCCAAGATGACAGGAATGTAAAGTCAACGAGTGGCCCAGCATATTCATATGCTCCTTTGAGCAGCGTGACTTGGGTGTTCACAGCAACTTGCACCAAACCCCAGGCTGGGGTCGTGCACACTATTTGATTGTTTGAGACGGGTTCGACCCGTTGGGACAGAAGAAAAAATCCTTTTGCATCTGTAAATTTGCAAGCATAGTCATTGTCGATTCCGACACCTACCAGATATGTCGCAGCAGTGTGAGACGCATTTACCGCAAACCCCTGCCCATTTATGGTGACGAGTTCACCACCAGCAGATGTACCTCTGTTTGGAGGTGTCTCGTCAACAAAAGATGTCCAAGCCGATTGCCATTCAAATGTCATTGTTGAGTCAAAGGAATTTGATAAGGGTGTGTCTCCAGCGAAAACACGCACATTTGCGACCTGGTTGGGCGTAAACGCCCACTGTGGAAGTTCCACTTCCAAAAAATAAGCTGTGTGCGTGTCGGTAACATTCAGTTTCACTGAATCATTGCCGACCCGCCATTCAATTGCATAGTCTGTCCGGTCGGATTCGAACCCTCCGCCAAACACTGTAATAAGAATAATCCCGACGTGAGACGCAAGGGCCGAGTTAATGGACAAGTTGCGCGCCGCCTGCACAAAAGTGAAATCTCTGAAAACATTATCATTCTGAACTATGTTGGCTCCAGTGCAGCTGCCCGCCACTCCTCGTGCGCCATTGCAATTCTGCTTGTATAAGGTCACTCTGGTCAATGCTTGCTCAAATTTCCAGTGTGGGGTGATGCACTCGATTGCAAAGGAAGAAGCGACCGTGCCTGCAACGCCTAACTTGTAATTGTTTTTTTCAAATTGGCAAGAGTATTCATTGGACCCAACTTCGAAGCCTGCACCAGAGACCACCAGAGTCTCACTGGCGAATGTTGAAAGACCACGTGAGTGGCTGAGGACTGTCCACACATCTGAGTATGTGAATTTCCGAGCTTCTGCTCCACCAGTGTACGGTATTGCCACGCCACCTTTTTCCAGGTACATTAGGGTCAGACCCAGAGATCCTCTTGCATCAAAAGGCCACCGCGGTGTGTTGCAACTCATTTGCTTTGGGCCAGTCGGATTGCCAGGCACGACAGACTGTGCCACACGCGATGTGTCTGGTGATGATATGAACTTGCAAACGTAGTCTTTGGATGCAACATCAAACCCAAATCCTCCAACGGACATAGTATTGCCACCGAGCGCTGTTCCGGATGCAGTGCCACGGGTATTCCAAGATCCAGTCTGCTCATTATGCAAGCATTTTCAGATAGGCTCAATCATTTTGAAGGGCTGACGAGCTGGAAAGTTGACAAGATAATGAGTGGGGGAGAGAAGACGCTTCAAAAACTGTATGCAGAGGGGGGGGGGGCAATTACGAAAGTGATGACTTCGGCAGTACCGCCAGGGCCTGCGATGGGATTGCCAGTTGTGGCATCGAGGATGCTCAGCGTTGTCCGCTGGGCTGCATAGCTCCACTCCGGCGTCAAGCAGACAACAGACGTGTTTCCGGCGGCTGGCGCCACGGGATCCGTCGCAATAGCTGCGCCCGTAGTTGCTATTGGCGACCATCGGCAGGTGTAGGTGGTCGCCCCGCTGAACGTCCCCGTTACCGTCAGCGCCCAGCCACCCTCTGCCAACCCCTCAAAAGGCATGGCTCTGTCCCACTGCACCCCTGTCAGGTGCGGCAGCGCGCAGAGGGAAATCAGCAAGATTAGGGCATGCCGGAGGTGGCGCGCTGATACTGTTGCCCCGCACTGTCGCGTCCGATAAGGATGCCCCACCGCCTGGCTCCGAGCTTCCTGCCCGCGGCGGCCCCGGCAGTGCCGTCTTGGAGTTGGTGTTGGCGCAAAGGACATGGGCGGCCGGTTAGCGCATTTCTGGGCCCATTGGCACTCGTGTCGTTCACTTAGTTGACCACGGCCTCCTGCATCGCCTCCCATCGTCGAGACCATCAAGGGTGCTTCAACCGTTCCAAATCTTGAACTGACAAATGTTTATTTAGCGGGAAAAAATCTATGGTATCTCTATGATTTTTTCGTACCTCCCTAGTCGCGGAGTCGTCCTCCCGCAGGACCCCTTGGAACTCTTTGGATGCCGTTACAGATTGTCAGGTCGGCTCCGTCTCATGGTGGGCACCTCGATGATCTGGTGGAAGTACCAA
>Ga0105055_10007516_pt1 | contig 14459 bp, 7 predicted proteins | sample BON03_FD_78090 | JGI IMG/M metagenome (GOLD analysis project Ga0105055, IMG submission 78090) | Freshwater microbial communities from Lake Bonney liftoff mats and glacier meltwater in Antarctica - BON-03 | ecosystem: Environmental > Aquatic > Freshwater > Ice > Glacier meltwater | place: Lake...
AAGAGCTCGGCAGTGTCCACTTCCACCTCTTGCGCCGGCGCCGCTGGACGCTGGTGCGGTGGACGGCTCATGCCTGTGTAGTGGTGTGTGGGGTGGCTGAGACGCATGCATGGAACAAGCTCAAGCATCATGAGTGCAGAAAGGCGAAGGCAGGGGCGGAGGGAAAAGGGAGGCCTTGAATGCTAAACCCAGAGACTCCCGCCACCACGTTGCCCCGCATGTCCTCCGCTTGCCCCTGGTACATTTCACAACCCAGTCCATACCCACAAGTGACCAGGGCACAACGAAGAACGGCAAGGCCTCGTTTGGCGCCTTCAGAATCGCTTAGGTCCGTTGCCCTTCTGCGTCCGGCTGCTTTTTGCTCCTCCCCCCGCCCAAACACGACCGCCAAGCAAATCATCACCACACATGCCTTTAGAATGTGCTGTGCCCCACGCGTCCTTTGACGCCCTCCCTGTGTCTTTCACACCTCGTCAAGCCCTTGGGCGTTTTGTTGGGGGTGCACTTATTGCGTGCGCCTGCCTGGTCGTCCCCCAGCAAGCGGCGTGGAAGAGAGGGGGCGGGGCCACGGCAGCAAGGGAGGGAAACGCTGTAAGGTGGCTGCCGCCCCACTTCGCGCATTGCGCGCATTGGTGTGCCAACGGAGGCCCAGACAGCCCTACCCACGCCCTCCGCGGCCCTGGACAGCGTAGCAAGGCGGGCAGAAGGGGGTGCTGCCCTTTGGCGCACTGCTGTCCTTCCCTGCGTCCTTCACTTGGCTTGTGCGGCACCTTTGAGCCTGCCAACCCCGCAGCGCACCAAACCCACCCACCCATTAATTTGTGCCATCCACTAAGCTCTGACGCGGGGTGCGTGTGTGTGAGCGGCACGGAGTGTGTTTCCTATGGTGTGGCGTGGTTTTGTGGACTTGTTTGGACTGGTTGGACTGCCGGCCTCCCTCCCCGCTCCACGCAGGCTTTGCTCTTGCATCACATGCAGCCCCTTCCTCCAATACACACTTCTCTAGCAGGCTACCTATAGCGCCCGGCTTTCATCATCGCTGTCACTCATGTGTCTCACACCCCTCCACCCCAAACACAGGACCGCCTTCCGGTTGTGCGCCCTTCCTTCCAGTCTACCATGGCTACCCCCTGCGCCTCCTCCACCACCAGCAGTACCACCATAGCCGCAGGCCCGCCTCCCTTCAACCAGCCCTACTGGACCATTGACGAGCACAACAACTTCTTGGAGGGCCTCAAGGAATTCGGCCGGTCCTGGGAGTCCATCTCTCTGCACCTCGTCCCCACCCGCACCGCCGAGCAAGTCAAAAACTACGCCGCCCTTTACTTCTACGACGAGGCCCAGAAAGCGGCGAGATCTGATACGAAGCCTGCCCCTGCGTGCAAGGCTCCGGCGGCGGCGCAATTAAAGAAGAAGGACAATGGGCATTGGACGGACGAGGAGCACGAGTTTTTCTTGGAGTGCTGGGCCAAGTACGGCAAGTCCTGGAAGAAAATTTCGGAAGTGATGAAGACCCGCACCAACGAGCAGATTCGGACGCACGCCCAGAAGTACTTTGCCAAGCTCGATCAGCTTCGCACCTGTGGGTATGAGGGCGATTACGCCATGGATGGGACGCGGCATCTGACCAAGACGTTTTTGCAGAAGGCGCAGGGGCAAGGCTGCATCTCACCGGGCAAGCTGAAAAGCAACTTCAAGATGACCAGCCCCCGTGGCGTGGTGAAGAAGCATGCGAATCGCCAAGGGAAGGCGGCGGCTCGTCTCCGCGGCGGAAGCGCGTCTCCGCGTCGAGTCAAGAAGCCCCAGGGAGGGGAGAGTGGGAAGAAGGAGGAGGCGGCGGAGGAGGAGGGCGCGGGAGAGGACGAGGAGGGGAAGGACGGGAGCTTGCTGCAACTCGCTGTGATCGGCTACACCACCCGCAGAGGTCGCGTCGTCACCTGGGCGCAACCACTGCAGCAGGCGCAGGCGCAGGCGCAAGCCACGGTCATGGAGGTGGACGAGGAGGAGCACGGCGCAGCCCACGAGGAGGAGGACGATCGCAAGCAAGAGGCAGCCCCGACAGTCACACCAGCGGCAGCGACGGCAGCAGCGACGGCACCGGTGGCTGTGGGACTGACAACCGACACGGGCGCCGGCCAGGAGATGGAGGGGGAGGAGGGCTTGAACGACTTCCATCACGATCAGGGCCATGCGGACGACCAGCACGATGCCAAGCAGGAGGACCGGTGCGAGCACGTGGAGCGGGTGGTGATGGAGATTGACACGACGGCCGAGGTGGTGGCGGTGGCGCCGACTGTCCCTACCCCGCGCACGGTTGTCGATGTCCTGACCTCTCTCACTATGGACCCGAATGGCTTTCTGCATTGGGAGCAGGCTGGTCCGGCTGCTGCTGCTGCTGGGGCGGTGCCTGAGGGATGGGTGGTGCTGCCGGAGGTCCAAGAGGAGCGCAACGACACGGGCTCGCTCTCTATCGCCACCACCACCACTCACGTGTCGGCGGAGATGACGAGCAGTATCAGCAGCGCCGCCAGCTCGGCCAGCAGCAGCAGCAGCAGTTCCGAGGGGGCGACGCAGCGGGACTCGATGCTGTTGATGATGAGCAGCGCTGATGGCAGTCTTTTGTGGGAGTCGGAGGGGTACAACGCGGAGGAGGACGACAACAACAGCTTGACCCGCCCTCCTACGTCGCCGGATGCTGCTGCGGGTACCGCGCACTGGGCGGCTGACGACGAAGGGCGTTGGGCAGGAGAGGAAGGGGAGGGGAAGGGCGAGGCGACGGGCAAGGGGGAGGGGCCGGCGGTGTTTCAGATTTGATTAGATGGTGCAGAAGGGAGTGGGTTTGAGTAAGAGGATTGTGGATGGCTAAAGTGTTGTGTTTACTAGATTATCAAGGAGAGGGCAAGCCGTAATGGCGCATCCATCCTCACTTGTGTGTACTTGTAAGTTAGGGGTGCCAACGAAACAGTCGACAGCAGCAGCAGCTAGCAAGGACTACCAGGAAGTAGAGTCGCCTGCAATTTCTTCTTGCGCGCGCTCGCTTGTCGCTTTGTAGACGTGCCAATCAGAGATTTATGAAAAATAAATAGGAAGGACTAGTCGTAGTTAGAAAGAAACAGAAAGCATTACAAACAAAAAACAACATAACTTAGTTCTACATGACTGCGCAGATGATGTTATAACAGGAAAAGAGTGCGGCTTGGAACTCTGGTGACTGCGTGGCTGCGGCACGAACTCTAGCAAAAAGGAAGACGAAATAAAGCAAAAAACACACACAGGGATGTGCAACACACAAATCGCTATGTTTGGTTATTTCTTTCGACTAATACAATTTCCTTTTTAGTTTCAGGCTCACCATCTCAATGTACATACTCTTTTGTTTTTGTTTGTTTACTTCTTACTCTTAGGCCGCTTCGCCCCCATCACCACCGCCTCCGCGTCCACATCGCCGTCAAACGGCGAAAGCGTAAATCGCGCCGAGCCAATACGCGGCGGCTCGGACCCTCCCCCACCTCCACCACCAGCAGGCACCACCGCTACAAAACCCTGCATCCCCGCCACTCCCACCCCCACAGCTCCCACCCCTCCTCCTCCTCCTCCCAACGTGGGCCTGATAAACTTCTCCCAATACTTCGTCAAGCCCTCCTTCAATTCCCCCCTTGCCTTGTCCTTATCCCCTCTCAAAAACGAAATCGCCATCAAAGCATCGACGCCCCACCCTCCAAACTCCCTCAGCAACGGCCCCGTCGCCTCCGACTCCACCGTCACCCCCTCCTCAAATACATCCACAATATTATCCAAGACCAACAACTGCAACTCCAACGCAGCCGTCTCTCTCAACCCCGCCTGCTTAAGCTCATCCTCGTACTCATCGAAAAAATCAGTCACTGCCTGCCGATCATTCCGTATCTTCTGCGCCACGACCAAAGGATCCCTAAACGGCTTCAACTTCGCATTCGCCTTATCCTCCTTCCCCTTGGCTCCGCCCCTTCGAAACAACGTAAACAAATACAAAGCCACCACCTTCTCCAAGCACTCCCTCACCAACTTCGCAAAATAAAACGGGGGCAACCAAACAGACAAGTCATTATAGTAATCTTGAAACGTCATCGCCACCCTCTGCATCATCACATCCACACTCTCCTCCCACTCAGGCATAAACAACTCTTCCGCAAACGCCTCCCTCACATCATTCAAGACCAACTGCGTACAACCCGAATTCGCCTCATCAGCGATACTTACAAAGCCATCCAAAACCTGATCAACCGCCGCATCCACCATCGCTAAATGATCACCCTGCAACTTCCCCATCTGCTCCAACTCCTCCCTAAACTCCTGGATCTTCTCCTGGAGCCTATCATAATCATTCACAGTCGCACACAGCATCTCCAAGGTCAACCCTCCCCCTCCTCCCCCTCCCCCCTCCCTCCCTCCCGGGCTCTTGACTGAGGAAGAGAAAGCATGCTGCAGCTTCTTAGCCCGCAGCGTCGTCAGCGTCTCTTCTAGGATACTTTTAATCACATTCAAACACACCACAATAACCGCGCACATGTTATCCGCGCTCAGCTTCGATAGCACCACTAATACCTGCAAATGAATGATATTAAAAAAATCCTCCGGCGTGCTCGTGATCGGCTGCCCCGCCGAATTCAACGCCACCTCCTGCACCCTATTCAAGATATTCGTAAACCACTCCGTCATCTGTATCCTCACCCTCACAAGATACTCCTGCAAACACACACTCAACGCCAGGACGAACTCCGAACACGGCTTCACTGCCCCCAAGTTCACAATCTCCTGATTATAATAATCAAGCCACTCCATCAACTGTAACAGCTCTCCCTGATCCAAATCCGGAAACCCTCGCTGATACAGTTTCCCAATCTCCTTGACCAAATGCCTCTCATACTGACTTCGGAACGTGTCCATCACTAGGTAATTCGCGGGGAAACAGGGCACAACATCCGCCTTCAGATAAGTCAGATCGAGCAAAATCCGCGTCGCCGCGCTCAGAATCGCTGAAAACACACTCTGCTGCTGCTGCTGCTGCTGCTGCTTCGTTGCGGTGCTGGTAGCGGTAGTGGTAGAAGAGGCATCGACCCCTCCCCCCTTCTTGGCAGCAGCCTGCGCTTGTGCTTGCGCGGTGGCAGCGGCGAAGATACCCGAGGCTCGTTCATCTACTTTTTGCTTTAACTTCATCACTACATCTGCCCTCAGGTCCTCCAATAGAGACAACGCCACGGCCTCCTCCACGTTCTCCGAATTTTTCTCCGCCCGTTCCCTTGCCCGCTTTGCTTTTTCCTTCTGAAAGGCCTCGTGCATATCTACAATCTCTAGGGTGGAGATCAGAATGCGGGGGTCCACCTGGACAATCTCGAAGCAATTAGAAATGTTATCAAAAATCTTCTTCCGAATCGCATCTAGCAGCTTCTTTACCTCCTCCAAATGAATGCCAAACGTAGCTTGCATCCGATCCCCCACGGAAATGACGCGGGTGGAGCCCGTGGTCGTGACCGAGGAAGAGGAGGAGGGCTTGGTAGGTGACTTCACCCCTTGCTGCACTTTGAGCTCTCGCAGCAACTCATCCCGCCACAACTCCAACTGCTGCCCTTCCAGATACACCTGACGAAGCTGCATGGGCTGCTTCTTCAACAGCCCCACCAAGAGGTCGACGCGCGAAGGCAAGTTGGCGTAGTAAGTCACCTCTTTCAGCGTCCGCTCCAGGTTTTTTCGAGCCCGATTGATCATCTTGAGGCGGGGGTAGGCATCAAAAAGCAGCTTGCCTTGCTCCCCGGCCTTGCGACACAGCTCGTGCATGCCTTCAAACTCCCCACGAACCGCGGCCATTTGTTCGTTGGCGGCCTGAATGACGTCCATGGCCCGCTTCACCCCATCAAGCTTGACTTGGACCATCCCACTCAATTGCAATTCGAGGGAGGACAGCTTCTTCTTGTACTCGGCCCTTAGCTCCGGCACGTCGTCCAGGTGGACCTGCTCCATGAAGCGCTTCTTGACAATCTTGCTGGCCTTGTCAAAAGCCTCGGCGTCCAACGCGGCAATCATGCCCACCAACGCCGCCGCTTCGGTTTGAGTTGCGGGCGCTGCTGCTGCTTTGGAGGAGGAGGAGGAGGAGGACGGGAGAGGGGGACGAAGCTTGCTGCTGGCGCCCGGCGCCGCCATCATGGACCTGTGGAAGTGGTGTGTGTAGTTGTGTTTAGTGGTAGTGTGTGAGTGTTGTGTGGTAAAAGAGGGGCATGGGCATGAAGAAGCTCGCTCGAGAATTTGGGCTAAGGCGCCGTCGTCGTGTGCTCATCATGATGCATTTGCCTGCGCAGTCTAGCACCAACAACACACATCAAACTCATCATACACGTTGCCATACACCCTCCCTACCACAGACTTGCTCCGCGTCCCGCTGCATTGCCTCCTTGCCGTCCTTACCAAAGCCCGCATCATCACATCATCATCATGGCCGCCGACCTCTCCAGACAGCCTCCTTCCCAACAAGGCAAGAAAGCTGAATGCGCCGAGTCCCTCTTCGACTACCTCTTTGCGGCAATGATTGATGCGCTGCGCACGGGCGGGGACCAGGGCCCCCGGAATGACGAGCTGCTGGCAGAGACCGTGCGGGCGATTGGGTTCGATGTTGGGTATCGCCTGGCGGAATCCACGGCCCAAGGCCGCGTGCTGCCCGCGGACGCGCTGGAAGTGAATGTGATGAAATTCATTTGCAAGGAGTTCTGGATCGAGATTTTCAAGAAGCAGATTGACAAGCTCCAGACTAATAACCAAGGGGTCTTTGTCTTGCGCGATGCCAAGTTTCGGTGGCTTGCCCCCTTTACGGCCGACGATGAGGCGACCCGCCGCGCCGCCGCCACGGTCCTGAATTTCCCATGTGGGCTTATTAAAGGTGCCTTGGAAAATCTGGGGATCACTTCGACGGTGCAAGCCGAAGTGGCTCCGGCGGTGCCCTCGTGTTCCTTTACTATCAAGATTAAGCGGAGTGGAGGGGCTGGGGGAGGAGCGGGGGGAGGGAGTGCTGCTGCGGTGCCAGCGTCCTCGACGACGGCGTCAAGTAGTAGATCCTGAGAGATAGTGAGGGGAAAGAGAATGATGATGTACACATGACAAAGAAACAAAAGGATGAGATTAAGTACATTTTTGTTTTTTTGGGTGCTGATTGTTGTCTAGAAGAAAGGAGCAAGACCTCCCTACACAAACTTTTCTTTGTTATAATTTCTTTCTTTTTTTCCTCTTTCTCTTCTTCTCATCAGTCCCCAACATCTTCACAAACACCACATTGCCTCCCCTCCCCCTCCTCCTTCCTTCCCTCCCTCCCTCCCTCCTTCCCCTCCCTCCTTAATCCTTCTTCAACTGGAACGTCTCCGTCGTCACCCCCTTCGAAGTAATCACACTAATCATCACCGCATCCCCCGTATAAATATCCCGTTCCCCCGCCGTCAGAAAGCAATCCTTACAGATAGCCACGACCTCCTCCGGGGTGTATTCCGGCTTGGGGTCCTGTCGGTTTTTGAAACCGACAATGTTGTCAAGGAGGGGAATAACAAACGCTTGCCCCGACCCACTGGCAGAATACTCCACCCGCTCATGCGAGCCGACCGCATCATAGGAAAAGACACAGCCCTTCCCTTCGTCGTCCACGCCGGCCAGGACATTAAAAGCGTAATAAGGGAAGAAACGACGGTAGTACAGAGTGTTCCCCAAGAGTTGAGCCACGGCGGGGGTGGTGATTTCCTTGCCGTTGTCGTGTTCGTACATACGCAGGCGCATGTCCAGAACTTGTTGCAGGGTGCGGACGTCCGTCAGGCACCCAGCGGAGGCGAGAACGGTCTTGCTTGTGCTGTTTGCATTGGGGAGGGTGGGTGGGGGTGAAGGGTGAGATGGAAGGAGGGTGGCATAGAGGGAGGGGAGGGAGGGAGGGAGGACTTACAGTTTGCAAAGCTTGGGAACATTTCGCGACAGAATCTCGTAGCCTGTGCTCAGGCGTGTGTCTCCTGCCACCACTGCGAAGTCCTTGCCGGCAATGGCCAGGCACGTGCTATTTGGTAGGAGGGTGGTGAAGGAAATAAAAATGAGTGCGCGGGTTGGCACATGCATGGCGAATGACGGGGTGGACCCCTCTACTCCCCTCTCTCCCCCACTCCATCCTCTGCACACCCAAACGCTCACCCGCCGTTGAAATCGTAAGGGGAGAAGCGGCGTTCATAAGGCGCCTGGGTGACGCCGTGGTCGATGCTGCCGTCGTCGTGGCTGGTCGCCATGGTCACGCCCTGGCCCAGACGCGCCGCGCCCTCGGTCGACCAAATGGAAGGAGCCGCCGCCGGTTGTTGCGACCTAGAATTGAATGAAAAGCATTGGATTAGGACACGAGGACAGCGTGGATGGGGAGAGGGAGAGTGTGTCTACTTACTTCATGTGCGTGGTCATTTTGTGCCTGGGGCGTGAAGAAGGCGCTCCGCGTCGTCTGCTTCTTCTTGCTGTGTGATAATGGTGTGTGTTGGGAGGGACCGAAAACGAAGAGGTCAGAAACAGGCAATTAATAGAGCATGTTATGCTGCCTGTGCTTGTGCTGGGTGCTGTGGTGGAGGCTAATACGCTCTAGGACACGCGGCAAGGCGCCTCGAAGTGCATGGAACTCGGCGGCTTCTCATCATGCTCGCTCACATTTCGGTTTTGGCGAGGATGATTCTCGTGCCACGTTGAGCAATCTCCTCCCTCCCTCTCTCCTCCCTCCTACCCTCGCCTTTGCAAAGCAAAAGACAAGCTACAAACATGCGTGAATGCCAATACTTGGATCTATTTTTTTCTTCTTTGTTCCTTCGTTTTACCGCTAACTTTCATTTCTCTTATAACTTGTCTGCTCGTACACGCACTACCTCTTGTCTCCTCTACTCTACCCCGCCCCCACCCCACTCATCACCCAACCCTTCCTCAATCTCTATCCTACGTGCCCCGTGCCAAGTTCGTAATCGCCTTCTGGACCATCTTAAAGTCCTTCACCAGCTGGGGATGACCCAACGCCACCACCTCCGGCGCCGCCTCATTGAAATTCTTAATCAAATCCGGACAGACCTCCCCCAAATAAGACCCCACCACCGAGTCACTAGGATTGATCGCCAGCACCAGCTCCTGCATCCACTCCAACTTCTGCGCCGTGTGCTGCCCCAGATGGAAAGTCAACTGCTGCAACAAGCAGAACATGGTCGGCTGCGACAGCAAGGGAGGGTCCGAATCGAAAATATCATCCTTGGGTGACTCCGAGCACAACCACAACAACAAGTCCAAGTTCTGCGACGACAAGACATTCACAAACACCTCATCAATCTTCCCCGCCCGCAAATCCCTTGACAGCTCTTCCTTGCGCGCCGCCGCAATCACAGGCGCAGCCGGGGCAGGCGCCGCAGCAGGAGCAGCCTTTCCACGCCAGGCCCCTCCTCCCAGCCCTCCCCCAAAATCCATCACATCTCCCCCACTCTCCAACCGACTGCCCAACGCCGCAAGCTGCGCAGATAAGGCAGCCACTGCGTTCGCAACTGAAGCAATCTCGCTTCGGACCTGCCCGACCTCCCCCTTGACTTCCCTTACTGCAGCAGCAGCAGCAGCAGCAGCAGCAGCAGCAGCAGACGCCCCTCCTCCCCCTCCTCCTCCACCACCACCAGAAGCAGCCACCGCCGCCGTGACTGCCCCTGGGATAGAAGATGTCGCCGCTGTCAGGTTCTTATTGATGCTATCATTAATCTGCGCAAACATTCTTTGAGTCGTATTCTGCATGGCGGGCAACAACAATTCTTGGAAACATTGCTTAAACGACGAACTCACTGGCTCCTTGACCGCGTCTCCTAACCCTGCAAGAGCCGCCTCTTTCACTTGAGCAGGCACGTCGCCCAGCTGCGAAGCCACGGCGGCTTTGATTGCTTTCTCGATATTTTTGTCCATTCCTGCCATGGCTTCGTTTACGGCCTTCTTTGTGTTTAGATTGAGCAGCAGACCTAAGCGTTGTTCCATGTCTCTTAACCCTGCCAGGACCACCTCGGTATTAACCGTTGCTGCTGTTGCTGCTGTTGCTGCCGCCAGACTAACGCCTGCTCCTGCTCCTCCTCCTGATGCAGCAGCCTGCTGAGGCGCGCTCGAGGTAGAAGAGACAGGAGCAGGAGGAGGAGCAGGAACAGAAGCAGGGGGCTCCAAAGGTGCGACAACAGCCACAGGACCCATTCTACTAGCAGCATCCCGACTTGCTTGCCCTGAAGCAGCTCCACCACCCAACCCACTACTCTCCTCTCCCGCGCCACCCGTCGGAAAACGCTGCGCTGAATTAGTCCTGCTCCCTAACCCTCCACCGCTAGTGCTGCTGCTGGCGCTGCTACTGATGGTGCTGCTGGGCTGCCCCTTTTCTTCCGTCGTGTGCGCGCCACCCGTCTGCTTCGCTTCCGTCAAGGAGCTAGCAACTGTTTGGGTGCTAGCGGCTTCATCCCCTCCTCCTCCCCCTCCTCTTCCCCCTGCTGCTCCTGCTCGTCGTCCGTTAGCCGTGGCCCCAGCAGTCAGCGACTGAGGGGAGATCAAACCAGGCGTGGTGCCGCTGCTGCTACTGCTGCTGCTGTCGCTGCTGCCTGCGGCTTGGCTGGCTTGCAAGAGCATCTGCAGGATGGCTGGCTGTTGGCCTGGAGGAGGGGGGTTGGGGGACTGGTGCGGAGATCGTGCAGGAGTAGCAGGAGCAGCAGGAGCAGCAGCAGTAGTAGGCGTCGTCGAAGGAGGGAGGGAGGCAGGCATGGTGCTACTGCTGCTGCTGGCGAGACAATCCGCTGGCCTTATGTGGTAGATTTGAATCGCTTGGGTCTGCACACAGAAGAGCTGGACTTCGGACGCCCCCGTCTTGTCTGCCTGTCCTTTATGTGCGTCCATCGCGACCCCCGGCAATGACAAGAGACTTAACACCGGATGCTTCAGTTGAAAAGGGGTCAACCTATTCACCTTGGCACTGCTCGGCCCCAAGACCACATGCGCTACATACAAGAGAGGACGGACCGCGTCGGCCAACAGCAAAAACTCCCCCGACTCATCCGCCTCCAAATGGAACGCCCTCCCTCCCTTCCCCACATCCCGATCAGGCGGCGGCGGGACAAAAGTCAACGTCTGGGTATTAATAGGCGTCAAAGTAGTCCACGCCCTAAACAATTTCACCTCACTTGCTTGCTTCCCCCCCGTGACCACAAAGACTTTCTCGCCCGTCGACGACCCCTTCGTACGATGCAGAAAGAGAGCCCTTGACACCGGCTCACCACCATAAGGCTGCCACCGGCCCATGGCCTGCCTCGACTCCACCTCCCACACCCTCGCCCAGCCATCCGCCCCCGCCGTAACCAAGTACTTCCCATCTTGCGAAAAACTCAGATCGAGGCATTGATTGCTCGCTGCGGTCAGCTTCCACTCAGCCTTCAAGTCATCGACTCCATTCGTAGCCGCCAGCGTCGGCGCGGGCCCCCCCGGTTTCCCTCCCAGTTTCTGAATGAGAGTTTGTGTGTTGATCAAGGCGACTTCGCCGTTGGGGGCGACGACGGCGATGGTGTGGGGCTTGGTGGGGTGCCAGACGACGCGCTGTAGGTGCACGTTGGTCACGCTTAGTAGAGGGACGGAGGTCAGAGACTTGTCTGCTGGATTCTCTCCGATGGTCCACATGAAAAACGACCCATCCCCACCGAGAGAGGCCAGTATGCAGGTAGAACGACGGGCGAAGGCCATGTCAATGACGGGTTTCTTGTGTCCTTTGAGCAGAGTGCGTTGCACCGACTGCCGATTAATTCCGCGGATGTGCCCGTCCTTGATGGCATAGCAAATAAACGCATCCGACACCGCAATAAGCCGTCCGCTCCCATAGGGAGCGTCCGAGTTGTAGAAGGCAATGGGCGTGCACTGCGGGTGGGGTAGGCCACCTTGGGGCGTCGAGAATGTGAAGGCTGGGGTCGTCACTTCCATGCCTGCCACCGTGCCCGAGACCCCCTCCCCGTCTCCATTGCCCGGGACCGAGGAAGTGGAAGCGGAGAGGGACGAGGACGAGGAAGACGAAGATGGCGAAGGTGCCGCCGTGCTGCGCGTGGTGCTCCTCAGGGTGGTAGTGGTCGTAGTCGTCGTCACCACAGCACCGAGGCCCCCAGGAGCAGGCGCGGGGGCGGGCGTGGCGCCAGCAGAAGGACCCGCACCCGTCGACGCACCCCGCGAAAGGGTCTGGAAAAACGAGTTAAAATTGTCCATCGTGCTGCTAGGTGGCCTGCGGTGGAGGTAGTGTATGTCTGCCTTCGTCCACGGGCAGCAAGCAAGCAAGCGTCGTCGCCCAACAAGTCCTTCTTCTTTTAGCTAGGTGCGGATCCGAGAGAAGGCAAGAGCCAAGTACGCGCTGTGGGGGGGAGGGGAAAGCGAGGCAGAATTAGGGTGGCGAGAACGAGGTCTTGGCAACATGGTGGTGCGTTGTTGGCAACATGGGGACACACGACACAACACAAGCGATGATGATGGAAGAGAGAGGCGTTGTGGTGGTGATGATGCGGAGATGCGGAGAACGAGAGGAGGCAATACATTACGCACATGGCTCCACCGATCACAAGGGAGAGGATCATCCCTTTTTCTTTTTCGTTTATTTTTTTCTTGTCTTTACATTACTTTTAACACGTTTATTGTCCTTTCTTCCCAAATCGCAACCCCAAAGGCTGCACATTTTCGTTTGCTCCCGCAGGAGCCACCGCTGCCACATGCCCTGTCGGATGGAGACCCAGCACTCTTTCCTCCTCCTCCCCATTAGCCTGGAGGAACACCACGAGCAAGACCTCGTTCCGTCGGTGCAAGGGCACATTTTGCCCCCGTAAGAAATCCTTGAGTTTGATGGGGCCCGGGCGCCAGGTAGGGTGGAAGCGGTCGCCGTCTACGCGATGCCGGAGTTGGAGGCGGGCTCCTAGGGGGACATGAGGGAGGATCAAATCCCACGATTTTTCTGATGAAGACAAGGACGAAGGTCCAAGCCGAGCAGCCTCTACCGTCCATCCTCTTGGCATTGAAAAACTGACACCTGCTTCGGGCATGGAGACTGCGTGGCTCTCTCCCTCTTCATCCTTTCGTCCCTCAAACTCCTCCTTGGTCACACGCAACACATCGCCCTGCCGTCCCAACACCCACCCCTCCCCCACCTCCAAGCGCCACTGCAGCTTCTTCTTCCGTCCTCCCTCCGCCTCCTTTTTATCCCTTTCCAATTGCTCCATCGCACGACGAACCTGGCCATAAGGCAGGCTGATTGAACCCTGTGTCACGCGGGCCACGAAACGATGCAGTGATTCCTCCTTGAGCAAACGCGGCAAGGGCGCCCACAAAGAACCCATTTCCTCTGAGCCAATCCACAATTCATCTCCCGCCTCGACAATGTCTGACGGTGCTTCCACTGCATGCCTTCCCTCCCACGCACACGCCTCGCGGTCCAACCACTCCTCCAACCCCTTGCTCTGGCAGGTCATCTCCTCCATCCTTGCCTTCAAGGCCGCCTCGCCCCCCGCCACCTCCACCATCAGTGGCAACAGCCTCAATCTGACTTTATTCCGTTTATACTTTTCAATTCGATTGGAGTCGTCTTCTTTCCATACCAAGCCTTGTGTTTCCAGAAAGTGAATGAGTCGTTCTTTGGGGACGTGTAAGAGCGGCTTGACATATGCTCCTGCCCGTGGCTCCATCCCTTTAATATGACTCAAATGCGTCCCCCGCAACAATTTCAACACCCAGGTCTCCAGCGAATCGTCCGCGTGATGCGCGGTGGCGATCACTCCTTGCGCTGCTCCTGCTGGTGCTGGTGCTGCTCCTCCTTGTTGCTTCTGCTGCTGCTCCCGCACGAGTTGCTCGCACTCAGCCCGGCGCCAATCTCGTGCCCGTTCTTGAATGCCCGTAGCTTGCGCCCGGTCCTTCTCTCCCCACGTAACTACGTGAATAGGCACATTTAGCGTGGCCGCTGCTTGGCGGACAAAGGCCTCTTCCTCCTTTGCTGCCTCGGGACGTAATCCATGATTGAAATGCGCGACTGTCAGGTTGAGTGGTGGGTTCCACCGTGTGCGAACCCTGGCCAAGAGATGCAGCAAGGCCATGGAATCGGCCCCGCCCGAGACAGCAACAACGATGGAGTGGGAGGGCGTGGTTCCTTGGCTGTTGGGTAGGCCGCAAGGGCCTTTGAGGGAGGCTTCGATCTCATCGAGGAGACGGGCGGCGTCGTCGTCCTGGGGTGTGGTGGTAGTGGCGGCGGCTGCAGAGGATGACCAACGAGTCCGCGGACGAACTTTGGCGTAGGATCTTGTGGTTATGGGGAGGAGGAATGCCGCTGTTCTGGTGGTGCTTTGGACGACGGCGGAGGCGGCACGTGCAGGAGTAGGGAAGGAGGCCCGCAGCAGGAGCATGGCAACGACGATGATAAGGACTAG
>Ga0105055_10007517_pt1 | contig 14459 bp, 10 predicted proteins | sample BON03_FD_78090 | JGI IMG/M metagenome (GOLD analysis project Ga0105055, IMG submission 78090) | Freshwater microbial communities from Lake Bonney liftoff mats and glacier meltwater in Antarctica - BON-03 | ecosystem: Environmental > Aquatic > Freshwater > Ice > Glacier meltwater | place: Lake...
CAAGTCAGACGACTGGTAATCAGCATATACTCGGATCGGATCTCTTCGCGGATCTTTTCATATTCAAAGCGTGGTTCCATCAGGCTGTTACTCGCTTGACCATGCGGTACGGAAATCAGGATAAAGTGTTAAGCCGCCATCGACAAAGAGGGTTTGGCCGGTAATATAGGCTGCGTCATCGGAACAGAGAAACGCGGTGACGGCGGCCATCTCTTCGGACGTACCGGCGCGATTCATCGGGATGTGCTTGAGCACCTCATGCGCCTTCAGCGGATCATCCACCCAAGCCCGGTTGATCGGCGTAATCGTGGCACCGGGGCCAATGCCGTTGACCCGAATCTTGCGCCCGGCATACTCCAACGCCAAGGTGCGGGTCAGGTTCATCATGCCGCCTTTGCTGATCGAGTAGCTGAGAAAGCGTGGCTTCGGGATCAGTTGATGCACACTAGAGACATTGATGATGACGCCGGCTTTGTCGGCGGCTAGAAAATGGCGAATGGCCGCACGGGCGGTCATAAACGAGCCGCGTAAGTTGACACCCAACACGGTATCAAAGTTGGCCGTCGTCATCTCATGCGAGTCCACGGGAATCTGAATCCCGGCGTTGTTGATGAGAAAGTCCAGACCACCCAACCCAACGATAGTCTCCTGCACCATGCGCTCGACTTCATCTTCTTTGGCGACATCCGCCTGCACTAAAATATGGTTGACGCCGTGTCCTGTCATTTCATCGACACATTGGTCTAAGACCGCGTGAATCATGGCATCGGTTTCCACGGCATCGGCCTCACTGCGGCGATAATTGATGGCGACATTGGCCCCTTCGGCGGCAAAACGTACCGCGATCGCTTGTCCAATGCCGGACGTGCTGCCGGTGATCAGTACGTTTTTTCCTCGAAGACCGTTCATGAGTAGTAGTAGACCTTTCTATAGAATGTAATAGAATGCAATATTCGCCGTTGTCACAAAGTCATAACCAGCCGTTTGTAAACCCGGCTCTGCGTAGACCCGTGACGAGATAAGGGCATTGCTGCATCAAACGCCAGAAAAACCCCGTGCGGTAGTTCTCGATCATCAATACAACGGGGCCTTGATCAATCCCGAAATGCCCTGGAGAAACCCAATATCCATCGGACGCTGCCCCAGTTGTAAAGGTTGGATTGAAGCTGCATTTGGCGCCGTACTCGCTGGTCATGACCGCATGGGTCTCATTGAAATACTGAATAGCGGGTAAGACGATTTCAGGCGCAAACGGCAGCGAGGCGACCGCGGCCCAAGGTGCGATCGTGCCATCGTCCAGCCCATCGGGGAGACTACGCGCTTCGTAGTCATAAAAGGATCGGCTGATCCCATCCAGCTCACGTACGGCCGGCCCTGGGCCATCGCTTGCCGTTATACCCCAACAGTTCTCGTTATACCCTTTGAAGCCATTTGGATTGTGGATCGCATATTGTTGCTGGACAAAGGTCGCGCGCCGACTATTCTCAAAGTAGTCTATCCCCTTCGCCCGCATGAATTCGTCCTGGATGCCGCGAAAATCAATCCAACAGTGGGAGAGTTGATGAATAAAAAGCGTGCCGGCGAACAGGAATTCATACCCGTAAAGTTCCCGCCACTGATAGGTCTGCATCCACGCCTGATAACCGGCTGTGGGTAGCGGATGGGTGGGCGACCCTAACGCGAGCGCATAGAGCAGCAGCGCCTCATTGTAGCCTTCCCACCGATATGGGATGAAGCCGGATTCGGGTCGCCAGCCATGCGTGAGGGTTGCGCCGCCCTTTTGCGCCCATTGCCAGTCCACGCGACGGTAAAGCGCGTCCGCAAGCATGCGGATCGCGCGCTCTTCCTTCACATCCCGATCAAAGTAGACAGCGGCGGCCAAGAATCCAGCCAGCAAGAAAGCTGTATCTATCGTGGACAGTTCAGACTCCCACATCCGGCGCCCGCTCTGCATGTCGAGGAAATGATAGTAGAATCCCTTGTAGCCAGTCGCATCCGGCGCTTCGCTTTGCGGGCTGTTCCAGAAAAACTGCAAGGTCGTCAGGGTTCGCTGCACCGCTTCTTCCCGTGTCATATAGGCCCGCTCAACGCCGACCGTATACGCCGCCAGCGCCAGCCCGATAGCAGCGATACTCGCCGGTGCGCCCGGGCGGGTGTTATCCGGCACCAAGCCATTGGCCGGATTTGCCAATTTCAGAAAGTACCAGAACGTGTCGCGTTCGAGCTTATTCAATGCTTCATCGCTTGTGAAGTTCTGACGCATGGGTCATCTCCTCTTGGCCGCTAGGCGGCAAATTCTATTGTGATCGCCGCGACTGTTTGGGACGGCATAGTAACGTTAAGCCGACGTGGGCAATTTTCATACTTCCAACGGAGTAGCGCTTTCGCCCTGAATGGTCAGTCGGCTGTTAAATCCGCTGAAGCCATCCCAAGCCTTGTTGGGGTTGGCCGGATCGTCTAGCCAATATTTCTCGTCTACCCGATATTTATAGCCGTATATGCCTGGCGCCGGGCGAGGGAGGTCGGCTATCCAGACGCCAGGTGAATCTGCCCGTAAGACGACGGGGCGCTGCCAACTATCCCAACTGCCAAAGAGTTCAACATACTGTGCGCGATGATGGTGTAATAAAAAAGTGACAGTTCGCACCGTCACATAAGGCGTTGATGGGAAATCGACGAATTCGGCGTGGCGATGCTGCAACGCCATCGCCACAGCCGCTCCCGCAGCGAGTACACCGGCGCCTTGTCGTTCGGTCGGCACACCGGGCACGGCCTGCGCCGTTGCCAAGAGCAGTTGTCGCACCAAATCTGGTGACAACTCTGGGTTGGCTTCCAGCATACAAACGACAGCACTCGCCACAAGGGGGGCCGCAAAGCTGGTGCCATCCACATGTTGGTAGTAAGGCGTAATCAGTTTTGTAGACGCGATCCGCGCCTCAATCTTTGCACCGTCAGGACTGTTCTTCAGGTTAGCCTGACGCTGGGCAAAGAGCGCTTTCGCCTCCTCTTCAACCGTGGTGCCGGGTAATATAGGCGCCACGACCCAAATGCTGGGGGCGACCAATTCGGGTTTGTTGACACCAGCCCCCGTATTGCCATAGTTGCTGTGCCACAGAACCATCGCTGCGTGATCAAAGGTATTCTGGTCGTCAATGCCGCCTACAGTGAGTGCCGTCGGGGCGGATGCCGGCGGCGTCAACCGGCGGCTGCCATCGTTGCCGGCTGCTGCCACGACAATGACGCCACCGGCAACCAGACGGTCTACCGCCACATCGATCGGGTTATCTACGTGCGGGGGCGCGTCACCGCCGAGCGATAGGTTGACGACGCGGATGCCAAACTCCGCCGCATGTTCAGCCAGCCACTGCAAGGCACGTACGATATTGGTATCGGTGATGTGACCGGCATCATTGCGAACCTGGATCAACACAAGATCGGCATCACTGGCCAGCCCGCGATAAAGACCATGGCTGCGTGTCCCGTTGCCGGCCAGCACCGCGCTCGTCATCGTGCCGTGCCACTGTCGGTCGTGCCGCGTATCCCATTCGGGCCAGGTTGGGGTTTGATCCGTGTGAAAACGCTGTACCACCACCGGTTCACGGGTTACATCGACCCAGCCCAGAATCCGGTTGGTCGGCTCGATCAAGTCTGGGTGCGGATAGAAACCCGCATCAACGATTGCCACCGTCACACCCTTACCCGTGAAACGTGGGTCGGCATGTAGGCGCAAGGGCGTGGGAATCGCCCCAAAGGCAGCTTCGGCATCAAGGGGCCAAGCCCGCTGAAGTTGACGATGGAGTGCTTCATCACCTTGATCTAGCAGTACATGCAATAGTGCTTCCTGCACGCAGGCCGGACAAGCTCCATCGGCAATACGCCAGTCGGGATGGACGTGCGCCAACTGCGCAATTGTGCCGGGCGTCTGCCAGGTTATCTCCTCCAGTTCGCATTTGGATACTACCCGGTGGCACAGTGGGCAGCGACGAGTGTTATTGTTGACTTTACCTGATTTTGCTGGAAACCGATCCAGTCTGGCCGGCCAAACGGGCTTGGCTACGACGGCGCCGCGTCAAGCCGAGTGTTGAATAGCGATAGATATCGGCCGCCGCTTTGCCCACCAAGGCCCGCAGCGCGTGATTGCCGAAGAAGTGGGCGCGATAGGCGCCATCGCCCATAAAGCCTGTGCCTGGGTTAAGCAGGTTGGGACGCAGTTTGTTATCCGGCAGAAAAGTCTTGCCGTCGAGCAGCTCACGGATGGTCGAGGGCATCCACGGGAAGGTTGCAAAGCACGCTTTGATCTGCGCCACGGTGCGATCTACATCCGCTTCATCATCAGGGTTCACGGCGTCGATCAGGGCGTCGATTTCGGTTTGGATCGTAAAGAAAGGGTCGAAACCACCGCCGGCCAGTTTATGCGGGCGCATCAACGCGATGTACTCTGTCCGGTCTTTGGCGCGCATCCGGTTGATCACCAAACGCACATACTCCAAGTAGGCACCCAGCAGCCACAGTACGGAATAGACCTGCCACAACTTGTAATGGCTCCATGATTTGTAGGAGCTGGCCACCAGTCGGTCGTGCATGCCAATATAATCAAGCGTCATCTGTTCCAGTGGTGCAAAGGCCGCAGCGGAATAATCACCCGTCTGCTTGGCTTTGAGCAGCAGATCGGCGACCCAGAAGATACTCATGTGGGTAATATAGAGACCCTTGGAATAGAGTGGGTCGATAAAGCCGGCGGCGTGGGCCAACAGGGCAAAGCGGTCGCCGACGATGTGATGGGCCGAGTATTGCAAGCGATCAACGCGCTGCCAATCGCGCACCGGATGCGCCTGTTTAACCTGGGCGTAGATATCCGGAAACTGTTGCACAAAGGTGTAAAATTCCTCTTCTGGCGTCAGATCATTGCGTTGGGGATAGAGGCGCGGGTCGAGTTGGAGACCGACGCTGCAGAGCGGATTGGTCGCCGCCGGATGGTTATTGAAGGGAATAATCCACAGCCAACCGCCTTTGAAGATATGATGCAGCGTACCCTGCGCGAGGGGATAGGGGAAGCCATACGCGTCCTGCGCCAGCCCCACCTGGTTAAAGCAGGGCACGTCGATCATATGCGTGTAGATGGTGCGCGAATGGGCCAGCAAATCGCGATGGCGCCAGTCGAACTTGTTAGCGAGCAGCGACTTCATCCCGCCGGCATCCACTACATAATTCGCCCGGTGGGTTGCGCCCTTGGCGGTCAGAATCGTCACTCCATCCGGCTCGATCATAATATCCTGAATCTGCGTCCCCATACGAACCGTCGCCCCATAGGAGATGGCCAGCGCCGTGAGCAGATAATCCGAATCCTGGCGATGGATGTGGATCTCATGGCCGTAAGGCAGTTTAGGGATGACAGCCTGTAAACTATGGCGGACGTCCTGCGGCTGGCCGGCGGTATGATGGAGAAAGCTAAAGTGGCGTTTCACCCCATGCGATGTACCGATATCGTTGTAAAAATTTTCCGAACTGAAATAGGCCAGTTCCGGTACATCGTAAAACTGGGCCAGGGCACGCATGGCTTCGGAAGTCTCTAGAATCATCGATTCACCAATCGTAAAGCGCGGATGAGTGCCGCCTTCAAAGACGACAACGGATAACCCCTGGCGTGCCAAGACCGCCGCCAAGGTCGAACCGCCAATGCCTGAACCGATAATCGCCACATCATAGACTGTGTCTGTAATTGTCATTTTTTGCCTCTATACTTACCCATACCGTTGAATCAACTCCGCCACCAAACCCGTCCAGCCGGTCTGATGGCTGGCGCCCAGCCCGGCACCGTTATCGGCATGGAAATATTCATGAAAGAGCAAATGGTCGCGCCAATGGGGATCACGCTGAAAGATCTGCTGTTCACCATAAACAGGCCGTTCGCCGTGCTCATTGCGCACAAAGAGCCGTGTCAAGCGCTGTGTCAGCTCGTGTGCCACTTCGGCTAGGCTCAACAGCGTGCCCGACCCGGTGGGGCATTCGACTTTGAAGGTATCACCATAATATTGATGAAAGCGCTGTAGCGCTTCAATCAGCAAATAGTTGATGGGAAACCAGATTGGCCCGCGCCAGTTGGAGTTGCCGCCAAAGAGACCACTTTGCGATTCAGCCGGCCAGTAGCTCACTTCAAAGCGCTGCCCGTCAATGTCGATCTGATAGGGATTAGTTGCATGAAATTTGGAAAGCGAACGAATGCCATAGGGCGAAAGAAACTCATTTTCATCTAGCATGTAGCGTAAGACGCTGCGCAGGTGATGCTCCGGCAAAATAGCCGTGATCAAATGATGGTTGCCGTTGGTCAAATCAATGTTGGCCATCTTGCCGACCACCTCGGGCCGAAACTTGAGAAACCATTGTGCCCGCCGGCGGAAGTTGGGTAGGGCGGCTAAGAGCTCGGCATCAATGATCTCGACGGCAATCAAGGGGATCAACCCCACCAATGAGCGCACCTTGAGCGGAACAATCGTGTCGTCGGGCAGATGGAGGGCATCGTAGAAAAATTCGTCGGTCGTGTTCCAGAGAGCGTGGCCCTGGCCGCCGGTATTAGTCATGGCGTGGGCGATGCGCAAAAAGTGTTCAAAAAACTTGGTCGCCATATCCTCATAGACGGGGTTCTCTTTGGCCAACTCCAGCGCCATGCGCAACATTACCAGGCTAAAGCAGCCCATCCAGGCGGTGCCGTCCGATTGGTCAATGTGGCCGCCCGTAGGCAACTGTGCGCTGCGGTCAAAGACACTAATGTTGTCCAGCCCCAGAAAACCGCCCTGGAAGACATTGCGTCCATCTTCATCCTTGCGGTTAACCCACCAGGTGAAGGTCAGCATTAATTTGTGAAAAATGCCCTCCAGAAAGGCCCGATCCGGCGTTCCGTTTTGGGCAGCATCGATCTGATAGACGCGCCAAGTTGCCCAGGCATGGACGGGCGGGTTGACATCGCCAAAGGCCCATTCATAGGCCGGCAACGCGCCATTCGGGTGCATATACCATTCACGGGTAAAAAGCTCTAGCTGTCGTTTGGCAAAATCAGGATCAACAAGCGCCAGCGGCACACAATGAAAGGCCAGATCCCAGGTGGCATACCAGGGATATTCCCACTTGTCGGGCATGGAAATCACGTCAAAGTTATGCAGATGTTCCCAATCGCGGTTACGTCCCTGCTGGCGTGCGGCCGGTGGGGGCGGCGTCCCTGGATCGCCATTGAGCCACTGCTCCAGATCATAATAAAACAACTGCTTGGACCAGAGCATGCCGGCCCACGCCTGCCGTTGAATGGCGCGCTCATCCGCGCTCAGCGTCGGTTTCTGGATGGCGGCATAAAATTCATCCGCTTCACTTTGGCGTTGCTGGAAGAGCTGTGCAAAGGATGGGGCAAAGGGGGTAGCTTGCTGTTCTTTACCCAACCGCAGCCGATAGATCTTTGTCGCGCCGGCGGGAATTTCCGCCGCATAGTGGACCGCGCACTTGTCACCGCGCTGCGCCGGGTTCACCGCGTCCGTCTCACCGTTAATTAAAAAGCGATGAAAGGCATCTTTGACATAGAGGGTGCGATTGGTGCCGCCCCACAACCGTGCTTGATTGGTTTCATTGGCAGTGAAAAGCAGCTGCTCGTTCTGTTGATCGCGCGCTTCCGCATACAGATAATAGTCACCCAATGTGGGATGGTGTGATTGCACCGCTAACCCACCCGCCGGCTGCTCCAGCCGCCAAAGTTCCGGCTTGCCTGGTACATCATCCATTGGCCCGTTGGGATAGCCCCAACTCCATGTATTGCGAAACCAGAGCGTCGGCAGGAGATGAAACGGTGCGGCAGCCGGCCCGCGATTGGTCACGCTGATCTGAATCAGGATCTCATCCTCGGCGGCTTTGGCATATTCGATGAGCACGTCAAAGTAACGGTTTTCGTGAAAGACGCCGGTATCGAGCAACTCATATTCAAAATCCTGATGGCCGCGCCGACGGTTTTCTTGCACCAGATCGGCATAGGGAAAGGCTGCTTGGGGGTATTTGTAGAGCATCTTCATATAGCTGTGCGTCGGCGTGCTGTCCAAATAGAAGTAGTACTCCTTGACATCCTCGCCGTGGTTGCCTTCAGATCCCGTCAACCCGAAGAAGCGCTCCTTGAGAATCGGGTCTTGCCCATTCCAGAACGCGAGGGCGAAACAGAGATATTGATTGCGGTCGCAGATGCCCGCCAGGCCATCTTCATTCCAGCGGTAGACGCGGCTGCGGGCATGGTCGTGGGGGAAAGAGTCCCAGGCACTGCCATATTCACTGTAATCCTCACGCACGGTACCCCAGGCCCGCTCACTCAGGTAGGGCCCCCAATGTTTCCAATTCGATTTACGGTTGCGATAGTCGGCAAGCCGTTGATGTTCGGCTGTTTGTGTTGGCATAACAATCCTCGTCCTTTGTCGTAACGTCATCTGGTGCTGGAGTAAGTTTACCGCAGAATGCTTACAGCAAACTGGCGTAACTATTACAGGAGAATTACGCTTGGGAATAAATAGCGCACGCTTATCATAACTACCAAGCACTACTTTTGGTGTGAGCAAACATACGCATTCATTACCGGCACCCAACTCAGGGCGGCCACGCAGCCTATCTGCTGCGCAAACGCCTACCTTAGCATCCATCCAGGTAAGTTGCACCCCCGCTTCCCCGGCATACAGCAGACCGTCATGCGGATCAACATGAATGGCATAGCGTGTGCCCCGTTGGTGCCAGTCCATGATCGCCTGCAGCACCGGAAAAAGTTCATGCAACAGTTCGCCATCGTCGGTGGCCAGCAAATATTCATGGATCGCGTTGAAATACCAGAGCGTGGCATCTACCGTAATAAGGCTCTGTTGTTGCCACCAACGTGACCGATTCACCTGGATGGAGGGTGGCTGTAAAACGCCCGGCATAGAGATGATCCTCGGTCGCATCGAGCCCGCGTGCAGCTTCGACGCGCAAGGCATAATTGCGATGCCAATCATGGGCAAAGGTGGCCGTTGCCCGGTCGCTGAAGAGAGAGAACGGTGTGGCGCCTGGATAGGCTTGAATGCGTAAACCGCCTTCTACCATTTCCACTGTCATGCGCCACTCTCCGGCGTGGGTGTTGCCGTGAAAATCACGATAGTTGACCATTGCCTTGCATTCGAGATGAAGCGGCAAAGAGCCATGCACTAACTCGTACCGAATGTAGGTTGTATTGGCGCCCTGTTCCATCCACACGCGTTTTTCCAGCCTTGCATCGGCCAAGGCATAGGTCCAAACCGGCGTTGTCCCATCCAAGTGAAACCGTTCGAGATGCTGATAGCCCACCGGTTCCAATGGGGCCGGCGGCTCTTGCCAACGGTTGGTAAAAAGTGGATAGCTGTGGGCGTCATACGTTGCCGTTTCATCGACTTTCGCCAGTAGAAGCGTGCGTCGGCTGGGGGCTGCAGCGCCGCGACAAGCAGGCCGTGATAGCGGCGCGTCAAGAGATTGGCAATCGCGCCCGAAGCAAAGCCACCGATGCCATTGGTCACCAACCATTCGCGCGCCGTGGCCGCTTGGGAATTGTTTGTTACTTCACGCCCGAAGTCGAGCAGTGGCATGGAATTGCTTGTCATAGAATCTTCCATTCTTATCGAAACCAACAAAAGCTATGGATCACTAATCTCCGTGAGTGGCCTTTGCGCGGTCTGTATATCTTGCGCGGCTTGGTTAGCTCGAAATGGACATTCACTGGTAAGGTTTCCAATGACAAGACAGAGATCCGTGCGCCAACCATGAAGCGCACATTGGTCTGTCTGTGCATCCATACGCCACTGCCCATCAATTAGGTAACGAAATTCATAACAGCGACCAGTCGGCAAGTCAACTGTGGCCCGCCACGCGCCATCACGCGCTTGCTGTAGTGGCGTTGCATGGTCTGACCAGCGGTTAAAATCGCCAACGACATAGACCTGCCCGGCCCATAGGGAAGCGGGCAGTTCAAACGTGACCCGTACATGCTTGGGAAGCGGCGACGCTGCTTTATAGATCATGGGACCGAACTCCTTTGTTCAGCCGGTGCACTAATTTGGCACCGAATCCTGGCCATTTTCCAACCTCTGCCCAGCGAGTGGGACCAGGCTTACCACAGCGTTGCGGATCACTCCTGGTTGCGTTGCCGGTGTAGGATTTGACGGGTGTTGCCCACTTGCCCAGTTGATGTCTGTACCGCGACAATCATGCTGCCGTTCTGCATACTGGTCTCATAAAGATAGGCATCATCTTCGGTAATCCCCTGGCTGATCAATAACCCAAGCAGTGCGCCGCCCAACATCCCGGTCATGGCACTTAATAAAATTGGTATCAGTAATCCCATCACCCAAGTTACGCCCACCCCGCCCAAGAGCAAGGGCATGGCAAAAACCAGCCCCGCCAGCGCGCCGGCCAACAACCCACTGAGGGCGCCCGCGCTGCTGCTTTCCAGCAACCTTTGTCGTTGACAATTACATCTGTATGCGCCGATCTGGGTGATTGCGGTTACTTGAATCTGGGTCGATTTGATGCCATCGTCCGTTAACTCGGTAAGCACCTGTTGCGCCGCCGCCACATGGTCAAAGAATTGGACCAACAACGCATCATCGCCACATTGAGCCAAGCGACACAGCTGCTCACAAACCTGTTGAATTTGCATTGACTGGCGTTGTAGCAACTCATCCACGGCAATGGGGATCACCGCTTGTCGCGCCTGTGTATAGCGCTGTAGCGCGACCCGTTCGCCGCGCAGGCACTCTTGCAGGACAACCTGTGCCTCATTCTCACGACCGACTGTAAGTGTCGCCTTAATATCGATCCACCCGCGATGGAGCGCCGCCAGCGGATTACGGGCGACCCGGATCGTGCCGCCCCATTTTTTGATTTCAGCATCTAATTCGGCGGCGAATTGCGCCCGCTGCTGGGCATAGCGCTTGAGGTAGAGCTTGATGCCCCGATTTTTGATATGTTCAGCGGCAGTCTCGAAACCAAGTTCGCTGGCGAGATTGAGTCGGATAAGGTAGTTGAGCGTGGTAATGGTTGGATTGCTGGATAACATGATTTGGTCCCCTCACAAAACGACTTGTGCTGCTCTGTCCTAGACAACAAGGCAATGCTGACTGTGGATCGGACGTACACTGCTCCTTGATCGGGGCGCGTGTCCAAGCATCACTTTGGTTGTCACTTAGGCCAATTCAACATGCATATGCTTTACAAAGACACACAAAGAAAAGCCTGTAATTGGTCTGTCTTCGTGAAAAATATTGCTGTAAAGGGGCCTAGGCAGAAAGCATTTTACGATTGAGTGGGTAACCGGTTCCCAAGGCTCATTCTAACCACCAATCATGATCCTGAATGTTAGAACGCCTACTCGCGCGGCGCAAAATGAGCAAACGTTCCTCAATTGCTGTCGATCATAGATTTTCGGCCATAGATTTTCGGCCATAGATTTTCGGCCATAGATTTGCTGTTGCGTAGGCTTGTCTACAGCGTACAAAAACTTTACTCGGTATATTTGAATGGATTCGGATTGTGCGTGGTCTTGCCCGAATGGCAGGCTATCCTGAAATGAGGTTACTGATGATAATTAGAAATAGCACACTGCTCGATTCCCGGCGCCATTCCACTCGGCGAACCGGTCGCCAACGGGCTGGTGGTTTTATAGCGGTGCCCCTGCTGGTGCTAATCTTCCTCCTTAGCGCCTGTGCAACAGAGTCAACGCCAAGTCCAGCGCTAGCAGAAGAGCCGCTCATCACGCTTGCTGCCCTTCCGGTCGGCGTAGGCCGGGGATTCCCGACCGTAGAGATTAACCGTACCGAAACTAACAACGTTGGTTTACAGAAGGGCAATGTCGCGCCGAATTTTCGCCTCGTGCTGGACGATGGCCGCCACCTCAGTTTACATGATTTGCGTGGTCAACCGGTGTTGCTCAACTTTTGGGCAACTTGGTGCGGCCCTTGCCGGCTGGAGATGCCGGAGATCGTCAGCGTGGCAACAAACAACGCCGACCTGGTGGTACTGGCGATCAATGTGCAGGAGTCGCGGGAACAGATTCAACCGTTTGCCGAAGAGTTCCAGATGACGCTGCCGGTTGTGCGCGACACCGACGGCGCCTTGCGCAATCTGTACGAAGTGCGTGGCATGCCCACCAGCGTCTTCATCGACCGCGATGGGAAAATCTTTACAATCTGGGCCGGCATGTTGACGGTGGATCTGCTTCAGGAAATTGTGGCTGATCTGGGGTAAGTTGGTGGAATTGATCACGGCCAAAGCCCACCAGTACACCTGGTGGGCTTTGGCCGTGTGATTTACCTTTGCTCTACACCATATAGCTGATATCTGAAGCCTTGGTGGGATAGGCGTAGATCATGCTTTTGAGATCCGATGCGCGCAAGCCGTGCCGCATGGCCAAGCCAAAGAGATTGATGACTTCCTCCGCGTGGGTGCCCAGCAAGTGTGCGCCCAGGATCTGTTCCGTATCGTCTTCGACCAATACTTTGAAGGCCGTATGCTGCTCATTTGTGCGCCGTGCGGAATACCACCCTGTCATCTCGTCTGTATGCACGGTAAATTTGCGCCCTTGTTGGGTGGCCTCTTCTTCGCGCAAGCCGACAGCCGCCAGGGGTGGAATCGTAAAGATGACACTGGGCGTACCGGTGTAATTCGGCTGCTGGTGGTTGCCCTGCAAAAGGTTTTCCGCGACCACCCGTCCCTCGGCGCCGGCCACGGGCGTCAGCGGCGGTCCACCACCAGCAGCCGCATCACCGGCGGCATAGACCGCCGGATTGGAAATGCTTTGGAGATATTCGTTGACCAGCACGCCGCGCGCATTACGGGCGACCCCCGCCGTTGCCAGATCGAGATCATCAATTTCCGGCACACGACCGGCCCCATGCACCACCAAATCCGCCGGCAGGCGCTGCTGCTGACCGTCGGTCGTCGTTTGCACCTGCAAGCCGTCCGCCCCTTGTTCAATGGCGCGCACCGCACTGTTCAACCGCACCTCAATGCCCAGGGCGCGGGAAGCGGCCACCAGCGTTGCCACCATGTCGGCGTCAAACGGTTCAAGAGGACGCGCACCGCGATGGCAAATACACACCTCGGCGCCGGCGCGCACGGCAATATGCGCAAATTCAAAGGAAATGTAGCCGCCGCCAATGAAGATAATGCGTTGGGGAAGATGGGCAAGTTCCAGGAATTGGTCACTGGTCGTAACCAGTTCAGCACCGGGAATGCCCAGATCGCGTGGCTTGGCGCCGCTGGCAATAACCACATGGCGTGCAGCAAGCCTGTCTTCGCCCACCTGCAAGGTGGTTTGATCCAAAAATCTAGCCCGCCCCTGGAACGTGGCAATGCCGGCCTGTTGATAGTCATCCAGACGGTTTTGCGGAACCGGGTCCGTAAACCGCCGCTTGAACTGCATCAGCTCTGCCCAACGAATCTGCACCTTGTCGGCAGCGACGCCAAGCCCCTGCATACGTCGCTGCCAATCCACCAACTCCGCGGCGCCCACCAGCACTTTCTTGGGATCACAGCCGCGCAAAGCACAGGTACCCCCAAAGGGGCGCGAATCCACAATCGCCACCTGCCAACCGGCCGCACGACACTGGTAGGCGACTGTTGAACCGGCTGAACCGGTGCCAATCACGATTAGGTCAAAGTGTTCCATACCGTTCTCCTCCCTCCAATCATCTGACCGGTAACCAACCGCCGGTAAACCCTGCCCGTTGCAACCCGGTGCCAAGATAGGGGCAGCTACGCATCAACTGCCAGAACAGACCGGAACGGTAGTTCTCGATCATCAGGACAATCGGGCCTTGATCCAGGCCGTAGTACCCTTCGGAAATCCAGCCGAAATCGTCGCTATCCCCATTCTCGGCTACGAAGGTGGGATTAAAGCTGCATTTAAAGCCATATTTGCTGGTCACCGCCGGATACTGTTCATCCAAGGCGTGGATCAGCGGCAGGACAAGCTCCGGGGCAACACCTGGGTAAGCAGCGGCGGGACCAAACGAGACCACACCGTGCGGGTGAACCACTAAAAAGCCGAGATCACCATTCGGCGGGCATAAGCCCCGCCGTCTGCTTCACCCGATGTTCGGCTGGCTGTCCCGTGACTCACGCCTGATGGGCGGCAGCAGAAGCAACATGGTAGCGATAACCGCAGCATCGCATACCGCTTAGCAAAGTTCAAGCACCCATTTTGACGATTTGCACCTTTGCGACAGGTCCGCTATACTGCCTACCAACAAAAAACGCCGCCTCTAAGTGTGACTAGCACTTTCAAGGCGGCTGACCCTCCAAACTGTCTAACCAGTCTGGGTGGCTAGGATTTATTGTATCCGCCTTGTGCGTTGCGATCAAATCAACGGCTGCCTGACAACCCTATGGTTGGGAGGTGGCCGTTTTTTGTTACGCTCTGTATCGGGTAACACGCATTC
>Ga0105055_10007538_pt1 | contig 14431 bp, 7 predicted proteins | sample BON03_FD_78090 | JGI IMG/M metagenome (GOLD analysis project Ga0105055, IMG submission 78090) | Freshwater microbial communities from Lake Bonney liftoff mats and glacier meltwater in Antarctica - BON-03 | ecosystem: Environmental > Aquatic > Freshwater > Ice > Glacier meltwater | place: Lake...
GCCATCTCGAACACGTGCACCTGCAACGCCGGCTGGACGGGACCAAACGGCGGGTCGTGCAACGCGTGTCCCGTGGGCACGCACAAGGGCGCACCCGGAAACGCCGCGTGCACAAACTGCTTGAGCGGCACGTACTCGACCTTTACCAACGCGACGAGCATCGCCACATGCCTGCTGTGCATGCCGGGGACCACCACGAATAGTTTGACAGCACGATTCTCGCTGGCGCATTGCGTGGAGTGTCCGGCCGGCACGCACACAACACTGCCAGCTGGGGGCAACACCGCCTGCACGTCGTGCCTCGTCAACACCGCCTCGGCATCACCTGGCGCCACATCGAGCGCGGCCTGCTTGATGTGCAACAGCGCGCAGGTCGCCGTGGCGGGCTCCGCGGCGTGCACGACGTGCAACCCCGGGACGTACAAGCCCCCCGCCGGGCTCACCTGCGCGGTGTGCCCGCAGCGACACTACTGCACCGGGGGCGCCGCCGTGGCGTGCGACGCGCAGTCGCAGACAAATCCCACCACGCGCACCAACGCATTCCTCCCCGCACACTGCCTCTGCAACAGCGGGTACGCGCACCGGCCCCTCGCGGAATACGGCACGGCCGCGGTGCTGCCCGACAATGTGTGCCACGCCTGTCCGCCGGGGCACCACAACGCCGACGTCGGCGTCAACGCGTGCACGCAGTGCAACGCGGGGACCGCCGTGTCCGTGACGGCCTCCACCTCCATCGCCGCCTGCACTCAGTGTGGCAGCAACACGTTTTCCGCGGCGGGCTCCGCCACCTGCAGCGCGTGCGGCGTGGCCTCGCAGTCGCCCGCGGGGAGCGATCAGGAGACCGACTGCGTGTGCAACGCGGGCTTCACCGGGGTCCCCGGCGGCGCGTGCAACACGTGCGCCGCGGGCAAGTTCAAGCTACTCGAGGGGTGAGGCGCACGGTACGCAGCAGCACGCCGCATTTCCCTAGGCGTTATTGTGCCCGCCCCCGCAGAGATTTTGTGCTTGAATCAAGACCACGTTGACGGACCACACCATTGTGTCGCCTCCGTTCGCCTCGTTTTTTAGAATATCCTTGTCTGCGAGTATTCGCGCGTTCGAAGAAACACGCGCGCCTATATATGCACACATCTCCACGCGGTTGCAGCCGCAAACTGCCGCAACCAGCGCCGTGTCTGCTCACACGGGGCGGCATCACGCGCGCGCGCGGTGCGCGCTGTTGCTGATCACGTGCGTGGCCGGCGCGCGGGGGCTGCACGTGTGCCCCCCGGGGAGCTACGCGGCGTCCTCGAGCTCGTGCAACCTGTGTCCTGCGCGGCACTGGAAGAGCGGCGCCGACGCGCGCGCAGCGTGTCTCGCCTGCCCGCCGGGGTCGGGCGAGGGCCTCGCGGGCGGCCAGGCCGAGGCGGAGTGCGCGTGCGACCCGGGGTGGCACGGGCCCGACGGCGGCCCGTGCGTGCGGTGCGCGCCGGGCGCGTACAAGCCGGCGCAGGGCTCCGCGCCCTGCGTGCCGGCCGCGGCCGCGCTGTGCCCGCCGGGCTTCCACCGGGCGCCCGAGACCAACGACTGCCTCCCGTGCCCCGCGGAAACGTGGAAAGCCGGCACGACAAACGCGACAGTGTGCAGCGACGCGCGGCCCTCTCCCCGCGCGCACGCGCGCTCCCTGAGCGCGCTGGCGGACCCGGTCGCAGTCCCGTGCAGCGACTGCTCCTCGGGCACGTTCTCGGACCCCGCGGCGCTGGTCTGCTCCGAGTGTCTCGCGGGCACCTACTCCGCCGAGCCCGCCGCGGCGTCCAACGCGTCGTGCCTGAGCTGCGGGCCCGGCACGTACGCGCCGCTGGCGCGCGCGAACGCTGCGTGCGCGCTGTGCCCGCCGGACACGTTCTCGGCCGCGACGCAGGCGCACGCCAACACCACGTGCTCGCCGTGCAGCGCCACGCAGGTGGCCGCGGCGGGCGCGCGCGAGTGCGTGACGTGCCCGCCGGGGACGTACAAGCGCGCCGGCGCCGCGGTCTGCGCGCCGTGCGAAGTCGCGCACTTTTGCGCCGGGGGCGTCGCGACGCGCTGTCACGCCGACGCGCAGACCGCGCCGCCCGGCCGCACAAACGCGTCGGCGCCGCAGGACTGCCGCTGCAACGCCGGGTTCGCGCACCGCGCGCGCGACGACTACCACACGGGCGAGGCCGTCGCGGACAACGCGTGCTACGCGTGCGCGCCGGGGCACTACAGCGCCGTCGCGGGCGCGCTGCAGTGCTCGCCGTGCGGCCGCGGCTTCTTCTCCGTCGAGCACGCGGCCGCGGCCGCGAGCGCGTGCGCGGCGTGCGCGAACGACACCTTCTCGCCCGGCGGCGAGCGCGAGTGCGCGCGCTGCCCCGCGCACGCGCAGGCCCCCGCAGGCAGCGGCGGCGCCTCGGACTGCCGCTGCAACGCCGGCTACGCGGGCGCCGACGGCGGGCCGTGCGCCCCGTGCCCGCCCGGCTCGGCCAAGCCCGGGCCCGGGCCCGCCGACTGCGCGGCCTGCCGGCCCGGAGAGTACGCCGCGCCCGGCGCGCGCGCGTGCGCGCAATGCCCCGCGAACGCCAGCTCCGCGCCCGGGAGCACCGAGCGCGCGGCCTGCAAGTGCGACCCCGGCCTCTCAGGCCCGGACGGCGCAGACTGTGCGCCGTGCCCCGCCGGCTCGTTCAAGCCGGGCGCCGGGGCCGCGCCGTGCCAGCTCTGCCCGCCCAGCACGTACAGCGCCGCGCCGGGCAGCGCCGCGTGCGAGGCCTGTCCGGGCGCGGCGACCTCGCTCGAGGGCGCTTCCTCGGCCGCCGCCTGCGCCACCGCCGTCCGCCCGGCGCCCGCGCCCGTTGGCCGCGCCACGCTCCCGCCTGCAGCAGGCCGCGCGCCGGGCGAGCTGCCCGTGCTTCCGGCCGACCCTGCAGACGCACGCCCGGGCAACGCCACCGGAGCCCCCGACGCAGCCGCGACGGTGCTGGGCGTCGCGCCCGCCGTCCTCTTTGGCTCGGTCGGGGCCGCGGCGGCCGTCGTCGTGGGCGGGGTGCTCTTCGCGAGCGGCGCGCTATCGGGCGGCGGCGCCGCCGCCGCCGCCGCGCAGTTGCCGCAGGTCGCCCTGGCCGGGATCCCCGCGCCGCCGCCCGCCGTCGCGGGGGGCGGCGCGCACTGCATCAACATGCCGCGTCTGCCCGTGCACCCGCCGTACGTGTACACGGCGCCCACGGGAGGCCATCCGCAGCACGGGCATTTCGCGTGGCGCGACCCGCACGCGGGGGCCGGCTTCGACATGTGGCCCGCGCCCGGCGAGGACACGCGCGCGCGCCACCTGGGCTTCCTGCACGCATACCACGCGGACGCCGAGGCCGCCCTGCGCGCCTCGCGCGGCGGCTATTGACCGCCCTCAGTTTGTCGATAATAAAAAAAAAACCCCGGTCACATGCATGGCCTGTGCGTCCGCGCCCTCATGTGTGGCGGCGCCGATGCTGCAGACAAAGGCTCTCGATTGCAGCGCTGCACGCCAGTGGCGCAGGGGGCAGCGGCTACACAAAAGCGCCGCAATCCACACTTTGGTATATATACGCGTACCGCGCCCTCCCCTGAGCGCGCATCGATGCACAGCGCGCGCCTGCAAGCCCGCAGAGTCCGCCGCGCTCTGTATACGCGCGCAGCGCAGGCGCCCGAGCGCGCGCGGATGCACGCGCGCACGCACCTGCCGCTGACGGCCCTGGCCCTGGCCCTGGCCCTGCCCTGGGCCGGCGCAAACAGCTGTCTCGCAAACCAGTACCTTGCCGGAGCAACTCTTTCCTGCAAGGGGGGTTGTTTTTGCACACCGACGTCGGGCTCGACCGGGTTCGTTAGGGATGATATAATGTTCGCTTTAAATTTTCAGTACGCCATCAATTTGGACTGTGAATATGTGTTGTATCCTGATCTGCCTCTGTCCGGCAACATAGTCACGCTTCAATTCACACATTTCATGACAGAACCCAATAAAGACTTTGTTTACATGGACATATGCACGACAGCAGAGTGCCAATCCTTCATCCGTCTGGAAACTTTGAGTGGAAATGGAGATTCTGTTACGTTTGCAACACGGTTTGAATCGACCGCGGCGCATCCGTTCCTGCGATTGAGATTCACAACGGATGGCCAGACTGGAAACCGGGGCTTTATCGCGACATGGACTGCTTCCGGAGACAGTGTGAATACATGCTCGAATTGCTCCGCAGATTCCTCCTCGCCCGCAGGCAGCGTCGGCGGCGGCGCGTGCATCGACAACTGTCTCGCAAACCAGTACCGTCCCGGAGCAACTCTTTCCTGCAAGGGGGCTTGTTTATGCACACCGATGTCGGGCGTGTCCGGGACGATTAGGGACAAAGAAAATTGGGATCTTGCATACGCACCCGGATTGAACTGTGAATATCTACTTTACAATGACTCACCTGCTTCAGGCGATACAGTCACGATTAATTTCGCAAAGTTTAGGATGAGCGAGCCTTTCGACCAGGTTCGCGTGGACATATGTACGACAGCAACATGTCACACATGGACCCGTCTGGCGACGTTGTCTGGAGCTGCTGTCTCGAGCCTCACAGAGTACGCATCGACCACGACTCGTCCCTTCCTGAGGCTTAATTTCGTAACGGGTAGCATATATCCAGACAATGGCTTTGTCGCGAAGTGGAGAGTCTCTGGAAGCAACGCGAACACATGCTTGAATTGCGCGGCAAACTCCACCTCATCCGCAGCCAGCGTCATGCGCGCCGCGTGCAAGTGCAATGCGGGGCATACCGGCGCGGACGGGGGGCTCTGCACCGTCTGCGGCGCGGGCACGTACAAGAACGCGACAGGCAGCGGGGCGTGCGTCGCCTGCCCGCCAGACACCTACCGCGCGGATGCCGGCGCGGCGGCGGGCGCGGACTGCCTGCAGTGCCCCGCGTTTGCAGCGGCGCCGCCGGGCAGCGCGGCGCGGGCCCGCTGCACCTGCCGCGATGGCTACGCGGGCGCGGCCGGCGAAACATGCCTTGCCTGCGCCGCGGGCAAGTTCGGCACGAGCGTCTATCCCACTGCGAGTCTGACGTGCGCCGTCACAGCCGGTTGTGCATGCACAGCATCCGCGTCGCACACGAGTGGGGTGATTACGGACGGGGAGGGGAATTACCAAGCAAATATGAAATGTGACTATATCCTCCAGCACGATGCCGGGGTCGCGCTGCAATTCTCAGAGTTAGAGACAGAGGGCACCTATGATTTTGTTTACGTCGATATATGCACAACAGCAGCATGCACGTTCGCGATTCGTCTAGCCAGTTTGACCGGATCTCCGTCTTTACTGCCTCAGTACACATCCAACCCAACCCATCCCTTCCTGCGAGTGAAATTCACTTCGGATGGAAGTACTCAAAGATCCGGCTTCATCGCAAACTGGTTCTCTCTGGGGAGCGTCGTGAATGTGTGCACAGACTGCCCGCCAGACTCCGCCTCGCCCGAAGCCAGCTTCGGGGCCGCCGCGTGCGTCGCCTGCGCGGAAGGCACGTACCAGTCCAGCGCGGAGGCGGGGACGTGTCTTGCGTGCTCCTTCCCCGGAGAACAAAACTGCGGCCCGCGCCGGGTTCGCGGCAACTGCACGAGAACCCAGGATTCCGTCTGCGCGGAATGCGCAGACGACTGCCGTGCCGGAGAGCAGCCCGACGCGCACGGGTGCGGGTGCACACAGTGTCCTTCTGGTTTTTTCAAAGCCGCCGCCGGCAACCACGACTGCGGGCCATGCGGCACTAGTGCCGGGTATAACAACTGCGGGTTTCGCATAATGCGCATGGCGTGCATACGAACCCGGGATACCTTCTGCGTGGCATGCGGCACTACACCCTGCCCCGCCGGGTGGCAGCCCGACAAAAACGGCTGCTCGTGCACGCGATGTGCCTCTGGGTTTTTCAAAGCAAATGCCGACCTGTTGAGCTGCGCCGCGTGCCCGCCCGGCACAAACCAGAGCGCGACGGGGGCCACGCAGTGCGCCGCGTGCCCGCCCGGCACATACCAGAACGCGACGGGGGCCGCACAGTGCGCCGCGTGCCCGCCCGGCACACGCCAGAGCGCGACGGGGGCCACGCAGTGCGCCGCGTGCCCGCCCGGCACATACCAGAACGCGACGGGGGCCACGCAGTGCGTCGACTGCCCGCCCGACACCTACCGCGCGGCGCCTGGCGCGGACTGCCTGCGGTGCCCCGAGCATGCAGCGTCCCCGCCGGGCAGCGCGGCGAGCGCCGCCTGCATCTGCCGCGCTGGCTTCACGGGCGCGCCCGGCGAAACGTGCCTCGCCTGCGCCGGAGGCAAGTTCAAGGAGGCCGACGGATGACCGCGCCCGCGTCGACACACACGCAGGGTTTAGGGTTTAGGGGCCGCCGGGGGGTTTAGGGTTTAGGGGCCGCCCGCCCACAACCACACGCGCCCGCACACCCGCACGCGTCTATACACCCGCGCGGCAACAAACATGCACGAGCATCTGCCGCGAGACAACGATCGAGGGCTGACTCTAGAGGCACTCCCACCGCGCGGGGGGGTCAGTGCATAATGTCCAAAAAATGACAAGATAAAAGCACACAGAACACACTAATCGATTTGAATCAATGAAAGCGCAAGTGAACCCCAAGTCTACCTCAAACCAGTCGAGCAAACCCTGTACAGTGCTGCAGTACCCATCAAAAAAAGTGTAATAAAAAGACCAAAAAGGAAGACCGACCCGCCCGCCTACTCCGCGTCGACGCGCACAAACGCGGGCAGCGCCGCGGCGCCCACGCGCACGCGCGGCGGCTCGCAGGGCGCGCCGGCGGGCTCGCAGAGCGTGCGCGCGGCGCTCGCAGCGTGCCCCTCGGGGCACAGCTCGCACTGCGCGCCGCCGCCGCCGGCCGACACAAAGCCGCGCGGACATGGCACACACGCGCGCGCGCCGGCGCGCGCGGCGAAGCTCCCGGGGGGGCACGCGAGGCACAGCGCGCTGCGCGCGGCGGAGGCGTTGCGCGCGCGGCCGGGCGCGCACGGCGAGCACGCGCTGGCCGCGGGCGTGGCGTACTCGAAGCCGGGCGCACACGCGCACGCCGACACGCCGGTGCTGCCGGCGGCTCCGCCGGTGCCCGCGCCGGGCGGGCACGGCGCGCAGCTGCCGTCCCCGGTCCAATTCTTGTGCGACGCGGGCGCGCACTGCACGCAGCGCGCGCGCGCCGCGTGCCAGAAGAGGCCGGGAGGACACCCCGGGAGGCACTGCGCGTAGCCCGGCCCGGCGGCATACAGCCCGGGCGGGCAGAGTGCGCACGCGCTGGCATTCACGTCCAGCCCCGACGCCGTGGAGTACATGCCCGCCGCGCAGGGCACGCAGCCCCCCGCGGCGCTGCTGCCTTCCGCGGGCACATACGTGCCCGCGGCGCAGCGAATGCACTTCCAGATCGTGGTGTTGTCGTACGGCGAGAGGGCGTCGGCCGGGCAGTCTGCACACGCCCCGAAGCTCCAGTACTGGCCCTTGCGGCATTCCAGGCAATCGTATGTGACCGGACCTGCCGTCCACGTTGCGCTCCAGCCCTCTTCCCCGTCCGAAACGCTTGTTATAAAGACAACCTGCAGAAAGGGACGCAGCCCTGGGACGCTCCTAAACGTCGTAAGCACGTTCAAAAAACTCATGGCGATTCTCACGAGCTGGGTCTTGTCCACACACGACTCTGTCGTGCATTGATTGACAATGACATAGTCTTCGATGCTGTGTATTTTGAAGTGGGTAAACGTCAAAGACACGGCGCCAGGGGCCGTGAGGAGATACGTGCAGTTCAAGTTGTTGGCATAGTTCCCGGGCCCATCCGAGATGACACCCCCCAGCGCGGTGACCTCAGAGCAATCGCACGCCCCGCTGCAGGTGAGCCGGGCAGGCTCGACCACTGTTTTGACGACCCCCCAGTCTCCTCTCCAGACGTCGGTGCCGCCAGAGGGATCGCCCTGCCACCGTGCGACAAAGCCGCCGTAGTGTCTGCTGTCATCCGACGTGAAGCGTACCAGCAAGTAGGGGTGGCTCTCGGGAAGGTTTCTATAATAGACCACATTCAACTCTTCCGAGGGCTCCGAACCAGAAAAATACCACAGCACCGTCTGGTTGCTGCAAGACGCCGTCGTGCACCGGCTGACGGTGATAAAGTCCCATGTATCTTCGGTATGAACATACATGAAGCGAACCGACAATGGTGCACTGGAAGCAAACAGGTAGGTGCAGTTCAAATTGTCGGCATAGTTCCCTTCCCCATCGCGAAAAATACCCTCCATCGCTGTAGTTTCCTCGCACTGGCACATCCCGCTGCAGGTGAGACGAGGAGGGTCGGGCAGATATCTGCCCACCCCCCACTGGGCGCGCCAGCCGTCGGCGGGTGCGTCTGGGTTTGCAGCGAATACGACCTGCAGGAAGGGATAGTGGTACGGGGTCGACGTGTACGCAACCATCAACGGCGCACTGGCGCCAGAGTGCCGCCAGAGCTGCTGCTTTTCCGTGCACGCCGCCGTCGCGCATCTGTTCACCGTGACAACGTCTCCCACAGCCCCGGCAGTGAGCGATGAGAACCGAAGAGACACGGCATACTTGGAAAAAAATAGGTACTCACACTCCGTGCCGCCCGTGTCCTGCACGGGCCAGTCCGTGACCACACCGCTCGCTGCTGAGGCAGAGGGGAAATTACAAAACCCGCTACTGGTCACGCTGGCCGTCGCTGGACATACCGCGGCGCACTCGGGCGAACCCGCGAGCGAGAAGGTGCTGGCGGCGCACTGTGAGCACGCGCCGACCCCCGCCGCGGAATACCAGTTCGCCGCACAGTCGACGCAGTCTGGCCCGGCGAGGCTCCCTTGCGACGCGCGGAACTTGCCCGCTGCGCACTCTACACATGCGACGATTGGGGTGTTATCACGCGGCGAGAGTCTGTCTGCCGGGCAGGGGACACACACGTCGCTGCTCCAGTATTGGTCCTTGGGACAGCAACCCCACACCTCCCCGGCGACAGTCCATTCCGCGTCCCAGCCCGTTGCCACATTCAAATTATTTGTGAAGAAGACGACCCGCATGACAGGATATATCCCACGGACGGTACTGTAATGACTTAAATTTGTAACTAAAGTGTCGGACAACTTGGCAAGTCGTGTGCTATTGGCGCACGAGGCGTCGGTGCATGCGTCAATGGTTACAAAGTCGTCGAAGCGTACGTCGAATTTTGTGAACCGGAGGCTCATCACGGCGTTGGAGGTGAGAAGCCAGGCACAATCCATAGTATGCCAATATCGCTCTGTGAGAGCACCACTAAGTTTACCATTAACTCCAACAGCCAATGGGCAGTGGCAATGCTGCGCAGAACGCCCATACCCACTGCAATTAAAGAGACTACCAGTGTACGGACACACGGCTCGGGTAGATTGCGGTGAGAAGAACACATGCAGCAACAACGGGAGCACAGAGCAACGGCGTTGGCGCCTCAGAGCCGACAACAGGCAGCACATACAGGTCTCATACATATATATATATATATATATATATATACGCCCAACCCGGCATTGACGCAAAATACCCCCCGCTTCCACGCACAAACAGAGGGAACACGAGCGCAGACGACTCTTCGATGCTACACACGCCCCTCGTGCGAACTACCGCCCCTCCGCCTCCGCGGAGCACTCGAGGATAATCGCCTCGGCGACGCGCGTGTTCTCGCGGCCGAGCGGGTCCGCGAGGGCCGCGCGCAGGATGTCGCGCCCGCCGCGCTGGCAGAAATCGGCCTTGAGACCCGGGGAGCCCGCGACCAGACACGCCAGCAGCGCGAGCGCGCTGGTCTGCAGGGGCGGCTCCCGGCGGTGCTGGGCAAACACGCGCAGCACCAGCGCCATGCCGCTGGCCTCGCAGATGTAGGTGCCGTTCTCCCCGTGCGGCGCGAGGCTGGCGAGCGCGCGACAGGCCAGCGCACACACTTGCGCGCCGGCGCCGGGCCATCGCAGGACCAGCAGCAGCGCCTTCACGCCGCCGGCGTCCGAGACCTTCCCGATGTTCTCGGGCGCCGCGGTGAAGGCCGCGAGCGCAGCGACACGCGCATCCACCCTCTCAGGCGCATCGACGCGCGCATCCACCCGCACCCTCCGCATCAAGCCTGCCACCACGAGAGAGATGACCGGCGTCGGCATGTTCTGGCACGTCGGGCGCCCCGTGTTCGTCAGCACGCGGCACGCGTCTTCGTGCAACTCCCACCCGTAATGCATGGAGTGCGCCGTCATCGCATCGCGAATGGCCTCCACCGTCTCAGGGCGCGCAATCTGCGCGGGTGAGGGTGCCGGAGCGCGTGAGAGGGTGCATGTGTGGTAGTGTGCATGGAGGTGTAGGTGTGGGTGGAGACGGGATAGAGAGAGAGGTAGGGAACTCGAGATAGATATGAACAAAGAGAGATAGAGAGAGTTGGATGGAGATAGATAGCGAGAGAGCGTAATTGAGATAAAGATGAATATAGAGTGAGGGATATAGAGGGACGGAGACAGAGAGGGATGTTGATATGTATACGAATAAAGAGAGAATGAGTGAGAGAGAGAAAGTGCAATTGAGGTAAGATGAATATAGAGATGTGGAGAAAGATAAAGAGAAAGCGAAAGAGAACGGGAGATGGCGAGAGCGAGAGAGAGATGGAGATAACGAGAGAGCGTGTAATTGAGATAAGATGAGTATCGAGATAGGGAGAAAGCGAAAGAGGAAGAGAACGATTGAGAGAGAGAGAGAGAGAGAGAGAGAGAGCGAGAGAGAGAGATGCGGAGATAAACATGAACATAGAGAGAGAGAGGGTAATTGGGATAAATATTAAAATACAGAGAGCGGGAAAGAGCGAGGGAGAGGGAAATCGAGATAAATATAAATATAGAGAGAGAGAGCGAGAGAGCGAGAGAGAGAAGGAGGGAGAGGGAACGCTACCAGAGCCAGATACTGCGCGTCCGAGGATAGCGCGACCAGAATGCGCATGCCTGCGCGCGAATTTTCATACGCGTATTCGCGCACCAGCGCCTGCATGACGCAGGGGACAAGCCCGCCGGCCACCATGTCCGACACCATCTCGGGACACCGGCGCCGGAGCGCATCCAGCAGCTCCATGTTATGCAGGCCCTGCAGCGGGGCGGCCTGCAGCAGGAGCGCCATGCCCCGCGAGGCTGCGAAAAAGTCGACGGGGTACGGCTGGCCCGACCGCTCAAAGACGAGCAGAATGCACAGCGCGACCTCGTTGATCTCCTCGTGCGCTGGAAACAGCCGCAGGCAGGCGAAGAGGGCCTCGGCGGCGCCCGCCGCCGCGAGCAGGGCGGGGTGGAAGAAGGACAAGCGCTCGAGGCAGCGCAGCGCATGCAGCTGGAAAAACGCGCTCGCGCGGTGCTCTGCCATCACGCGCAGCAGCACCGACACGCCCCCGGCCACCACAAAGGCGTCGGGCCCGGCCCGGGACCCCAGAAGCCCGTCGACGCACCAGTCGAAAATACGCAGCAGCACCTTGGCGCCCTCCAGCGGCGGCCCCGCGCGCTCCAGCATGCACACCAGCTGCAGGACCACCCCGTGCTCGCAGAAGGCGTCGCTGCGCACGTCCGCCAGCGTCAGAAAGACAGCGCACGCCTTTGCCTGCACGCACTGCAGGCGCGGGTGCGCCTTCATCACCCCGACCGCAACGGCCGTAACGCGTTTCGCGAGCACAGCGCCCGGCGGGCGGCTCTTGAGGATGAGCTCCACGAGCACGAGCGCCTCGCCCTGCACGGCGGCGTCCGCAGAGTACGCCTGCATCCGCTCGGGGAAGCGCGCGCAGCGCGCCTGGGTGTCGCTCGTGTACGGCGCATCGGCGTCGCCGCCGTCGAGCTCCCGCGCGAGCTGCGCCATGTCGGCGAGAAAGGCCGCCGTCAGGACCTCGAGGGGAGCACGCCACGCCTCGTCGGCGAGCATGCGCGTCGCGCCCTTGTACCACTCCTTCGAGACCCTGCGCATCCAGTGCAGCTTCGCAGCCCCGGCCTCGTCCGCGACAATGAAACGCAGCATGCTGCCAAGATGGTCGGCGTCGAGCATCACGCGAGTCGCGAGCGACGTGCCCGTGGCGGCCTTGCTGTGCATCTCCTTGCCTTGCTCGTTCTCCTCCCGTCGCACGCAGCTGGGAAAAACGCACTTTGCCTCTTGCGCCCCTTTTTTCATTTTTTTTTCCTGTATTTTTTTTCTGTATGTACTGTTCCGTCTGTTTTTTTTTCATTTTTTTTCTGTATGCATTGTTCCGTCTGTTTTTTCTATATATATTGTTCCGTATTTCGTGCTCCAACTGTTTTTGGCGGTTTTTTTTCGTGTCTGTGCATATATATATATATATATATATATATATACGTGTATATATGCTGCTCCCGGGCGGAGCGCACGACCTGTAGAGCAACACAGGCGCGCACATGGCCCTCGCCTGCGGACACAATTTCTCGCTCTTTCTGACCGCGGAGGGGCACGTCTACGCCTGCGGGGTGAACACCCGCGGGCAACTGGGCTCCGGCGACAACGCGCCGCACGTCGCCCCCGTGCTCGTACACCGCGGCTTCTGGACGATGGACGGGGAGCGAGGGATCATGGTCTCGGCCGGGGCGGAGCACGGCGCCTGCGTGACCGAGGAGGGCTCCGTGTTTACGTGGGGACACGGGAGGGCCGGACAGCTCGGCACGAGAAACACCCAGGACACAAATTACCCAGAAGGCGTCTACTTCTCAAGATTTGCGGGCTGTCGTGCGGTGATGGTGGCGTGCGGCGAGCTCCACACGCTGGTGCTCTCGCTGGACGGGCGCATCTACAGCGGCGGTAGCAACATGCACGGACAGCTCGGCGTGGACGAGGCGACAAGTCCGCTCGGTATGATTGAGATCAACCGAGCACACTTTGGCGCGCAAGTAAGCATGATTGCCGCCGGCGGCAGTCACTCCCTGGCCGCGGGGGATGGAGCGCTGTGGACGTGGGGGTATAACAGCAGTGGCCAGCTCGGCATCCGCACACATGCCCCGGTCGACTCCATCCGTGTGCCAGCGCAGGTCCCCGCCGCAGACTTCTGCGGTCGCGCCGTCGAGTTTGTGGCCGGGGGCCTAGCACACAGCATGATCGTGACGAGCGACGGCCTGCTGTGGGGCTGCGGCTGCTCGGTATTCGGGCAGCTCGGCCTGCCCCTCGCGCAGGTCCTGGCCCTCGGCGGCGGCGTCACGCACGCGAGCCGAACCGACGCCTTCCTCGCCGTGCCCCTGTCCGCGGGCTGCGGGGCGCGAGGCGCGCGGATGGTGTCGTGCGGCCCCGACCACAGCCTCGTCGTCGCCCACAACAACACGGTGTGGAGCTGTGGCGACTCGTCCTCGGGCGCGCTGGGCACGCACCCGGGGCCCCAGCCGCCGCAGTGGCTGCTGGCGCAGGTGGACCCTGCCAACTTTGGCGACAGCGCCGACATCCAGTGCGCCGCGGCCGGCCGCAACCATTCGGCGGTGGTCACGGCGACGGGGCACGTCTACACCTGCGGTCGGGCCAACACTGCCGTAGTCTCGGGCCTGGGATACGCCGCGGACGGCAACCAGTGGCTGCCCCGCCGCATCCCCACGGCGGACTTTGGCGGGGAACTCGTCGGGCGGTGGAATCTCATGCGCCCGTCGCGCATTCTCGCGCTGGCCATGGGCTGGCACGCGAGGCTCGGCGCAGAGGCCGCGGGCCTCGGGCAGCTGCCGCCAGAGATGCTCGAGGAGCTCGCGCACATGGCGCGCTTCAGCTGCAGACGCGGCACGGCGCAGGGCGTGAGACACCTGCTGGGGTTCTCCTAGCGGTCCTGGCAGCGCGCTTAGTCTGCGTTGCGCGTGCGCGTACGTGTCTACACACACACACAGGCCTGCACATTTACCGCGGCGCGTGCGCCCGCACGCATTTCCCCGCACGAGGGGTCTGGGGGGCCAGCAACACACTTTATAAAGTAAAACAAAACTCGAAACACCCACACCCCCACACGCGGACATGGAGCCACGTCCCCGCCGCGGGCACCATGCCAGGGACCGAGGGCCTGCGAGACTCTGCAGGTCAAAACAGGACTCCCTCAGAGAGTCTCCGTGGGAGACGCCTGCAAGACAGCCGCGCCGCACAGTTTGCAAACGTCCAATTGCACGCATTTCCCAGCACGAGGGGTCTGGGGGGGCCAGCAACACACTTTATAAAGTAAAACAAAACTCGAAACACCCACATCCACACATGCGGGCATGGAGTCACGTCCCTGCCGCGGGACGTGCCATGTCAGGGACCGAGGGCCTGCGCGACTCTGCCATGTCAGGGACCGAGGGCCTGCGCGACTCTGCCATGTCAGGGACCGAGGGCCTGCGCGACTCTGCCATGTCAGGGACCGAGGGCCTGCGCGACTCTGCA
>Ga0105055_10007539_pt1 | contig 14427 bp, 16 predicted proteins | sample BON03_FD_78090 | JGI IMG/M metagenome (GOLD analysis project Ga0105055, IMG submission 78090) | Freshwater microbial communities from Lake Bonney liftoff mats and glacier meltwater in Antarctica - BON-03 | ecosystem: Environmental > Aquatic > Freshwater > Ice > Glacier meltwater | place: Lake...
GTTTTATTGCGAGTGCGAAGTTGAGGTTGAGCGCCTTGGTGCAAAACCTCCACGACAAGCGAGCTTAAAAAAGCTTGCTTAGTTTTATTGCGAGTGCGAAGTTGAGGTTGAGTGCCTTGGTGCAAAACCTTCACGTTAGAAAAAAAAAAGTAAAACCGGTTAGATCTATGTCTACGTAGATCTAACCGGTTCTTTTACCCATGAGCACCGCCCTCGATCGGTGCCTCAATACTTAACTAATTTTTTAAATCCACCTTGCCTCTTTCATCTACTTATTGAGCCAACTATTTACTTATTGAGCCAGTTATCTACTTATTAAGCCAACTATCCACTTCTTCAACTTTCAACTTTGTAATGATTGTTTTACTACTTCGCTGAACGACCTGAGATCCAACGGCGAGATCATGCAAAGTTCGCTGACTGCTGGTGAAGAGAAAAGCACCATCGACTATGTAATTCGCCATAAATAAGAAACTTCCGAGGAACCATTGAAGAACTCCTTTGATGAGAACTTCACGGATAACCATCTTTTTCCAACCAAAGAGTTCACCCGTCTTGGCATCGACTACAACTTGTCCCATTAATTGATGTCCTGGTGTCGTTCCCTTGTCGGCCAAAGTAATAAACCAAATAATCCAGACAACACCAATTCCGAGTCCAAAAATTAAGGCGTCGAGTAAAAAAGCGATAAGACGCGATTGTGGAGTGGCGAGTTCGCCAAATGAGTTACCCCGAGAAGGGGTTTGATGTGTTGATTGTTGTTGATCGTAGAGATAATCCCGGTTGATTTTTTTATTCATGACGGGAACGTAATATTTACCGAATCACATTGGGAGATTAGCTCAATATTGTGGAAACCGGCGTAGGGAATCTGACTCTTGGTACTGATTTTGTTACTCAGTGTCGAATTTGTTACTTAGTGTTGTCCGCCTGGGCCGAAGCCATCACGACCCGAAGAGCGACCATTTTTCTTAAATACTCCAAAGTTTGAAAATAGTTGGCGGATGAAGAATTTATCGGGAAAGTATTCACGCCGTAGCCCGATGTAAGAAGTAATCAACGCAAAGAGCCCAATTAATCGTGGGATTAGTGGGAGTTGTTGCAGAATTAGGAATTGAGAGCCAATAATCGTCCCGAGTGTTACAAGAAGCAAGTGAATAATTTTTCGGAGTATATTTAAAATTATTAGGAGTACAGCCTTTACGTTGCGACTAGCACCTGATGCAGCTTTCTTATTGCTTGATAAGTCACTGGTAGCACTGGATGCACTGGATGCACTGGATGCACTGGATGCACTGGATGCACCAAGACTCCCACTTGATAATTGACTGCTCGCACTAGGTGTATCAAGACGCTCGCTTGATTTGAGGAAATTAGTGAGCCGTTTAGAGGACAAAAGTATTGCCAGGGGTCCCGCTAAAACTGCGATGAGTAGAAGCGCCGCAACAACTACAGCCAGTGATTCCATTTCCCCATAGTAGGCCAGAAACGAAGATCTATTTGTACATTAATTTAGGTAAAACGATTTAGACGAAAACTGTTGTCAGGCTTGCCATTGGTTTCGTAATGCTGCGTATAGAACCATATCTTCGCGCGAACCATCGGCTTGGCAACACGCATCTCGCAAAATTCCCTCTTGTTGATATCCCGCTTTTTCAAGAACTTTAAGAGATGGATGATTTGAACTGACAACGAGTGCTTCAATTCTGTGGAAACCAACGGTGTTAAATCCGTATTCAGTCATTAACTTTGTCGCTAAAGTCGCAACGCCTTTGCCTCGCGTTGAAGCAGTTAACCAATATCCAATTTCAGCCTTCTCATCTGCAAGATCTATCGTGTGAAAAGAGAGGGCGCCTGCGAATTTGCCATCGTATTCAAGAGCGAGCTGAAGTTCAGTTTTATTTTCAAGACCTTTTGGTGAACGCTCGCGCACATATAATTCAGCCATTTCAATGTGATAATCAGCTGGAATTCGCGTGAACTTAGGGATTAGTGGGTCCTGAACCCCTTTAAATATTGCATCGATATCTTTCTCTTCAGGTTTTCGAAGAGTGATCAACCCATGACTTAACATAGGAAATTCCGTTGGCCACCAGATCATTAGGCAAGTATGGCAGTTGGAGCGAAAAGCATAGGCATCATGTTTCGGGTGACGAGGCACATTATTCCGTGGGCGAGTATTTAGATAGCGTCAAGTATTGGGCGAGTATTTAGATAGCGTCAAGTATTGGGCGAGTATTTAGATAGCGTCAAGTATTGGGCGAGCGGGAACAAAGAACTCCTTGCCAAGTGGTGAAATCCAATTGCATGATCCATCGGGGTGGCTGGTCAACTCCCAGCCGCCATGAGTTTTCATTCGGTGGTGTCGACGGCATAGCAATCCAAGATTTGCCGGATTTGTCTCTCCACCACTTTCCCAACTTTTGGCGTGGTCAATATCTGCGAGTGCTCCTGATCTTCGACAACCTGGGAAACGACATGTTCGATCTCGTGCAAGTAGAAAGTCAACTAGTTCTTGCGGTGGTAAATACTTTTCCCTTCCAAAATCTAGAAGATTTCCAGTTGTTGGATCACTAACAAATCTCTGCCATGTTCCATCGGCCGCTAATTTTCTAGCAACTGATGCGGGAATTGCGCCATATCCGGCAAGTTGGCCTGGGTTTTCAGCTAATCCCAACAAAGTTGGAAGATCAACGGCAACGCTTATCGTAATTGGCCGGCGATGAGGACGAACATCTTCGGCCAACGACGCTAGTGCTTGTGAAGCCATAAATGTGAGTGCATCGGCACGCTTCATGTCAGCGGAAAGTAAAGACCAATCCGATGTTTCATCATTAGAACCATTAGAACCATTAGAACCATTAGAACCATTAGAACCATTAGAACCATTAGAACCATTAGCTTTATTTTTCAAACGAAATGAATGCGCAATCTCTTCTTGATTGGTACGTTTAATAATGTAGGCCTCAATTGATTTCATAACGGTCTGTGCATCTTCGGCAGGGAGAATTGCAACGACGGTGGCCATTCCATCTGCTTCTGGGTAACAGGAAACTCGCCTTGAATCTCGAGCACGATCGACTAGTTCTTCAAACTCCTCAGGCGCAAGTTTGGCGATAGTAGTTTTAACTTTACTGGCGACCTGTCCAGGAGTATGAAACTCAGCATGTGCCAAAGCGATAGCCTCAATTTGGAAAATCGCAGATTCACAGACTCCATTTCGGATTGCAGAAGCAGTCTCACGTGCAATCGCGGTTGCATGTGCAGCAGAGATCTCTCCACTTGCCAAAGCAGAAATCGTGTTGGGAAGGTGGCCAACTAAAACCCGAGCAACATCAATTCTGCTCTGCGCAGTCAAAGGTGATAGTCGTAGCGCCGTTGCAACATCTTCGCGCTCTTCATCGTCTACGGAATTAAAAATGCCCCCGCCCTCGGTTGCTTCTTCACCGGCCACTGCGATCAAAGCGTTTTGCTTAAGTGAGTAGAACCAAGATTCTTGGCGATCTAAAGCACTGAGATAATCGATTCGCCCAGAAGCAGTGAGTGCCCGCGGATCAATCGCAATTAACTCACCCAACGTGACATAACCAGGAATCATTCGCATAATCTCGGCAACTTCAATATCTAAAATTTCAGCAGGAGTATTGCGAACAACCAGAAGTGGCGTTTCAGCCGAGAGCGAGCTCTCGCTGCTAAATATCTTCTCTTGGATCGACATGTTTCGCACTATCTAGTGCAGCACCGACAAAACTAAAAAGTTATTCACAACTTGGATTTAAAGGAGGTTGAAAAGAAACCTGTCTAATCTTCAACCGAAGTTAATCGACCTAAACCGCAATCGAAGTAAAGAGTTCTAAGAAATCGTATCTTTGTCCAAAGCTCCCACCACCTTCAATGGCGTGGAATCACCAAGGCCCTGGATTTCGAGAACTGCTTTACAAGATTGAGCCGAAAAGAATGCGCTTTTAGCCCTCTTGCATATCGGTGGGTGCGCCATGAACATCAAGAATCGCTTCGGCCGAATCGGCTTTCACATCGCCGCTGCGATTTAACGGAGTTTTTGGCTTGGCATCATCCTTATAAATAGCTGGAATCGTTCCAAGTAAACCTTTTTGGAAATCTTCGAAAGCTTGCAGCACTTCGCGCTTGGTATTCATCACAAATGGACCCATCCAAGCAACTGGCTCTTTAATTGGCGCGCCGCCCAGAATGAAAAGCTCCATTGCAGGTGAACGTGACTCTTGCTGGTTAGCAGCACGGATCACGATTGAATCGCCATCTCCAAAAACAGTCAATTGTCCAGCTTGAACCGGACGTGCTTCATCTCCAACGAAACCAAAACCTGACATCGTGTACGCCAATGCGTTGTAATCCTTGCGCCATGGCAAACGAAGTTCGGCGCCTGCTGCAATAGTTGCATGCAACAAAGTAATTGGAGTCTGCGTTGATCCCGGACCAAAGTTTCCATCAACTTCACCGGCAATAACTCGCAACAACGTTCCACCATCAGCCGATGTCAACAGGGCAACATCTTTTGCACGAACATCTTGGTATGCCGGCGGTGACCATTTTTTAGCGGCCGGTAGATTTACCCACAACTGAAAACCGTGGAACAAACCACCTGACATCACTAAATGCTCTGGCGGAGTTTCGATATGTAAAATTCCGGCGCCAGCAGTCATCCATTGCGTGTCACCATCAGAGATTGATCCACCCCCACCATTGTTATCTTGGTGATCAAAAATTCCATCAATAATGTAGGTAACGGTTTCGAAACCTCGGTGTGGGTGCCAAGGAGTTCCCTTTGGTTCACCCGGTGCGTAATCAACTTCGCCCATTTCATCTAAGTGAATAAATGGATCTAAATCTGCGAGATCAACACCTGCAAATGCACGACGAACCGGAAAGCCTTCACCCTCGAAACCTTGCGGGGCAGTTGTAATACTTTTCACCGCACGAGCGCGCGCGCCAGGCAATTCAACGACGCGAGGCAAAACAGTTACATCACTTACGGATACTGCAGGCACATCGGTTCCCTTCGACAGAGTTGAATTGTAGTTGAACTTTCAACTACCAGCAACCCGAACTAGAGTGCTTTGAGCGCAGAAACAACCTTGGTCAACGAGGCCTTGGCATCGCCAAACAACAACATGGTCTTTGGATCATACAAAAGCTCGTTTTCGATTCCAGCAAAGCCCGGACGCATAGATCGCTTAAGGAAAACGATATTTGCGGCATTGCTTACTTCAAGAATTGGCATTCCGTAAATTGGGCAACCCGGTGTTGTCTTGGCAGCTGGATTAACAACATCGTTTGCGCCAATCACAATTGCAACATCTGTTTGCCCAAATGTCGGATTAACTTCATCCATTTCAACAAGTTGTTCGTAAGGAACATTTGCTTCAGCAAGTAGCACGTTCATGTGTCCTGGCATACGACCGGCAACTGGGTGAATACCGTATGCAACATCGATACCTTTTGAAATCATGAGATCAGCTAATTCGCGAACTGTGTGTTGTGCTTGGGCAACAGCTAAACCAAAGCCAGGAACAATCACAACGCGACGTGCATAGTTAAGCAAAATCGCAACGTCATCGGCAGAACCGGAACGAACTGGACGCTCTTCGGCAACGCCAGAACTCTCTTGTGGCTTTGCGGTAAATGCACCGAACAAAGTTCCAAATAATGAACGTCCCATGGCATCTGCCATTAAACGAGTCAAAATAGTTCCTGATGCTCCCACCAAGGTTCCAGCAATAATTAATAGCGTGGAATCAAGGACGTAACCACTAGCTGCAACGGTTAATCCGGTGAAAGCATTAAGCAGTGAGATAACGATTGGAACATCTGCGCCGCCAACTGGCAGCACGAACAAGATTCCAAATAGCAGTGATAGGCCAGCCAGAATCAATAGCGGGGTAGTACCAAGTGCGGTAACAACCCATCCACCGACTCCAAGAACTGAGACCAACGTAGCGGCGATAATGAAGCGGCCGGCTGGGAAAATTACTGGGCGGGTAGTCATTAACTCTTGCAATTTCATAAAGGTAATAATTGAACCGCTGAAAGATACGCAACCAACGATTACCGTAAATACCGTAAAGACAACTTGGGCAGTTGTTGCATCGGCGCCAAGATTTAAATATTCAACGATCGCAACAAGTGCAGCTGCGCCGCCACCAACACCATTAAATAGTGCAACAAGTTGCGGCATTTGAGTCATTTCGACCTTGCGCGCAGCTGGTACTCCGATTAATAGACCAATGGCAATTGCCCCAAGAATCCAACCAAGATTATTTAAAGGTAGTGATGACTCTGGTCCAACGTAAAAGAAGACGACCAAGGTGGCCACAGTTGCACCAAAGGCACCGATTAAATTTCCGCGGCGGGCAGTTTTAGGGTGAGAAAGACCCTTCAAAGCCAAGATGAAGGCAACGCCTGCAGCTAAACCGATAATGTCATAAACCGTGCGGCTCATTTTTTCTTCCCCTTGAACATTTCAAGCATTCGATCGGTAACAACAAAGCCACCTACCATGTTTATCGTTGCCAAAATAATCGCTGCAAGTGAAAGTCCAAGTTCTAAATTCGTCTCGCTGTGGTCGGCAACAATAATTGCTCCCACCAAGATAACTCCGTGGATTGCATTAGCGCCTGACATTAAAGGCGTGTGCAAAGTTGATGAAACCTTTGATACTACTTCAAAGCCAACAAAAACTGACAGGACGAAGATTGAAAGAATTGCCATATCGCTCATTACTGTGCCCCTCTTCGTGCGCCAGCGTGTGTCACTGCCGAACCATTAATAATCTCGTCATCAAAATCTAATTTGAAGGCAACTTTTTGATCATCCTTTGCCCCAACAGTAAATAATGACAACAGATTTACAACGTTACGTGAATATAAAAACGATGCATGGAATGGAAGTTGGCTTGGCACATCTTTTCCACCCCAAATGCGAACTCCACCTGCGGTTTCAACTATTTCGCCAGGCTTTGAACCTTCAACATTTCCACCAGTTTCGGCAGCTAGATCAACAATGATTGTTCCGGGCGCCATTGAATCCACCATTGCTTGGGTCATCAATCGTGGTGCTTGGCGACCAGGAACGGCAGCTGTTGTAATAACTACATGTGATTTGGCGATGTACGGCGTCAATAATTCGCGTTGCTTTGCAGCACGATCTTCGGTCATCTCTCGGGCATAACCACCAGCGCCATCTAACGCTTCAAGTTCAAGTTCAACAAAAGTTGCACCCATTGAACGAACTTCATCGGCCGATGCTGGGCGAACGTCGTATGCCGAAACAACTGCGCCTAATCGACGCGACGTTGCGATTGCCTGAAGTCCAGCAACGCCGGCACCTAGAACTAAAACTTGGGCCGGAGTAACTGTTCCAGCAGCGGTCATGAGCATTGGGAAAAAACGTGGTGAGAGTTCGGAGCCAACAATTGCCGCCTTATATCCGGCGCATAATGCTTGCGACGTTAGTGCATCCATAGATTGGGCGCGAGAAATACGTGGAACTAGTTCAAGTGAAAAGGAAGTAACACCAGCGGTGACAGCGGCATCAATGGAATCAACTGCGGTTACCGGTGAGAGAAATGAAATTGTTATTGCGCCCTTTTTAAGGGTGGACATTTGCTGGGCAGTTAATGGTTGAACTGAAAGAACGGCGTCGGCATCGGCTAGCACATCACCATTTTTTACAGTTGCACCAGCTGCCGTAAATTCAGCATCACTGGCTTGTGCGTGCGTTCCAGCACCAGACTCGATGACAACTTCAAGGCCCAAGCGGATTAATTTATTTATCACATCTGGAACAAGAGCTACGCGCTTTTCTCCAGTTTTTATCTCTTTCGGGACGGCTACTCGCATGCCGAAATCTTAGTGGCTTGACCCTTGTAAGTCCCCACGAATGAGGTGGTAAACGATGGCCTGGATAGTTGTTCGGCGGTTATAGGCCTCTCGCCAAATGATTGAGCGAGGCCCATCAATGACCGAAGCGGCAACTTCTTCGCCGCGATGTGCCGGAAGGCAGTGCATGAATACAGAATCTTTACTTGTTAATCTCATTAACTGATCAGTAACTGCAAATGGTGAGAGCGCACTAATTTTTTCAGCACGATCACTTTCTGAATCACCCATGGACATCCAGACATCGGTATATAAAACCGAAGCATCTTTGGCCGCCGCTTCTGGATCATTTGTCACTTCGACTTTTCCGCCACTGTGTGCTGCAATATTTTTTGCAACGGCAACAACGATGGGATCTGGTGCCCACTTGCCGATTGGAGTTGCGGCAACTACATGTGCACCCATAATTGCGCCCATGATTAACCAGGCATGTGACATGTTGTTGCCATCGCCTAAGTAAGTAAATTTTCGTCCCGCAATGTCATTACCAAATGTTTCACGAATAGTGAGCCAGTCAGCAAGTAATTGGGTTGGGTGATCAACATCGGAAAGGGCATTTATAACTGGAATTGAAGCGTGCGCTCCTAATTCATCGATATCTGCTTGGGCAAATGTTCGAACGATTAATGCACTGCAATACCCACTAATAATTCGGGCGGTATCAGCGATCGTTTCACCGCGACCAAGTTGCAACTCATCGCCTCTAATAAAAATTGGAGTGCCACCCAAATGTGCTACGGCGGTTTCAGATGCTAAACGTGTACGCGTCGAAGGCTTGGTCATGTAAATCGCAACGGTTTTATTGGCTAATGCAGTGCTTGATCGCAATGGATTCTCAGCGAATTCAGCGGCTGTCGAAAGTAATAATTCAACATCGGCACGAGATAAGTGCTCAGTTCGCAGTAAGTCCTTCATTAGTGAATGCTACCCGAGGTTTTGGGTTCGGAAAGGTATCCTTATCAACCTCATGGGCATCTTCGAGAAAATTGGAATACAGGCAGATTCAGATCTGCTCACTCGACCGTCTCTGGAAGAACAAGAAGATGATGGTGGGCATGATCGTTTTGCGCATTATGTGAAGAAAGAAAAGATCACCGAATCTGCAGTGACCGGAAAAGCCGTTACCGCCTTGTGTGGAAAGAAATGGATTCCATCGCGCGATCCCGAGAAGTATCCAATTTGCCCGACGTGCAAAGAAATTTATGCAGGTTTGAAACCAGCACCTGAAGATAAATAAGTATGAAGCGCTCCATTGGCGTCGGTTTAGCCCTTTCCCTCGCTTTTTCTCTTGTAATAAATCCACAAGTAGCCGTTAAAGCAGTTGCTGAAGAAAAGCCTCCGCGAAAGATTGTGACTGGATGGTTGCCATATTATTCAATTGATCGCGTTTTGCCGCGGGTTCGAAAATTACCTTCTGCCCAACCTGCAGTAGTTGGCAAAGCGGCTGTGTGCGATGCCAGCCAATATGGTCCAGTTGAAAATCAAGCTATTGAAAACTCTTATCTTTTTAAAAATAAAGATTTGATGAAGGAGATCCTGCCATTTTGGTACAGCTTAAGAACTCCTACAAGTATTCGAGATAACTACATCACCGGAAACCCATCGTGGCCAATGGCAGACACTGTGTGTTTAATTCGACGTGCCGGACTACAAGTAATTCCAACCATGACCGATGGAACCGAAAAACTAGTTCTTTCGGGATATTTGGCCAATGCGGCAACACGAACAACTTTAGTGAAAACAATTGTTGATTTAGTGATGAAAAATGGATTCGATGGAATCGATCTTGATTACGAAGGTTTTGCATTCGTTGACGAAAGTACTTCTTGGAAAACGACAGCACCTCGATGGGTAGCATTTATTAAAGAGTTAAGTGTGGCCTTACATTCAAATAATAAATTATTATCAGTTACCACGCCTTATCTATATGATCCAAAAGAAAAGCAAAAGGGCTACTTTGTTTATGCCTGGGCCGATATCGCAAGCAGTATCGATCGATTACGAATAATGACCTACGATTATTCTGTTGCAAAACCTGGGCCTAACGGTCCAATTACTTGGGTTGATAAGACTGTTAAATATGCAATTAGCATCATGCCGCCATCGAAAGTTTTCTTAGGCTTACCTGGATACGGACGTGATTGGATCACGGCAGTATCTGGAAAATGTCCAGTGTCAGCACCGCCCGGAATAAAAGCTGGCGCAAAAGCTGCCACATTTTTAATGGTTAATGCCGAAAGAAAAGCATCCATCGATAACGCGGTGCCGGTATTTGATGAAAAAACAAGTGAAGCTACATATTCTTATTCGCAGATTTATAATGGTTTAACTTCAACGGGTGCTGCCACAACTTGTACGGTTAGTCGCACAGTGTGGTTTCAAAATGAGCGCAGTTATGCCGAAAGAATGGCCTTAGTTGCTAAGTATCGACTCGGCGGTGCAATTTTATGGACGCTTGCAATGGAAAGTGCTGCCGCAACTGATGCGATGCGTAAAGCGGCTTTAGCAATTGCTCCAGATCCAGTCGTTAGTACCTTAAAAGTTGAGGGATTAAAAGAAGGAGTAACCTCGTACGGTGACCTATTCACTGTCAGTGGGCTACTTACATTGAAGGATAAATCCCCAATTGCTGGATTAGCAGTTGCAGTTGAAATAAAACGCGATGCCGACTGGATCAAGATCGCCGATCTTGTAACTGGAATCGATGGGGTCGCAACAACGGTTATGACACTCGGAAGTTCGGCAACTGTACGTTTAACGACGTTGGGCACTTGGGAGCGAAACGAATCAGCAAGTAATGAGCAGTTGATTCAAGTAAGCAGCAAATTGCAGATTGATCGACCGGTTTCGGTTTATCGTGCATCACCAATAATTATTAAGGCACAGCTGCTACCAAAAATAAGCGGAAAATCTGCAGTACTGCAAAAGTCCGTAAATGGAAAGTGGCAAAACGTAGGCACTGCCATAATTTCTGATGCAGATGGCCTATTTACTTTTACTACCGCTGAATTAAAGCGAGGAGTAATGACTTTGAGAGTTCAGGTAGGAAATGAAATTACTTCCGAACTCTTTGCGATTGTGATTCGTTGATATGCCAAAAATTAAAGACAAGATAGAGGAAGAGATTCAGGCAATTTTCACGGCCGACGTACCTTGGATAACAATTGTTTGGGATGATCCAGTAAATCTCATGACGTATGTAACGTACGTTTTGATGGAACTCTTTGGGTTTACTAAAGAGACGGCCCATGAATTGATGATGAAAGTTCATACCGAAGGTAAGGCTGTTGTTTCCAGTGGAAGCCGAGAAGAGATGGAACACGACGTTGCGCGGCTTCATGAATTTGGATTATGGGCAACTTTGCAGCGAAGTGATCAGCAGTCATGAGCGAGATAGAAAAAGGTTTCTTTCGCCATGGCAATGACTCTTATGTAGCCAATTTTTCAGATGCCGAGCGAGAAGTTTTAGTTAATTTAGTTGAGCAAATAATTGAACTTTTAAGTGAGCGCTCTGATAATCACAGCGATGATCCACTGGCCGCAATGGTGGGTATAACTTCGCATGACACTCCGCCAGATGATGAAGTTTTGTTAAGGCTGCTGCCAAATGCCTATGCAGATCAAGTTGATTCTTCCGAATTTCGTCGCTATACCGAATCAACACTTCGACAAAAGAAACAGGCACATGCTTTAGTAATGCGAATGAGTTTAAAAAGTTCGACGGATGGAATAGTCGAAGTTGATCATGATGGGGCAAATGCTTGGCTCGGGGCGATGAATGATGTACGTCTGGCATTAGGAGTTCGATTAAAAGTTGAAGAAAATTCCCATGATGAACTTGCATTACTTTCTCCGGATGACCCAATGCGGGGTGTTTATGGGGTTTATAGCTGGCTAGGCTGGTTGCAAGAGAGTTTGCTCGAAGCAATCATGGATGAATTCCAATAGTTTAAATCAGCAAGGTAGGCTAACCCTGTGAGTAATGCAGCAATTGGAATCTTTGATTCAGGCGTTGGCGGTTTAACTGTTGCCCGTGCAATTTTAGATCAACTTCCAAATGAATCAACACTTTATATTGGCGATACTGCGCGCGGCCCATATGGTCCACGCCCACTAGCCGAAGTTCGCGAATTTGCTCTTGAAACAATGGATTTTTTAGTTGAACAAGGCGTTAAGGCAATTGTTATCGCTTGCAATACGGCGTCGGCTGCCATGCTTCGAGATGCGCGCGAGAGATATTCGATTCCGGTTATTGAAGTAATTCAACCTGCAGTTCGCCGAGCAGTTGCGGCAACGCGATCGGGCAATATCGGCGTGATTGGAACTCAAGCGACCATGGATTCAAAGGCTTATTTAGATGCCTTTGCGGCGGCACCTCACCTGAAAATTACATCAGTAGCTTGTCCGCTTTTCGTTGAATTTGTTGAACGTGGCGAGACATCAGGTGAAGCAATCACATCTGTTGCACGTCAATATTTAGCACCAATTATGAAAGCAAATGTAGATACATTAGTTCTTGGATGCACTCACTATCCATTACTAACAGGTGTTATTTCGTACGTGATGGGCGAAGGTGTCACGCTAGTTTCCAGCGCAGAAGAGACGGCCAAAGATTTATATCGAACCTTGGTTGAAGCTGGCGCCCTGCGCGCTCAACAATCAACTCCAGCCGAACATAGATTCTTAGCAACGGGAGCTGCCAAAGAATTTGAGATCTTAGCCAGACGTTTTCTAGGTCCAGAAGTAACAAAAGTCGAACACCAAACTCTATAAACCCCTTCACGATCAATTAATTCAAGGAGCACAATGGCACGCAACGATGGTCGCGCAGTAAATGATTTACGCGAAATTAAATTTACACGTGGTTGGTTAGATCATGCCGAAGGCTCAGTATTAGTTGAATTTGGAAAGACCCGAGTTTTATGTGTTGCATCATTTACTCCGGGAGTGCCTCGATGGTTAAAAGACAGTGGCAATGGTTGGGTTACATCTGAATATTCCATGTTGCCGCGGGCAACGCACACTCGCTCTGATCGCGAAAGTGTGAAAGGAAAGTTGGGTGGACGTACGCAAGAGATTTCACGACTAGTAGGTCGCTCACTTCGTGCCGTTGTAAATATGAAAGAGCTGGGCGAAAACACAATTGTTATTGACTGTGATGTCTTGCAAGCTGATGGCGGCACACGAACTGCAGCAATTACAGGTGCCTATGTTGCCCTAGCCGATGCAATTAATTGGGCCAAGTCACAAGGCCATATTAAGGAAAGCGCAAAACCACTTAATGATTCAGTTGCCGCAGTCAGTGTAGGAATTATCGATGGTATTCCGATGCTCGATTTGTGTTACGAAGAAGATGTTTGTGCAGGTACTGACATGAATGTTGTTGTTGCTGGTGATGGCAGATTTATCGAAGTACAAGGAACTGCTGAAGGTGAACCATTTGATCGTGAACTTCTTAATCAACTCCTTGATTTGGCCGTTGCCGGTTGTGCCAGGTTAGATAAACTTCAGAAAGAAGTACTTTCCAAGTAATGTCGCACAAACTTGTTTTAGCAACACGTAACCAGGGAAAGATCGTTGAGTTTCGACGGATTTTGGAAGAGTTAGCACCAGGTGCGATTGAACTTATTGGTGTGGATCAATTTCCAGATCTAGTTGATGTGGAAGAGACCGGCACTACTTTTGAAGAGAACTCACTTCTAAAAGCCAGATACACATCGCAAATGACAGGACTTCCGGCAATCTCCGATGACTCTGGATTGTGTATTGATGCATTAAATGGCGCACCTGGAATCTTTTCAGCGCGTTGGGCTGGAGAACATGGAAACGATCTGGCAAATCTAGAGAAAGTTTTAGATCAACTTAAAGATATCGATGATGAAAATCGTTCTGCTCACTTTATGTGCGTGGCCTCTTTGGTATTGCCCGATGGTCGCGAGCAAGTGGCAGAGGGGCGATTCGACGGTCATATTTTGCGCAAACCAGTGGGTGATAAGGGTTTTGGCTATGACCCGATTTTCCAGCCGCTGGGAATGGAGATTTCTAGCGCACAGATGAGCGCAGAAGATAAGGATTTAGTGAGTCACCGAGGAAAATCACTGCGTGCTTTGGCACCGCATGTCATTCATTTGCTAGCCACCCTAAGGTAACCTTTAACTATCACAGTGCGATATTTAAGCGCACATCGCAACCCAAGGAGTTACCGTGGCCGTTAAGAAGACCGCAAAGAAAGCTGTTAAGAAAGCACCTGCCAAAAAAGTAGCAGCAAAGAAGAAAGTTGCAAAGAAGAGCGCAGCAAAGAAGCCTGTTGCTAGAAAAGCGGTAGCAAAGAAAACCGCTAAGAAGGCTGTTGCCAAAAAAGCAGTAGCAAAGAAAACGGCAAAGAAGTCGGTAGCGAAGAAGACCGCAAAGCGTGCACCAGCAAAGCGTGTAGTTAAGAAAACTTCTGCGCCTATTCGTGTGGAATCACAGCGTCCAACACCTCGCGTTGTTGCACCAGTTGCACCAGCAA
>Ga0105055_10007540_pt1 | contig 14425 bp, 6 predicted proteins | sample BON03_FD_78090 | JGI IMG/M metagenome (GOLD analysis project Ga0105055, IMG submission 78090) | Freshwater microbial communities from Lake Bonney liftoff mats and glacier meltwater in Antarctica - BON-03 | ecosystem: Environmental > Aquatic > Freshwater > Ice > Glacier meltwater | place: Lake...
ATGTTTTTTGACGGTTTAAACGTAACCTAGGAATTGTAAGAAAAGTAAGTTTTATTTGAAATAGTGTGTAATTGGGTTTCAAATCTTGTTCCATTTACATTTGTTGCGTAAAAATGGAAACTCTTGAAAAAAAATATCGAGCAAATCGACCATTTTTGAAACATTTGTTGGGAAAAGTTAGTTAAATGTGTACGGGCCAAAAATAAATTGAACAATTGGCATGGTTATTGGTTTGGCATCTTCCAATTTCACCTCGATTTAGTAAGTCCTTAGAAAATCTTCTCTTTATCGTCTATGTCGATTGTTAAAATAGTTAATTGAAATCTAGATTGGCTTCTTAAACGATATTTGAAACAGTGTCAATTAGTCCTCTTCTTGTTCACCGGTTTCGATCATTGCCTTCAGAGAAGGAACAGATTCAATCAAATCGGCAGGCAGTAAAAGAAGCATGGATTGTGCATCTACGACCTCATCGTTTATACGGTTGAACAATTTTATCATGAATAAGAAAACGAGTATCACGAGAACCAAGCAAAACAAGGAACCAGCAAGGATGGTATTTTGAGAGCTGATTTCGGACCGACCTATGTCTGCGATTAAATATTCTAGTGACAATTGCACTGTCGCTGAAAGAGAGAAAATAGCCTCAAAATTGAAAACATGTTCTCGATCCCCTCTCAATACTGCGTGGCTTTTTTGGATAAGTCGAGACATAGCGGCATCCAGTCCATAGGATAAATCATACACAAGGCCATCTTGCGAAGCATTCATTTTGGCTTGAACGCATTGCTCTACTGGACTGCAACCGTCACGATACATCAGATCATACAATTTAGGTGTTCCGTCTTTACTAACTAATGGCACTTCCGTTCCGCTGTTAGAACCATACTTAATCCATTGTTCTTGTGCCTCAATATCGTGTAAAAACTGCAATGCACGTTCTGTTTCGTTTATTGTACCTGCGTTCCATCTGCTCCAAGTACCCGTCTCGCCGGGAAATTCAATTGAAAAATACATTCGTTGAATGGATGTCCATCTCACAGACCGAGCATGAATTGAATTCAAATGAAGGATGGCATCGTGCTCTATATCAGCATATATGAAAAACACCACCACAAAATACCCGAATATTAAAGTCAATGGTAGAACCAATTTCACGAAGGACATGACAAACGAATTGGTGAAATTTGAATTCCTCGCGATACTCATTGAATCAGCAGATGGTGCGATTTTGGAAGTGCGACACAAGCAAGTTGCCAAACGTGGAAATCGTTTCCAGAGCCAAAACACGCCTTTAACTTGAACTGCAGAAGCTGTATTTACTTCTACGATATGCTGAAAGTTGTTTTCGCGTTTTTGAACAGCGTTGGTACCAATAAAAGGGTTGTTGCTGGTATTGATGCGAGAGATATCTTGCTTGATGGCGTCGAATTTGTGGCGTCCTGTTCGTGCCAGCTTCTTGAGTGATTTGCGAGGAATTAGACTTAATGCGCCAGACATTTCTTCTTTCACTCGCTTTACATCTAGCAGAGGAGGGAGAATCATAAAGTTCATTATCATAAGAACTGAAAAACCTACCACCATCATTGCAGCTATATCGATGAATTTACTGTTCTTTAGCTCGTCTAACGAGATAGACTTGGCAATTTTCATCGATTCTAGCATATTTTCCACCAGTGAGAATGGACCATTGCTTATAACGTAGTGGCACGCCTCCCCACAAGATGTAGAATCCTCGTCTTGGAAAGCTCTTGTATTGCTAATGTACCTCAGCAGTAAATTGGCGAGACTTGTTTTTGAAGTAGTTCGATCGGCCAAAAATTCCTCTGCTAGTTCAGGCGCATACATCAAGTGACGTTGGGCCACCCCATTGAATGAGGCACTTTGGAGGATAAGCTCTTGAAGGGATTCTAACTTATCAGCGTTGCTTGCCAACGTTTCATTTACCATCACGTGCAACCCGCTGTTTTCATGCGAAGTCTCCGACATGTATTTAAAATGGTATAACATCGCTACCGTTGTTTCCGGCACAAGGTACGAACGCTGAGCACGAAGGTTCATAGCAATTAATTCATCGTGAAATCTAGCAAAACTTGAGGCATTCAAAAAGTAGATTCCTAGAACCATTCCGCAGAAAATAGCGGCCAACCCGACGCATTGCTTTTTAAATCGAAGAAGTCTTACATTCTCTTGTTCGATCCGTTGCTGCACGACATGGTGTATAAGAGATGTCTTCTGGCCCATGACACTTGTGTAGCCCGAGGCAAATGTCGAATCGCTAGCAACACTTTGCATGTCATCAGTTTCTTCTTTGTTTAAACTCATCGTGGGATTACGTGTTTTTTGAACTTTACCGGGTTCACCGGGAACTTCAGACTCATCTTCAGAGATAATTTCGGAGAATTGGCCATCAAAGGCTTTTTCATCGTCATCCACTACATCGTTTTTATTCACGACAACTTGAAACTCTACAAAAATCATTTTCACTCCTGCGGCAGGAAATTTCACTGGCGCCACACTAACAGTGTACGATTCTCCACCACCCACATCTATGACTCGTTTTGGATCATCTGTCTCTTGCTCCAAAATTGCCGGAAAATTGAACACGGCAAGTTGAGGAATGAATTTGTGAATATTCCTTTCGCTGAACTGACTCTCTGCCATAGCCCGCATTCCAAAAGACGACATTATACCTTGTGAGAAAAAGAGAATGTTTCCATTGGCTTCGATTGCAACGAATTCATTATCATTAAGAACACGTGTCAACTTTCCTTGGAAGGTAAGATTCCCGTTTTGATCTTGTACTGGTGTGATATTCAAATCCATTCGAGAGGTATATCCTTCCACATGTCTTGCCCAAATCTTTCGTTGGATAGGCATTAAAGTCACCGCATTCTCAATATAATGTCTGAGAAACCTTTCATGAACACCGTTATCAAAAGGAGGAGGACAGAGGTAATCGATATTCTTACCCACCAAGCTGTCTGCTGTATATCCAAAATAACTTTCCATATTCTCAGAAGCTGTGATAATAACTCCTAGACTCGATTCGTCTCCACTTATTGTAAAAATAGCCCCGCCTTCTGTACTATCTTCATCATGACCCTGTTTATACATGGATTTCGCTGTGCGCGTGAGATGGCGACTAAGTACCGAATCATTTTGAATCTCTTTTGCATAAAGCGCGTACAACAAAATGGACCGAGGAGAACTTTTGGTAATTTTGATCAGCTCTGTCAAATGTTCCTCTGACCGACTAGTAGAACGCTTTATCTTTCTTGCCAGTGAAAATATGCTAGCAGCAGTACATCCATCAGTAGAAAGTAACTTGTACAGAGTTTGCAATTGAGAAACAGACTCCAAAATGTATGTTTCAGATTTCATTTGATGATGCTTTAAAGTCATGTAATTCACAGCACCAGCAGTTCCATTTTTAAATTCTTGTTGGCGTTTAAATGATCGGTAAATGAAAAATCTATGATCTACACTTTTCCCACGAATCTGATTCGCGCGTCTTACGTATTGTCCTGACAGCAAGGAATTTTCGCCGCATGATTCAAATAATGAGGACAGATTAAGCAGCAAGAAAGGGTCATTTGGATACAAGTCATCCACAGTTTTGCGGTACTGCTTTCCCACATCATTCCAAGTACTAAGAGACGGCTTGAACTTGTACCTCAGGACGATCTCGGCTAAGTGCACTGATATATTCGATCGGAGTACCACTTTTGATAATTGAGCTTCTCTCACAATAACTGTCATTGCGCTTAGTGCCAGCATTAGTGGAAGTCCCATTAAGAAACATATGTATGCAGAACCGCTTGCAGAATTTCCAAGGACTTGTGCGAGGACAAGGCATGCTCCAGCCCATAAAAAAGCACTATGAGAGGTTACCGTGAGTCTGTTTGTGCTTGCATGAAGATAAGGCAAGAATTTAAAATACATTCCTGTCAATGCAGCTCCTCCGGCAAAGACGACACATGCAAGAACCATCGGATTCAAATGAGGCAATAGGGAAAAAAGGACACATATTCCTGTTTTAACTAGTAAAGACGCACAATCCACGCGCCCGTGTACTTGAGACATTGCATTTTCTGACTCTGTGCAATTATCTACGAAAGCTAACGCGACGAAACAACTGAACATCACGAATATCACTAGTACTAGAATGATAAAGATACTGAATGCGATTCTAGCTCCATTGCTATCGCACGATACAACTGCAGCACAATCTAATTGTCCTAACAGAACGATTAGAGTAGGCACAAAAAGGATGGTGGTAACAAGCCGCACTAGGATCTGCAAAACGGGCAAGAAACCATCGAAGTGCACTGCACCTTTAGCCCAAGCCTGTCTTCCAACCCACCCAGATAGAAGTGCAATTATTCCAAGAACCGTGATGATAGTATAGAAGACAGCTTCAGATGCGCCGTTGCTCTGTGTCGGTGTAAACAGCTCGAACGTGATCATTTGAAAAAAGGGAGATACGGCTTCGCGAAACGAACTATTCCATTGGAAATTGGGATTCATGAATGCGAAGGATATCATCTGCAAGCTAGTCACGGTATTGAGAACATAAGTTTCTGTGGTGGACACATGAATAGACTTCGACATGAGATACATCAACATGAACATGGAGTTCATAAATTTCTGCCATGGTTTTGCATTGGAACCATTTCCGTCTTTATCGTCCTCAGTTTCCACGGCATCGTCACGGATGTTCAGCAACGCCAATACCTTCTCATGTTCCAAAGCTGACGTCGAAGTCATTTTTAATCTCGTTTTGTGCAGATTGTTTCATTGTAAATCACCAGAATATATCCGTTTAAACTTCTGCTCAAATCGTTTCTATGTGTCTTACAGAATACTCTTAAAATTGATTCTATAACGTCCCTATAAATTGTTGACAGAAAAATATCAAAATACCAAACCAAGTGTCCAGTAGTAGCATCGCAAGATGTTTTACCGGAAGTCTTGTATTACAGGAATTCCTGGAAAATAGATCCGCAGTTTTTCATCTTCGCAATAGAGTTGTAGATATCAAAATAATACTAAGGAGAGAGAAAATAGTCCAACGGACAAGATAAAAATCATATGCATACCAGGTAAAAACAATGAACTAGAAAGTAGCATTATTAGTGAGGTATTACAACTGAAGCTAATAAAGAAAATCACAGTTATTCCAAAAGATTGCTGCTTCGGAATCCATACAAATGAAACAGTGATTGATTTTTACCCGCGAGGCCGTGAAACGTAATATTTTTCCAAAATGAAACAATCGTTTTTCCAAGTTTTCAAAATAAAAAAGCTAAAACAAAACCAAAGAATGATCTTCATGATACAATGGATCAATAGGTAGTTCCATTCCGGCGAGAATCTCATTTCATCTTTCGTTTCTTATTACTGGCCGCCATTGCCGACTTGTGTTTAATGGACTCGACAATCGATGTAAGTTCGCTAGATTCTCCTTTAGGTGTCGCTAACGCAGTCAAGGATTTATTAAATTTTCTGCGACTCAATTTTTCCTGTTCCAACTCTCTCATTGCTTTTGTGTCTTTGTACAGAGAACTAGTTCTATCTACGCTGAAATCAGGGTCGCTAAACAATGAGGAGAATCTTTCGTCACCTGCATTTACTTTAAAAGAATCGTTTTGCACGGCATCGATAGTTTCCTGCTTTTCTTTCCGTTTCTTGCCCTTCAATTTGCCCCCTTTTTTCAACAACTTTTCTCCTTTGACAATTGCCTTAAAATCTAGGCACTCTAAACCTTTACCAGTTTTCTTCTGTTTTTCATCAAGTAAAAGAAGATCTAGTTCTGCCATTTGTTTCTCTTGTCGTTGTTGCTCTGTCAATTTTGAACCCTGCTTTTCAACAGGAGACTTCATCTTCAGTTGTTTTTTCGAAACACTTGAAGGGTCTAAAAAGAAAGGATCGTCGAACGGATTTTGGGCCTCATCCGGTTTCTGTGGGAGAATTTTTTTAGTAGTTTTCACTGGTTTTTGACCCCCACCTATTTCTTCATGACCGCTTAATTCACCACCACTTAATTCTTCGCCACTGCTATCACTGTCATCTTGTAGTAAAGCATTCCTTAAGATAGCTGCTGATTTCTTTCTCATTTCCCTCTCGTCCAAATCAGAATCATCAATGGATTCTGCATCTGAGGCGATAAATTCTTCCAACATACGTTCACTAATAAGCTTGGTTTTCGTCTTCTTGTCTTGAGATTTTTCATTCCATTGGTGCAATTTTTGACGGACAGGGTCATCTTCATCCCATGTAAGCTCAACATCAGTGCTTTGTTTGGCTTTATTAATAAAGTAGGGAGCTTCATAATCATCGGAGATTCCAATAGCTTTGTCTCTCACAGGCCGGTCAAATTCAACCGTATCAGGAACAAACCTCAAATCAAACTCTATCGAAGAGCGCTCAAACTCCACTCCATCGCATTCGCTGTAGACTGCATTCGCTGTCTGCACACTGTCAAATACAGCTACTGCAAAATAATACTTTAGCCTACTAAGCTCATACTTCCGAAGTTTTTCTTTGCTGTATTGGTTGCCTTCGTTTGCCACCTCGTCCATATCACTATCATCACTTATATCTTCCTTTTTTTCAAACATGGCAGGACCATGTGTATCTTCGAATGCCATTCGTTCTTCTCCAAATATAGATACATATACAGTAACTGCTTGCAACACTCCGCCTGGGGGCACGAATGAATTGAGAGCTGTGTAGATATCCTGCGCAGACAACCGAGTCCATTCTAAATTCTGAACCGCGAACCTATGCGTAGCATCCCCTTCTGGGACATCACTAACATCGCTTAACATTACTTCATCTTCTGCATCTGAATATATTTCAAGTTCTCCCGCACTACCACTGTCACTCTCACTTTCTAACGCCTCAACTTCACCACGAGCTAACTTATTCAAATATTCTAAACGAGATTCCTTCGGTTTTGAATCCTCTTCATCAAGCTTGTAAAACCGTTTTAATTCTTCGCCCTCGTTTCTTTCTTTCTTCGAAACTTTTCTTCCATATTTGTCAACTGGAGCGGAACTCGAATTGAAATCTTTATCCGTGAACATACTTTTAAATCTGTCATCGACTTTGATCTTTGCTTTATCTTTGCCTTTTGCAGCGAATTTGCGACTTATTCCAACCTGTTTGAACCTCTCGTCCACATCATCCTTATCCATTTTCGCAATTGAGTGGCTTCGGATCATATATGGTCTACATTAAATAGTGGGGACTATGTCTTATTTAAAACGGTAAGAATGGACTAAGATACAAAAATCAGGAAATTACATGGTTGAGAAAACGAAGGATCTTAGCGTTTCGTCTATGAGTATTAAAAAAAAAGTCTCACACTAACGAGCATGGATTCGCCTGTGTGGAATGCTTCGCTGGTGACGCCGATTTATGAAGAACATGAATACGTTGAAAAGATAGCAAGACATAAAAGCACCAACCAGAGCTCAGGCGATGAAGAACTATCGGTTGTGGTGAGCCTGGATGATCTACCTAGTTGTGGCGTTGTTGAGAATAATGCTGTCCCTCCGAGTAATAATAATATGAAACAATCCCCCTTATGTGAACGTCAAAACAGTGATATCGGAATGATCTCATCGAGTTCTAGTACAAACACCAGTGTGATGTCCAACGAAAAATTTGCGAAACTGCAGAATTTGGAAGCATTGTATCAGCAAGGGTTTCTCCTGGAAACGGAGTACAACGAAAGAAGACTTCAATTGATCGACGAAATGACTGGTACAAGTGTGTCTGATACAACCAGTAGCAAGGTTCCGAGATCCCTTCGAAGAAAGAATCGCGCGCCAAGCTCTATTGTAGTACCAAGAGCCCCTCCAGACTTCTCCAGCATCCACTCGGAACGTGCTATTAAACATTTATTTGACTTAAACACCAGAACTTGGCAAACGGAAAATGTTATAGTACGACTCGATGATACTCCGTTTGCTCGAGGTGGGCTGAGGTTGGTGTATCATCTACAGGAGGAAGGCTGGGATGAATACAATATTGTAGACAATAACGAACTGCTGCTGCATCAAACAATCGTCAACGTGGAAGATTTTTCTCCGGAGATGGGAACGATAAAAAGCGATATTAAACAACCAAAACGCAGGAGTTTCGTTGCTAAGATAGCTATAGACCCAAGCGAGGATCCTTCCACCTACTTTCGGGATGTTGAGATGCAGGCCCATTGTGCGGAATATGCGCACTTATTTAACTCATACAATCCTCCTCGTCGAGTGGAATTCTGTAAAGCATGGATTCTGGAATTGATCGAAAGGGAGAATCAACCACTCTGTGCAGTAGAACGATTTGTTGCTGGGGATTATCGGAAACATAACAACAACTTTGGCTATGTGAGTGAAGATGAACGGAACACACCGCAAGCGTTTTCTCATTTCACTTATGAAGCATCTGTTCATACGATGTTGGTTGTGGATATCCAGGGAGTCAGTGATATGTACACGGATCCCCAAATCCACACATTGAACGGTACTGATTTTGGAAAGGGAAATTTGGGGAAGAAAGGTTTTGGGAGATTTCTTCATACACATCGCTGCAATAGAATCTGCCAGTATTTGAAACTTCCTTCAGTGAATCCTAAATTCAATACAGATGGGACCATTCCTAATCTACCATACATGCCTGCCACGAAGATAAATAAAGGCGCTTTCAAAGAAAGTCATTATTTCGAGGATACTCCTGGATTGCAAAAATATCTTGTATCTGGCAAACTGAGAAAACGAAAGAAGGTTAGGGAAGAAGATCATAACGAATGGTGGACAACAAGTGAAGATATTGATGATGCTTTTTGTCCATGTGTCATCTCGTAATTATACTTTAATACCTTGTCTTTGTTAACATATTTTATATTTAAACCGAAATATAAAGATAGTGGATAAAAACCACCAAGACAGATCAAGTTTGAAAACGAGGAAATTTGAAGCTGCAACGTTTGGAGAAATCTATCTTGTTCTGTAATTCCTGTTACCAGTAGTTCCTCGATTAAGACTGGCATTTTTTTAAATAAATTTAAATTTTTAGCGGGAAGTGGAGGCAATACATTGTTTTCCGTGGTGCAACAGATCGAACCAACGAAATTTCAAAATCAAATATTTCGGTCTCTAATGCGCTATTAGCTCTGTTTAAGATGTCCTTCTGATAGTCTTCTTCATTGGAGAAACAGTAGCAGTGCACCATAGGAGTCGTTGTTCGCTCACGTTTGTTGTTTTCGTTGACAGAACTTTGAAATGGAAGACCCACCAAGCAATCTAAGAATTCCAGAGCTGATCCAGGAAGGTTCATAACGATGTGATCCGGAATAACACCTTTTTCTAATATGATCTGGCGGATAAATCGTCGAGCGTCTATATTCTGGGTATCAGCGATTGACACATGGTTCCGTTGTAAATTTTCCAACAAGGAAGTATAACTGTTAGGATTGAGATCGTTGGCATATACGATACACCCCTTCATAGCTGCTGGTAATACAAACGGACCTACGCCACAAAATGCATCGATGACAATATCTCCAGATTTGAATCGTTCAACTAGTCTCTTATGTTCCTGTTCAAGCCTCGAATTCCAATACACCTTGGAAAAGTCAAATTTAAACACTGCTTGTCCTTGCTTAACCACAACATTTAAGTTGTTTTCACCTGCTAGGATTTCTAATGGAAAAGTCCGGAACTCAGTTTCAATATTACCGGTTTTATTCACCACCGTTTTGATGCAGGGATTCTTATCAATAATCACCTGACCAATCATATGTTTATATGGCAAGATTTCCTCGCGCAAATTCAAATGAGCAATATGCCCAGCTGTCTCGAAGGCGGAAGGCAATTCAGTTATTTCAGGAGGAATAATCTCACGAAGGACCTGATCCATGGTAAAATTGTTATAAGCCAAACTCGCTTTATGAATCACGGTCTTGACGCCCAATTTATCAATCGTGGACTGCAAAGTGTCAGGAAGACAAATGGGATCCTTTGACGCATCGACCAATGCTGGATCAAGCAGTATCATTTTTTGTTCCGGAGACAAAGTAATTACATTTTTCAGTTGTCTCCGACGCCACATTACAGATTTCGAAGCAACAATAACTTGACTAATATCCTTTACCAATACTTGCAGCCCTATTACAGAAACGCATCTCTCGAATCTTTTCATTTCCAGCAGGTCATGCATGCTCCTAATGGCAAACTCCACTAATTCTCAGGGTCTACTTTTCCAAATTCATCGAATCTATGATGAGATCAGTTGTGTTGGGGTTGATCTTTCTTGCAGGATCGAGAGCAGACGATTTGCTTCGAATTAAAAGTGCACTCCAAGAGTGCCATTCTATATTAAAGCCGTTGCAGGATGGTGCCATTGAGCTTGAAGAGGTGCTGGAAGCATGCCGAAAGAATGTTTCAATCAATATGGCCAATGTCAAGTTACTTGAAGAAGGGAAGGAATTGGAAATGAACGAATTGCTCGAACTTCGAAATCGTAATAGTAAAATTGAAGATAAATTCGCAAATAAGGATGCTTCATTGGAAGATTTGAGATTCAAAATTGTGACGGCAGAACGAAATAGCACTCAGTTAGCGAAACTCGCAACCACATACAGAAGTCGAAATGCCGCTCTAAATGTAGATTTAGAAACTGCATTAGCTTTGCTGGAGGATGAAAAAGAGGTGTCAGAGAAATTACGCTCCTCGTTAAAGAAACTGAATGATACGACGACCGTTTTCAAGGATGAAATTCGGAGTTACAAACGAACTCCCATTGCTGTAACAAACCAAAATCTCAAATCAGAAAATCAAAATCTGACCATGGAGTTATCAAAGCTTCGAGAAGAAGTAGCGGTTTTAAAAGAAACTGTAGTGAGAAACCATGCAATAATTAAAGAGGAGCAAGTTGGATCTGATAGGTTGGAAAGCGACCTTAAAAGATTAAAAGAGCAACTTGAACGAAGTAAAGAGGAATTATCCGTTGTTTCCATAAACCTTGTTGATGAAAGAGAACAGGGTGCTCGAAATGGAGAGAAGCTTGAGGATGCCATGAAACAAATAACAATTCTCAAGTCTGAAAACTTGTTACTTCGAGACAGGAGCGAGCAAGCACGTGGAACTATAGATAAACTAGACGAGCAGCAAAAATTGGTTCATCAGGAATCCGAAGCCCTGAAATCCAAGCTTATGGCCTACAAGCAGAAATTAGACGATCCTGCCCTGTTTGATGTCTTCATGGCCAAGGCTGATTTCCTCAAGAACCGGAAGGCAAACGGCGTGGATTTTGCCTATGAAAAAACGATGCGATATATTGGTCCCAAATTAGGCCCTACTCATCAGGCAATGCTCGAAATGCAGCAACTAGTGGACTCTTCTTCCCAACGTTTGACTCGTGCATTAGGGAAACCTGAATATTCTCCAGTATTAAGCGGTTTTCTGACATATGGTGTACTCTTGCTCCCACTAGTACTCAGCTTGATCATGCTTGTGCGCCTTAAAAAGTGTTTATCTCTAGTGAAGACCAATATGTGGATGAATACCTACAACATGCTGTTTTGTTTTGTTTTGTTTGCATCGTCCTTTTGGCTGGGTGATCGACAAGAACCGATGGCAGCTCTCCGTCAACACAACGAACAGTCGTTTGAATTTCTTCAGTTGGTTATACCGATGTATTACGGGTCCTATTTGTTGATGGGGATCTTGCTCGTATTGCGTAATGCATTTGTGCTGCGATGTAAGTCGCTTACCAGAGTTTTATTGATTGTAATTCTTCCAGTTGCCATAATGATTCATTACTACTCCAACGTATGGTATTTGGCAATGCAGGATATGCCTCCGGTATTAACTTGCAATACTTGGTTGTATTATGGCTTTATGTACTTGGCCAACTGCTTCTTCATTATTTTTGGATCTCCTCCTTCTTCCACTTCTGTACATTCGGACAACAAATCGGGTGATCTGGAAGAAGCCATCTCCATAAATCTCGATGCACAGATTTTGGATCCAGTTGAAGTTCAAGAAAAAGTTGCCAGCGCACTTACAAGTCGTGGAAAGCAAAAGACCAAAAAGTCATCCAAAAAATCAAAATAAATAGTATTATTATTACACACCGATTAATTAGTTAATCACTCTCGCCTGGGCCTTGGTTTATAGTTAGGCCGCGGCAATTGAAAGCCGTCTTTCATGGATTTAAAGCCGTTTTCCAATGTTTGAGGAGGAATACAGCGCCTAGCTAATCTCGTCACACTTAACATGGAAGCAAGTTTCAAGTTTGTTCTCCAGATTGATATTTTTGACGTTACGAAAATGACATTTCAAGAAATGCGTATTCTTGTATTGTGCAATCTCAGCACGCGACACGGTTTAATTCACTGGAACTTTGAAATACAAATAGTGGACCCAGTGTTCGTGAAAAAGCCACTCGGAGAAAGTAGACCCTTTGCTAGTGTTTCCCAGTAACGATGGCTTGAAACCATTTCATCACAATTTCAGCGAACTATTTCATCGTTATTGCCTTGTTTTATCCACGGTATCATTACAGTAGTGTTTGTCAATATTAAATTCTAAAAACACTTCAAACACAAAATCGAAGTTGAGTAAATGTCATCACCAAGAGAAGGAATGCGACGAACTTTAAGCATCTACGAACAAGAAGTAAGTTTAGCAATGTGAATTTGAGTGTTTGTCTAAGTGAAACTTTAGTTCAACAGCCATGTTTTGATGGAACGAGCTGCAGTTAGGCTGGCATCGAGAGTGGGAGAGTTGTTGTATGAGTCTGGTGTGGAGCTTGTTCTATTCAGAAAACATCTTTTAGATCAGACCGTGTCGGAAATATTGAGCTTCCATAGTTACCATAATGAAGTAATCGGGTCTGAGATGAACGTAGACGTATTTCTCACAGCAGAAATTGCAGATAGTCTGATTAAAATTGATCTGGCTCCTTCAAAAGTGGATCTTGGCAGACTTGCATTAGAATGGATTTCTGAAAAAAGCACTTTCAAAACTCTTGACAATTTCCTCAAGAGCAAACTTCAAGGATTTACCAAGGCTGGTGCTCCCTCCACCTTTACTCCAAAAGATGTTATCTTGTTTGGGTTTGGTAGAATCGGAAGATTGGCGGCAAGAGAGTTGATCAAGCAGGCCGGTAAAGGCCAGCAGCTTCGCTTAAGAGCCGTTGTAACTCGGGATAAGGACCCGGAAGATATCAGGAAACGAGCTGCGCTTCTATCAAATGATTCAGTGCATGGAGCTTTTAAGGGATCTGTAACGGTGGATGTGGAGAACCAAGTTCTACATCTCAATGGTCAAAGTGTCAGGTTTATAAGCGCAAAGAGCCCAGAGGAGATAGACTACACCCAGTATGGTATCCAAGACGCTCTAGTCATAGATAACACTGGTGTGTTTTCATCGCGAGAAGCACTCTCTCGTCATATGCAAGCGAAGGGAGTGGCAAAAGTACTTCTTACAGCGCCAGGAAAGGACATCCCTAACATTGTTTATGGAGTGAACCAAGGCCAAGTGGATTTCAAAACAGAAACCATCTTTTCAGCTGCATCCTGCACCACCAATGCAATTGTCCCTATTCTGAAAGTAATCATTGACAATTTCAAAATTGAGAAAGGTCATATTGAGACCATTCATTCATACACAAATGACCAGAATTTGTTAGATAACTTCCATCGAAAGGCACGAAGAGGCAGATCTGCTGCTATCAACATGGTCATCACGGAAACTGGAGCAGCCAAGGCAGTCACTGAAGTTATTCCTGCATTGAAGAATCTGCTGACTGCTAATGCAGTTAGAGTGCCAACTCCTAACGCATCGTTGGCCATTTTGAATCTGACGTTGGATCGTGAAACTTCTGTTGAGGAAATAAACGACATTGTTTGCAAGAAATCGTTGCAAGGTGACTTGGTTAATCAAATCTTTTACTCAATTGATCCGGAGATGGTATCGAGTGATGTTGTTGGAAATGATTGTTGCTCTGTTTTTGATTCTCATGCAACTTTGACCTCCAATGACAAGCGCAATGTTGTACTCTATGCATGGTACGACAATGAACATGGTTATACCAAACAGGTTATCAGATTGGCTAAACACATTTGTGGAGTTCGCCGACAGCTTTACTACTAAAATTTAAACGAGTCGAAATAATTTGAAATAAATTACGTCAAAAGTGAAGGTAAATTCAGTGACTTCTCATGAGGTTGCTGCTTCTGATATCCTTCAGTAAAATTGTCAAGCTCTTTTTCTTTCAGTAATTAACGATTCTGTACCTGGAATTGTAACGAGCATTGAACACAGCTTCTTCACTTTTTTTTTTTTTTAAACCCAACAAAAATCGATTATTTGAAAGCACTACTAGTAGTGGATAAAAGCCATCAAATATTAATTTC
>Ga0105055_10007546_pt1 | contig 14418 bp, 22 predicted proteins | sample BON03_FD_78090 | JGI IMG/M metagenome (GOLD analysis project Ga0105055, IMG submission 78090) | Freshwater microbial communities from Lake Bonney liftoff mats and glacier meltwater in Antarctica - BON-03 | ecosystem: Environmental > Aquatic > Freshwater > Ice > Glacier meltwater | place: Lake...
GCTGGCGATGATCTTGGCTGGAGTCGATTTGAGCCCCGACATATCACACTGCCTGCCCTCTCTCTTCACACTCACACAAGCACGTCCACCACACCACACCGTACACAGACAAAGCAGAGAGCCACTCAAAAATAACCGTTTGTCGCAGCCCGGTGACGCACGAAAAGCCAGCAATAACCTCCTCTCGCCTCCAAGCCTCCCATCATCATATTATCATGAAGCACGACGGAGCAGGGCACAAGAAGCGCCGGCGGGACAACAAGAAGGACAAGAAGCAGCAGCAGCACAAGAAGCAGCAGAAGCAGCAGCATAAACAGCAGCCCAAAGGGCAGAGCCTTGACAACTTGTTTGCGGTCGACAAGGCTGCTCCTGCTGCTGCAGCTACGGCTCCCCCTCCTGCGTCACCGCAGCTAGCAGCACCCGCCAAGGCTACGGCCGCTCCTCCTTCTACTACTGCAACTGCTGCATCGTCGGCAGAAACAGCATGCACGGGATTTACCGCGGAAGCCAAGGCACGCTTTCCCGAGCTGACGCCCGGGCAATGGGCAAAACTCGAGGCGCTGGGTGCCCTGGTCCAAGAGTGGAATGGGAAAGTCAACGTCATTTCCCGAAAGGATATTGAGAATGTCCTACCCCGCCATGTGTTGCCTTGCATGGGGATTAGCAAGCTTTTGGCCAAGGCGCCGGCAGGCACGAAGCTGATGGATGTTGGGACTGGAGGGGGTTTCCCTGGTCTGCCTTTGGCGATTTGCTGCCCGCATGTTCATTTTTGGTTGGTGGACTCGATAGGGAAGAAGGTGAAGGTGGTGGGAGATATGGCAGCAAGGTTGGGATTGAAGAATGTGACGGCGCGGCATACGCGAGTGGAGGAAGTGAGGGAGAAGTTTCATTATATCACAGGGAGGTCAGTTACGGCCATGCCTCGTTTTGTGGGCTGGGTGCAAGATAAGTTTGTTGTGCTTTCCTCTGCAGCAGCAGGAGCAGGAGCAGGACCAGCAGTAGGAGGGACAACGACTCCAAGTAGTGGTATTTTGTATATTAAAGGTGGGATTAGCGAGGAGCATCAGGAGGGCTTGGGGGGTTGGACGCCCACGGCTCGGTATCCGATAAGTGAGTTGATTGGTGGAGGGGTCTATGAGGGGGATAAGAGCGTGTTGCATTTTTCGGTGCAGGATCTGCAGAAAGGATCAGAAGGAGGAGAGAGAGGAGGAGGAGGAGAGGGGATGAGTGGGGTTATTGTTGCTGGTGGGGGATTTAGGATAAGGGGAGAAGGTGGGTGGGTTCCTGGGGGGGGAGGAGGAGGAGGAGGAGGAGGAGGAGGGGGCGTGCACAAAAAGAAGGGATGAGGGATGAGAGAGTGAAAAGAAGGCCAAGCATAGTGTATAGGAAGAAATGAAATACGTCAGTAGCGTTCTTCGTTCTTTCGTCTGCTTTTTGTTTGTCTGTCTTGCACGCGGGGATAGAAGAGAATGTGTGGGATACCATCCTTCACATTTTCTCATCTTCTCCTTTTCCCCCCTTTCTGATCTGTCGCTTCCCCTCTTACATACCCTCTTTTTCTTCTGTCAGGCTCCTTGAAGATAAACACACCCTTCCTTTGTACATAATACACGCATCTCTCCCTACTCCCCTTCCTTCCTTGTCACACACTCCCGTCGGCTTTCAAGGCATACGTGAGCAAACCCCACTGGAAGTTTGCTCACGTTCTGCCAACCCCTCACTTTTAATGCAAAACACACTTCTTATCCTTCCTCACGTAGATTTAAAAGCATACGCAAACCCCGCCAGAAACGACCCAGCAATACTAGCATTCCACCCCAACTCATTCTGCCACGACTTCGCCAGCTTCTCCGCCTTCCGTCTCACCTTCCCCTCCCGTCCCCACACACTCCCCCCCAACGAATGCACATCATCCTCGATCTTCTCCCAATTCACCGCGACATACCCAAACTCCTCCGCCACCTTCATCGACACCAACATAAACCCACACGCAAAACTCAAAAACTTTCCAAACCTCTTGGCAACATACCCAGCCGCCATCCCCCCTAACCCACTCACGCCCATGTTGCTCGCCACGTCCTGCGGTCGCCTTGACGACAACTCCCGGCTCCAATCCCGGACACCCCAGAAGAATTCCCCCACCCCGCCATCGTTGCCCGTCGCGACGAACGCACTGGTGTCGGGCGGAGGACCGAGGCCCCGTCTGCTGCTGCTGCTGCTCCCTGCCGGCCCTCGCCTTCCACCATAAGGTGCATAGGGCGTAAACGTATTTGAGCCAGCCGCCGCGGCACTGCGAAAGGCGGCCGCTGCTGATCGACCTCGGCTGCCTGCCCGCCCTGTCACGGAGGCACGCTGTTGCTGCTGGCTGGCAAACCTGGCCAGGAGACGGGAGGGGGAGATGGCCTGCGCGACGTGGCGGCCGGCGCAGGCTAGCAGGAGGAGAAGGACGGGGAGGGAGGCGGACAGAAGGGGGAGGACGGCCCGTGTCCGGGCCCGCTTCTTGGTCCTGGTGGCTTGTGAAGCAGCAGTCGACATGGTCGTCGTGTATGATGCTTGTTGGGACGTGCGTGTGCTAAAGGAAGGGGCAAAGCGAGTGCTGAAAACCTGTGCGTCGTGGGGAGAAGGGTATGAGGGTTGTGTCAGGTCTTTTAAGGCGGAGGATGCCTGGCGTGATGTAGGGTGGTGTGCAGAGGGACAAGGGTGTGCTTCCTGCCGTCGTGTTTGAAGGGGTCGTCATCGATGCAAAACGGCAAGGAGGTCATGCTCACACCCACACGCCCCGCACACTACACAGAAAGCGAATGGAAGCCCCGCCACCACAGCACCAGGGCGAGGGGAAGGAGGGCCAGCAGCAGCAGCCACCGCACTTGATGGTGGCCATCGAGGTGGACCGAAAGGTGAGACGACCGCACCAATAGGCAAATCAGCCAACCTCCCCTCCCCCCCTCCTGCTTCTGCTGCCCCTCCGCCTCCGCACACACGAGACTCACCCTCCACACACTTGTCAACGACAGACGAACGCGGGGACAACGGTGCGCTGCAGTGTGGCCTTTGGCGCGGCGTGCTTGTGTCTGGTGGGCATGGGACGGCCACGTTTTAGTAAGCACGGGAGCTTTGGGAGCCACCACTACTTGTCCACCAAGGCCTTTACCAGCTGGCACGCTTTGCGTCAGTTTGCAGATGCTAACAAGTGCCGCCTCGTGGGAATCTGCTTGGAACGAAGCGAAGGGTCCTCGCCCGTGCATACGCGGCCGTTTGAGGGTCCAACCATCTTTGTCACGTCGACGAAAGGCAAGACGTTAACGGAGGAGCAGCGGGCAGCGTGCCATGCACTCGTTCACATACCTATCATGGGCGGGCCTGCGGCGGATGCTGCATTTGGTCCTTCGGCCGGCAGATTGACTTTGGAGGCGGATGTGGCGTTGTCGATCGTTTTGCATCATTTTACGGCTTGGAGTCGATGTCAGACGCACAGGTGGGTTGGTGACGGGGGTGGGGGAGAATGTGGGGTTGTGTTAGTGCGTCTGTCTATGTAGAAGTAGAAAGGCAAAATCTGCAAAAAATATCAGTAAGACATGTAAGGATTATTGAATATTCGTATACTCATCTCTCTCTCTCACTCTCAATCCCCTCCTCCTTCCAACAGCTTTCGTGGCCAAAAGTACGTCTTGGGAACGCCGGGAAGAACAGGCGAGGTGGACGAGGAAGAGCGACAACGACTACAAGAAGAGAGGAGACAGCAGAGACAAGTAGCTGACATTTTGTCCCAAAGGAGAGAAGGAGGGATGGAGGAAGGGGAGGAGGAGGAAGAGGCAGCGGCGGTGTGGCCGGGGTTGGGGGGGGATGATGATGACGAGGAGAGGATGAGAGGAGAGCAACAGATGTATGATCAAAAGTAAAGAACAAAGCCAGCAGGAATCGATTTTAAATGCAGTACTTTAAATTTTTTGCTTTTCGTTTATTTAAGTTCTTACCCTAATGTCCCCCTCCACCATCACCACCACCACTCCCTCTCCAGCTCTAGCTGCTCTCCTTCCTGCGAAACACAGTCCCCGATACACCGGATCCCCCCTCCCCAGCGCCAACTTCTCCCCTCTCCATCAGTACCCTATTGAAACCCACCACCACCACCACCACTACCACCACCTCTCTCCCTTCCCCCCATCCTCCTCCTCTCCAGCTCTAGCTGCTCTCCTTCCTGCGAAACACAGACCGATACACTGGATCCCCCCTCCCCAGCGTCAGCTTCTCCCTCTCCGTGGGCACCTTCAGCGGGTTCTCCTCCATCCATTCCCCCGGCGGACAAACATCACTCACCAGCTCATCCTCCGAAAAAGCCTCTCGCATGCTTTCCGCTACTTCCTGCACGTCTGATTGAATCAAGATCTCCCCTACTTCCGGCTTGAGGCTGGCACACATGGCGGCAACCAAGGCAGGTTGAACCATGCGCCGTTTTCTGTGCTTGGCTTTGAAGTGTGGGTCGGGGAATTGGACGGAATCTGTGGTAGGGGAAGGGGGGGAAAGTTAAGTGTGATTGCATTCATATCTCCCCTCCTTCTGGCTTGAGGCTAGCACACATGGCGGCAACCAAGGCAGGTTAGACAATGCGCCGCTTTCTGTGCTTGGCTTTGAAGTGCGGGTCGGGAAATTGGACGGAGTCTGTGGTAGAGGAAGGGAGGGAGGGATAGGGCGGGTTGGGGAAGAGATGAGTGCATGAAATCAATATCCCCCTCTAAAAAACCTATTTCACAACAAACCCTCCCTCCCTCCCTCCCCCCATCCCTCCTCCGTCCTCCGTATATATACTCACATCGCACAATCTCGCTATGCTCCTGCACGTCCTTCACCACCCGATCCATATCCACATTGGCATTCAAAGCCACAAAGTGCACATTATCCCTTATCCCATATTTCTCCATCTTCTTAAACGCCTCCTCCACACACGGCCTTCGAATCTCCAGCCCCAAAAAGTTCATCCCTGGGTACTCCCTCGCCATGTCCACACAAAACCGTCCTCGAGCCGAGCCGATATCAATGTGAAACGGCAGGCTAGGCTTGGCAAATGCTGCCTGGACCCACCCCTCTGGTAGGTCTACCGGTCTTTGGTAGAGGGCGGAGAGCGGGTTGACGTGCTGCCGGATGGCGCGGAGCTTTTTCCTGGAGGGGAGGGAGGGTGTGTGTGTTGGGCGGGAAGCATTGTGAGTTGACGGAGAGGACATAATGTGATTCGAAGCAATAAGAAGGAGGGAAAGCTGTGCCGCATAACTCTTCTCTGCATGACTAGAAAAACTTACTTGATGCCGCCACCCGGGGACCGGGTCGTCTCCTCGCGTCCTTCCTCCTGCTCCTCGTTTACAGTCACCTCCTCATCCCCGCCAGCGCTAATGTCGCTAGTGCTGCTACTACTACTGATTGCCACGCTACTCTTACGGCTGCTGCTGCTGCTGCTGCGTCTGCTGCTACTCCGCACTGGCCAAGCCGCAGTGCCCCCCACTGGCTGCGCTATTCTTCCATTTTGCTGCCTGTGCTGCTTCCCCACCCCTCCTGCAGCCCGCCACACGAAAGCCATGGCACGCAAATTCATGCCGACACTGAGAAGGAGAAGGAGACGTCTGCGGGTATTCCAAATGGCTGTCCAAGGCTCCGCTTTACTCGAGGGCATGTGATGATGTGACGGACGGCTGCTGCGATGACGCTTGGCTGCTTGGCTTGCCCGAGGCTCTAAGTGAAGACGCAAAAGCCTGTGATGGTGGTGATGATGGGGAAGAGGGAGAAGGAAAAGATGAGCGTGGTGGAGGTGAAGTGGTTGTCGTGGTGGCTCTGTGTGTAGTGTGCCTCGTGTGTGGTCAAAAAGTGAGGGAGGGAGGGGACATCTCGCCGCCCGCACGACGGCACGACGGCATCATCGCCCACAATTCAAGCAGCTGAATCGTTTCACGCCGCCTTCTCACAACACACACCACAACCACACGCACAGGAAGCCTACCACGAGCTTCAGTACAACGCGGTTGCATTCCTGCGGGCGCCAGTCGACAAGCTAAGCCCAGCAAGAAGAGGTGAGTTCAGGAGCGCCCACACTCCTCCCAAGCAAGCAACCAAGGCTCATCATTCCTATGCGCCACTCCTCCCCTCCTGGCATACACAGCAAGCAGCAAGCAGCATCAGCAGCATGCCTTTGACCTTGAAAGTCAACGGGCCGGAGGGCAAGAGCGCCGTGCTCAAGGGGTTGGACGATGGCCTGACACTCCAGCAGCTCAAAGATAAAGTGGCCGAGGCTCTGGGCGTGCCAGCAGCGGAGCAGAAGCTAAGGGCCGGCTTCCCGCCCAAGGATGTGGTTATGCAGAATGCGTCGGCCTTGGTGACGGCGTTGGGAATTCAATCGGGGAGCGCCATCACGGTGATGCGTGGTGCGGGCAATGGGTCGGCTTCTGCTGCTGCCGCTGCTGTCACCATCACCCCGGCGGTGAAGCAACTGATGGACATGGGGTTCCCCGCCGCCGTGGCTGCCAAGGCGTTGGAAATGGCGCATAATGATGTGGGGGACGCGTTGGAGCTTTGCATCAATGGGGTGGTGACGGAGGATTCTTTGGGCTCTGCTCCTGCCCCGCCTCCTTCTGTGCCTGTTTCGAGGCATGGTGGGATGAGCACCGCGAATCGGGTGATGACTCGACGGGTGGTCGACGCGGATAACAGCTGCTTGTTCAATGCGATTGGGTATTGTATGGAGAAGGACCGGAAGCTGGGGACGAAGCTGAGGAAGATTATTGCGGATTGTGTGAGGAACCGCCCGGATGTGTACACGGATGCGACGCTCGGCAAGACGCCCAAGGAGTACTCGGATTGGATTCAGGTAGGGTGCGAGAGAGGGAGGGAGGGAGTGGCGAAAGGAGGGGTCGAGGGATCGTTATTTATAATTATTTGTAATTATGTTTTGCTATTTTGTATTTTGTACTTATATTTCTCTATTTTAATTTATCTTATTCACACACAGGACCCGACGCAATGGGGAGGGGAGATTGAGCTCTTCATCCTCTCTCAATACTACGGCTGCGAAATCGTTGCGGTGGAAATCAAGAGCGCACATGCCTACGTGTACGGAGAAGGGAAGAATTACTCAAGGCGGATCTATGTGTTGTATGATGGGGTGCATTATGATGCCCTCGCCATGGCGGCTGGCTCGCCGACGGCCCCCGAGTCGCTGGATATGACTCAATTTCCCGCTGGGGACGAGGGGAGCAAAGCGGCGGCGTTGGCGGTGGCGGCGCAGTGTAAGCAGGCGAGGCAGTTTGTTGATATGGCTGGGTTTACGTTGAGGTGCTTGGTGTGTATGAAGGGGTTGTCGGGACAGGAGGAGGCGAAGGCCCACGCGGCGGCTACGCGGCACCAGAATTTCGGGGAGTATTAGATTAGATGACGGTGGTGTGGAGACGAGGGAGGGGAAAAGGGAAAGCAAGGGAAGAGGAGGAGAGAAACTGAAGAGAGAAGATGATGATAATGTGTATAGGACGCACTCTATTTTCCCACTTAAAACAAAGTACGGATAGATGTTGATGAAAAGGCCAGCAGGTGAGCAATTGACAAAGAAAGTGAAGCATTTATATAAACGACTATTTGGCAGGGAGTTTTCCTGATTTCTACCTTTTTCTGTCCTTTCTCTTTCTATTCCTTCTCCTTTTTAAAATCACAAACCCTCGCACCGCATCCCCTCCCTAGCTCCCGCTCCCTGCCCCCCCAACACCAAAAACCGCACCCCTCACATGAACCCACTATCTTTCAAACTCCCACGGGTAATAATATCCTTACACGCATTCATCACCACCTCCACGTTCTTGGTGTCCGTCGCGCAGGTCACGTGGTTGTAGACTATCTTCTCGTTGGGCCGGTCGTTGACCGCCAGGAACAAATTGACAAAGTACTCGACGCCCGAGTCAAAATCACCCAACCCCCCCTTATAATCCGAGAATTGAGGGACGCCCTTGATGTCCTTCACCCATATTTTCTCCGCGAAGAGATCCTTCTTGTTCAGGAAGAGGAGCATGGAGGAGTTGGCGAAGAACTTGTTGTTGCAAATCTCCTTGAAAAGCTGGATGGCCTCAATCATGCGGTTGGTCGACGCGTCCTCAAACAAGACCTGGTCATATTCCGACAAGGCCGCCACGAAAATGATGGCCGTGACGTTATCGAAGCAATGTATCCACTTCTTCCGCTCATTCCTTTGCCCGCCCACGTCGTACATCTCGAACATGGTCCCATCAATCATGTACCGCTCCGTGACGATGCCCGAGGTCCGCACGCGTGCATACAAAATGTCGTCGTCCGAGGCCAGGTAGTCAGGCTGGGAGATCTCGTCGATCTTGTTAAAATAGTACTTGACGGACTCGACGATTTGGAACTCGGAGCGGCGGGCCCAGGTCTGTTGAAGGGCGGGGTCCTTCCAGAGGCCCTTGATGGCGGCGCCCACTTTGAGGTCAATGTCCGTGTCGGGGATGGTGTTGATTAGCTCGATGGCTTCTTGGTCGGCAATCTGTGCGAAGGAATGAGAGTAGGTGGATAAGAAAAACGTAGCTAGGATGACGGACTCTGTTTGTGTTTGAGCGGCAGCCACACAAAGCCAGCCACCACGACACGGTCAACCGCACGCGGCAGCCACACGTCCTGTCTGTACACGGACGCCGCACACAAAAAGCCACAAATAGCCACCAAAAGACGCATACAAGAGTCACCTAAAGCATGCACGCCCTACCTAAAATTGTGTCCTGTCTCAATCATGTCTTGCTCTACCCATCCCACCCCTTATTTCCCTTCTCCTGCTTACCTCGACGTCGTAGCCAAATTGCTTGGAGTGGTCGAGCAGGATCCGCATGGCCCCGATCGTGTTGGAGTACACCACAGGGGTCATCATCTTCTTGTCTTCTAGCGTGGTCCCTGCGCCATACAGCAATTTCATTTGTTTAAAGATGGTACTTTTGCCCGACTCGCCAGCCCCCAAAAGGAGCAGCTTGATTTTTTCCTGCTCCTTTTTGAAGGCCGCCTCGTTGGCCTGGTCCACCTCTTTGCTCATCTTGGCAGCCTTGATGTCCTCCGCCGAGATGGCGCCGCACATGTTGCCCATGTTTGCCTGGGCTCAGCGATAGGCGTATGTTTTGGAAAAGGCTGTGTTTTGCGTGGCTAGGAGGGGGAGAGCGGCGAAAAGGTGAAATTCAGGGCAGTCAAAAAAAGGAAAGCATGCAGAGGCCATGAGAGCCACCCGCTCCGCCTTCAGGCAAGGATCGTAAGGCTCACATCTGAATTAGGCCTTAAACACCATATTAAGACTCATGCAGGCAACACAAAAGGAAAAATGGGCACGCAATGCGCCCCAAAAGCAGGAGCAAAAAGGACGAACATCATCATTTGTAACGGATTGCTTTCAACCTCCCACCCTCTATTATTCACATGTTCTCACTCCCTCTTCTCATCCTTCCACCACACGGGGCCTTGGTCTTCCCGGACCTCTTGGTCGGGCACGCGCAAGCATCGGATGCTCGAGCTCTGGGGCGGCCGTCCCGCTACTACTACTACTACTACTACTGCTGACGCTTGTCTCCCCTTCGCTTGTCGAAGATGCATGGGCCAAAAGGGCTTGCACCAGGTCGTCGGCATCCCCCACCTCCACGACACGATCAAACGCCTTGGCTGCACCCAAAGCCTCCACCACCACTTGCTTCGCAGTGGAGTAGGCAAATTTCTGTTTGATGGGCGCATCCTGCGGGCAAGAGTAGATGAATAGATGCTCTGGCTGCTGCGCCACGATAATAAATCGGGGCTCGTCGACAGGCAGGAGAGAGGACAAGCCCCCTTCGGTCGTAGACACACTGCCATTGGCTGCAGAAAAAAACGCCGAGCGAAGGGCAGCCACCACCACAGTTTCCTTGGTCAAGGCCAATTCCAACCAGTTTTCTGGCTCATACGCCGCGAGGACTTTCGCAAGCGCTGCTTTTACGTCGGGGTGTACTTCAAAAGACAGGCGACTCATGCCATGCAGCCGCACGCCCGTGTCCCGCTCCATACCCCGCTCCGTCAGACTCAGCTCTTCCAACTTTGTTAATGGAAGAGGTGCAGGCTGCTGCTGTTGCTGCTGCTGCTGGGAGGACGCCATCATGGTAGCCACTCCGCCTGTTGGTGCTTCCCGCCGCTTGCCCAGCGCGTCGAGCAAGCCCGCAAGAGTCACGTCTTCGCGTTCGTGCGCTTCAAAGAGGGAAAAATTGCCCATCAATCCGCATTTCAAATCCGTGACGGAGGAAGAGTACAGCATTTTTTCCCGCACGGGGCACGAGAGACCCAAGTATTTGATGAGGACCCGGGTGCCGTCATCGAGCGTAAAAATCAGCAAGGCCGAGGATGGGGCGGGGGAGGCTTGGAGTACCCCCTCTACCACCAGCGCCTGGAAGTCCGCCTCGTCGTCCGCTTGCTTGGCTATGGGAGTCTCCACCAATGCCAAGGCCTCGCCTTCGATCTGGATGCGGAGGAGGCGGGCCGGTTCCGGCTGCTGGAAGGCCTGGAGAAGGCCCTCCGAGACGGCCAAGTGAGCGCGGACCATTCGTTGACCTGTGATTGTGGGTGGGGAGGTCATTGCTCGACGGTTCTTAGAAGACAAAATGCAGCAACGTACACACAGACACAGACACAGACACGCACAATGAATGCAAGCAACCTGGACATGGGCAAGAAAGCCGGCGAGCGTCGCATTTCAGGCGACGCAGCCTGTCCTAGAGCTGCCTTGCTCTGTAGTTGCTTCGCCCGCCAACAACCGCGAGGTTCCACGCCCTCCTAATTTGTGCGCTTAGCTCAGCACGTGCACCCCAGGGGCCACACTCCCTTGACCACGCCGTGAGTGCTGGACATTGCCACTAGGATGTCTGACGTTTCTGTCCACTTCTCCCCCGTCGCAGGGACCACAGGCAGGACACGCATGACCCACTGTTCTCATCATCACAACGCGATGTGGGCGAAGACGCGCACGCATCACTTCTTCTTCCCCAGCTGGATACATGATACCCTGCACGTCGCCTTGGCTTGAGCGACCACCGCATGCCCTGGACTGGGACGAGCACGAGGACAAGCCACTCTTGGACATTCCCGTGACGCTTCCCTTCTTTTGGGTCCAGTGATTGTCTGTGACCAACCCTTCTTCGAGAAGGAAGACGGGCGCACGAGCGAGCACCCCTCCTCGCGTCGTTCCTGCAGACAGGCGACCATGAAATGCTGTGGCACCGCGTCCACACCAGCCCCACAGATGCACGTAGATGCACGGCAACATTGCGTATGTACGTCTTACTCACCCACCTTTTGTTTCCCTACCCCTCCCCTGACCACAGATTTGCAACGACGCGTCCGTTCGAAGTCCATGTCGACAGCGCCTCCCTCTGGCCAGCTAGACAATGCAGCAGCAGCCGGGGCGACCGCGCCGACGACAGGAGGGAATGAGACACCGCCCAGCATAATCACCACCACTACCACCACCACGACAAATGGGCACCATAACCCCAGCAACCTCAGCATCAACACCAGCCCCAAAGGCGATGATGACGGCCGAGGCGGCGGGGGCGATAGCTCCACTTCCTCTCCGTTGCCTCCTCCCGTGCCGCAGTCCTCACCCTTGCCGCCCTCGGGCAAGACCACCACTAGCAGCACGGGGGGCGTTGGAAGCAACATCAGTGGCATGGCGCCCCTCCCTCCCTCCTCTTCCTCCTCCTCGTCCTCGGCCCCCATGGCCTTGCACGGCCCTTCCTTCAAACCTGTGGCAGGCGGCGGAGTCGTTGCTGGCGCCGGCGCTGGTAGAGGGATGGGTATGGGTGTAGGAGGAGGCTTGCAAGGCGGGCGGACGTCTGGACCTCCTAGCGGTGGCATGAGCATTCCTGGCATGGTTGGCGTTGGTGGGGGGCTTGGTGCTGGTCGAGGAGGAGGAGACATGATGGGAGGGCGGGGTGGAGGGCGGGGTGGAGGTCGATTAGGCGGACCGGGTCCGAAACGTGGGCCGGGAGAGGAGTTTTCCTCCCCTCGGCCTTTGCATCCTGGGACGCTGCAAGGCGCGCCCATGCCTAGTTTACCCACGCGTGTCTCCTCCGCGCCACCGGCGGAGAATGTGCAGGGGTACGAGAGCACGCAAGGATATTACCAGCATGCAATGAACAACAAGCAAGCTTTCCCCCAACGTCGTCCTCAGCCCCACCCTCAGCAGATGCCTCCTGCCATGCATCCGCATTATCCCATGCCACCGCCGCCGCAACAGCAGCAGCAGCAGCAGCAGCAGCAGCAGCAGCAGCAACCGCCTCCTTCGATGCCACCGCCGCCGCAGCAGCAACAGGAGCACCCGCAGCAGCAACACGGAGGCGGGCCGAGCAGCAGCAGCAGCAGCAGCAGCAACAAGGGACCACTACCCCCCCCCTCCTCCTCCTCTTCCTCCTCCTCCTCCTCCTCCCCTATGGGTGGCCCAATCCCTGTACCCGTCCTCAACAAAAGCTCCGCCTCCCCCAAACAACACCACCACCTCCCCCAACAAGCCCCCCCACCCCTCCCTCTGCAGCAGCAACAGCAGCAGCCTCACCACTCCCCAGGGATGGGACCCCGTATGTCAGGACCTCTCCCTCCCTACATCCAGGCAGGCCAACCAATGGTCATGCCTCTCTACGCCACCGGCCCTCTACAGCAGCAGCAGCAGCAGCAGCAGCAGCACAAGGGAGGGCCGCCCCACCACCCCCACCACCCGCAACACCACCAAATGTCCCCTCAACAAGGACCTGTCGGCTGGCCACCAGGGCAATCTCAACAGCAGCAGCAGCTACCGTCGCGAGGAGGGATGGAAGGAGGGCAGGGAGGGCATCATGGTCCTCCTCCCCACCACGCCCACCATCCGCACTCCCCCCACCTTCACCCTTCCCAGCAGCCTTCCCACCACCACCCTTCCCAACCTCCTCCTCACCACCACCAGCACCCGGGGCAACAGCAGCAACAGCACCAACAGCAGCAGCAGCAGCAACACTCACACGCCCCTCCTCCTCAAGGAAGACGCGGACCAGGCATGTCCATGGGCCCGGGCAGCAGCAGCAGCAGCAGCAGCAGCAGCAGCAACAGCAGCAGCAGCAGCAGCAACTACGGTGACCACATGCCAGGCGTGGCGGGAGGAGGGGGGGGAGGGATGATTTCCATGAATGGCCCTCCTCGGAACGCCTACTCCCACCACCCGCAACACCCCCACCATGCCCCTCCTCTTCCTCCCCCTCCTCCTCCTCACCAAGGCATGGCTCCACGTGGTTATCCAATCCCTTACCCCGGCTACCCCCCTCACGTCGGGGAACCTCAATCAGGGTACTACGCCCCTGCCTCCCTCCCTCCATCCGGCCCTGCCTCCATGCACGGCGGCCACCACCACTCCCCGCAACACCACCCCCAACAACAGCAGCAGCAGCAACAGCAACAGCAGCATCATGCCCAGCAACATCAACCCCCACCACACCACGCCCTTTCTCAACAACAACAAGGCGGAGGAGAAAGAGGAGGAGGAGGAGGAGGGTCAAGATACGGCGGTGGCCCTCCATCCGGCCCTCCCTTGCGAGGCGGCTACCAAGGAATGTCAGGAGGTCCACCTCAAGGCGGCATGCCTCCTTCGGGTCCTGGACCAGCAGCAGTTGTTTACTCCCCCACCTTCCCTCCGCACCAAGCCCCCTCCCTCCCTCACCAACAACAAATGCCCATCCCTCCCCCCATCCTTTCCTCCCGCCTTCCTGTCCTCCCCCCCAAGCGAGAGAGCAAAGCCCTAGCCATCCTAGACAAGGACCACAAAATCGTGAAACCCTCCTCAGCAGCCACCACTCCCACCGGTGCCAGCAGCAGCAGCACCCCTCGCACCTCCCCTGCTCTTAGCCCCATGGCAGGAGTTGCAAGCAAGGCAGGTGTCCCTCCCCCCCTCCCTGGTGGGATGCCCTCTTCTGCTACTGCTGCTGCTGCTGCTGCCTCGAAGGCTAAGCCGATCACGCCGACAGCAGGAGCAGCAGCAGGGAAGGCAGGAGGGAAGGTCGGTGGGGGTGCGCTGGAAATCAAGTCGAAAGTACCTGCTCCTGCTCCTGCTACTGCTGCTGCTCCGGCTGCAGAGAAGAAGGGGAAGGAGGTGGTGGTCGAGGAGAATAAGGAGAAGGAAGCAGCAGTACCAGCAGCACCAGCAGCAGTACCTGCAGTCAAGGCGACGACGACGGCAGCAGTGCCAGCAGCACTAGCAGTCGTGAAAGAGGAGGAGGAAGTGAAGGAGGCCCCCAAGGCTGCTGTTGCCGATGGCAGCAGCAGCAGCAGCAGCAGCAGCAGCAGCAGCAGCAGCAGCAGCAGCAGCAGCAGCAGCAGCAGCAGCAGCAGCAGCAACAGCAGCAGCAGCAGCAGCAGCAGCAC
>Ga0105055_10007554_pt1 | contig 14405 bp, 17 predicted proteins | sample BON03_FD_78090 | JGI IMG/M metagenome (GOLD analysis project Ga0105055, IMG submission 78090) | Freshwater microbial communities from Lake Bonney liftoff mats and glacier meltwater in Antarctica - BON-03 | ecosystem: Environmental > Aquatic > Freshwater > Ice > Glacier meltwater | place: Lake...
ATCCACGAATAGGCGATGTCCCGCCAACCCTTCGTGCCCATGTGGAACGCCTGCACCGAACGGCAGATAGCCGCCTCATCCGGACCGGTGGCGGTGACCGTGTAGTGAACGAAGATGCCCTCTGACGCGCCGATCGGGGTGATACCCGTGGGGGCGCGTGCGCCCCAATCGTCACGCATCACATAGATCACAAGGTGTCTCCGATGTTCGCCGGCGGGTAGGTCATGACCGAAGAATTCCAGGTCGTTGCGCGATCATGGACCGTTCGAGGAATCCGAGGTCGATGCGCGCACCAGGGCTCTCCCACTCAACCCACGGCGTCAGATCGGTGACGATTCCCTCGGAGCGGCCCTCGACGAGATAGACGCCCATCCCAGCCTCGAGAGGCATCGTGATCGCCATGCATCTGACATAGACAGGGTTGGCGATCGTGCCCCGCCACTCGACCCGTTGTGTCAGGTCGATGATGCCTTGTTGCTGGTCCCAGCATCCGACGGATTGGCCGACGCCGATGGTCGCCATGATCGCGAACAGTGGTGTCGTGGCGGTCATTTTGCGGCGTGACTGGTCGTCTCGTTCGACGATGGACTGCGCGACCCTGGTTGCGGCATCGGAGGTGACGCCGGTGTCGCTCGTTCCGCGTTTGCGGACGACGGCCAGCCCGTTAAAATCGACGTACGGGTTGGCGCCGGACACGCCGACACCGCCGGCACCGGCGAACCCGAAAAGAAGACGAGAGATGTAGTCGTCGACGTCGTCGACAACGGTGAGGTCTGCGGACACCCCGGGCAGGACAGGGTCCCACCCGTCGTAGTCGGGGGTGAGTATCGCCACCGCGGTGTCATAACCAAGATTGGCTCCCGTCCCGGCGTTAAGTCGGAGCTGGTCGTCGACCTGCCACTCGATCGAGTGGTTGCCGGTTGCGACCCGATACCACGCGCACACCTGATCCCACCACGACCGGAAACTGATCTTGACGGGGTCGAACGTGAACGTCGTGGCGGGGACGATGTCGGCGACGGCGCCGAACGACAACGCCGACGGGACCGAGTTACGCATCCATGTCCAGAAGTTGAATGCCATGGGGTTGGATGTCCGCTCGGTGATTTCGCCAATGCCGGACGGGTCTCCTGCCCAAGCTGTCGCGTGGTGACCGGAAAGGCGGGTGCGGTCGTGGCGGCCGAACAGAACCCCGGTGAACACGGACCGCCCGAGGAGTGTCGTCGCGGTGACAATGGTCGGGTCGGTCCATGTGGGGGTGACGATCAGTGTCGAGAACCCTTTGGTCGCCATGTCCGCGGCGTCGGTGACGCTCTGCGGGGTGCCGTCGACGAGTTGCACGTCGAACGACCCGTTAGCCATAACCGCTTTCGTGACCGGCACCGTCAGGCCCCGACGACCCGGGCCGACTCCGCGGTCGACGCGAAATGCTGGTTTCGGAGGTTGGCACTGTTCCAAGACTGCGACGCCCAATAGGTCAACCATGTCCCGGGGAGAAACCCGAGAGCGGTCGACCACGTCGAGGCTGTGGTGTTTGAGGAAGTGACGGGCCACATCTGCAACATGCGGTTGCCGGCAGCGTCGGCGCCGATAATGTGCCCACCGCCGCCGTTGGCGAGCGCAAACGGTGTGTTGTTTGGCACCGTGATGAGCCGCCCCGGTAACCCGAGGGTGACGGTACCGCCCGTGATGTTCCACCGCATCTCAACCAACGGGCTCCCCCGTCGGAGCCGTAGATCCAAGGTCCCGAGGAGGGTGGGGGCGGCCCCCGAGATTCTCACCCGCACCTCTTCGGGGCTGTTGCGTAGAATCGTGAACGTGGTAAGAGTTTGGTCTCGGGTCGGAGAGTAGGCCGGGGACGAGTGGACTCTGCACCACACGGTCGTCAACGACTCCCACCCGCCGTCCCAACATGAGAAATTGAGGCCGTCGGGGGCATCGTCGGCGAGCCGCACGCGTACGATTCCGTTGCTGATCCCCATAGCACCAACCGGGTTCCCGGCGACAGCCTGGCGGCCAACGACCGGCACCCAATCGGCCCCCCATTTGCGCTCCACGGTCGCAGCCCCCCGATACCAATGCTCCGGGCGGCAGATCGTCCGAGCAACCTCACGGAACGGGGGGGGCGCGGTGTGAACCAGCCGGCTAATCGAACCTGTCTCGGTTACGAAATCGTGGACCCCCCCAGCGGCGACCGCCTCCGACACAACGACCCCCGTCGACTTAGGGATAGCAAACCAGGGATCGGACATTGCGGCGGTGACCGAAACCGAATTGGTCCGCAACACCGAGTCGAGGATGTGGTCGACCTGCGGGGCCGCACGATCATCGACCGCGTCGAGACTCACCGACCACCGAAAATGCTTGTTAATAATCGAATCAGGCTCAAGATCCACCGACGCTGACCGCACCCGGTAAAACCCGTTCAGGTCCGGGTCCTCATCGAACAGCACCGGTACCACCGGTTCGTCGGCATTGTTCAACCCGGGGATCATCTGAGCGACCATGCGGGTCAGCGTCGACGTGGACCCGGCGAACCGGCCCGACACCTGGATACCGCGTGCGTCCTCCGAAACGGAGTCGGGGTTCAGCGGTGCGAGCGCCCCGCCTGCACGACCAATGGTGATAGCCATTACACGTTTGCCCTATCGAGTTGACGGAGATGGGGGCGGGTCGCTTCGGCGATGACGCGCCCGTCGAGGATCACTTGGATGACTTCCGGGCGCGACGAACCGCCGCCGCCGGTCATCGCCGCGGTTTGCCCGGCTGGGATGATCGTCCCCGCCTTGTCAGGCCAGAAGATTTCGGGGCCGAGCTCGCCGACCAGACGAGGCCCGTCGGGGCGCCCACCCATCGCCGAGCCCGGCACCAAGAACTTGCTTATACCGGCCGACGCGCCCGGCCCGAACGTCGTGGACACGAACCCGTTGACCTCGACTCGCGTGAACAACGGAACCCGGTTGATGGCGTCGCGTAGCGAGTTGAACTTTTGGATGGCTTCGTCTGCGCCGGGGGTGGTGATAGTGGTGGACTTTCCTGGGGGGATCAGCCCGGCGTTCCACGCCACCAAACCGAGCTTCGCTGCGACCGTGTCGGCGGTGCCCTGGGTGATGAGCCCGGCGGCCACCCACTCATCCAACTTGGCGCGGGCGTCGTCGAACTTGACGGACCCGTCAGCCATCGCCGCCGACAGGGTCGCGGTCGCCGCTTCGGTATCCATCGCCGATTTCGCCGACGCTATCTGCGCCTCGTCGACCTTGACCTGAGCGGCCGCCAGCTCGTCGGCCAGCACCCGAGCACGTTCCGACGTCGGACCGCCGTTGGCGAGCGCGTCGTCGTACGCGAGCTGGGTGAGGAACAACCCGTACAACGCAGCGTCGACGTCTTTCTGGGCGTCTTTGTTGTCCTCGAAAGCCTGATAGGCACCGAACAACGGGTCCATCATTTCGCGGATCTTGCCTGTCAGCGTCTCGGCTTTGTCGGCGTGGTTCGCCGTAGCGTCGGCCGCATCCTTCTGCGCCCCGGCCAGCCCGTTAGAACCGACAGCGTCGGCCGCACCATCGGCGGCGGTCTTCTGATCCCTCAACCTGTCGACAAGCTCCTGCGCCGCTTGCTGCCGGTCTGCGTTGTCTGCCATGTCGGAAGTCGCGAAGATGTTTACCGGCCCAATGGAAAGACTCTGGGAGGTCTCCATCACCCTGTTCCAATCATCCAGAGACGCCTCGGCGGAACGGATGCGGTCATCGAGCGAACCGGACCCACCGCCCCACGCGTCGGCCGCCTTACGCGCCGCCGCCGCACCATCCAGAGCGCTCTTGGCGAGAAGGCCCAACACAAGCAGCCCGCCGGCGAACGACAACGCGTTGACCACCCCGGACACCGTGGCCATACCCGTAGCGAATACCTTTGCCGAGGTCAGCGTCTTACCGAACGATGCGCGCATCGTTATCAAGTGTCCGACCATCGAAGTCAACGCCCCACCGACAACCAAACCAATGGAGCCGTAAGCGAGCAGCGAAGACGCCAGCCCGCCCGTCTGCTCGTTCGCCGACGACAATGCCCGGCCGAACAGACCGGCCGCCTCGTATGCCTTCGTGAGAATCGGGGCGAACCCCTCACCAATAGCCGCCTTAGCGTTCTCCGCTTCGGCAGCCATCTTCCGCTGAGCGTTCGCGCCGCTGTCAGCCGTCCGAGCGAAGTCACCCTGGATCGTCGAGGTCTGAGCGAGAATCTCCGCGTAGGCGGCTTGCATCTTGACGGCAGGCGGCAGCGTCCCCGTAGCTGTCTCCACCAGGCCCATGTCGAGCGCCCGCTGCTTCAGCGTCGCCTCGTCGAGCATTACACCGTAACGGCGGATCGGTTCCGACTCGCCGCGCAACGCCGACCCGAGAGCCTCGACCGCCTGCTCGGGGGTCGTGTTCTTGAACGACGCCATATCCGACGCGAGCACCGACATCTTGATTGACATGTCGGCCGCTTCGTCAGACGCCTTCCCGGCGTTCGTGAAGAACAGGCCGAACGTGTTAGCGGCAGCAGCGGCGGCGCGTTCGGACTGGCCGATAGCAACTGCTCCCTTAGCGAACTCCTGCACCTTCCCGGCGGCGTCATCGAAGATCTGTGCGGACTGCGAAACCTCTTCGTTGAGGTTCATCGACGCTTTCGCCGCGTTGGCGAGACCGGCGACCATCAACGCCCCAGCGCCGACCATGAGCGCACCGGTGCGGGTCATCGTCGCGCCGAGCTTGTCTGCCCGGTTGTCGGCCTTGCCGATGTCGCGTTCGGCGGAGGCGCCGATCCGCTCGAACTCTCGGACCGCGCCGCTACCGTCAGCGGTAACCAGAATCGCCAATCGTTCTGTGAGGCTCACCGGTCACCACCCTTCGGAGATTGGAGGAACAGGGCAAGATCCCCGAGGCGTTGCGCCCGGGTGTCTGACGGGGTCCAACGGAACCCGATAACGAACTGTCTGAGCAGACCGGTCAGGTCTCCGAGTCCAAAGGGGCAGGGTTGACCTCCGCCTTCGAGATCGCTTCGATGATCTCATGGACCGTTGCCGGTGCAAGAACCGCGTCAGCTTCGGCGGAGGTGACACCGGTGCGGGCCACGATGCACGCGTGGAGAATCGCCCGGCAATGAGTGGCAGAGCGGAGCGGGTCGATTGTCTGCCACGTCGACCCGGTCGTCTTCTCGACCGTCAACGCCTCGTCGAGAGTGAGGTCGGATTCGGTGACCTCGAGGTCACCCCAACGGATCTCCCATTGGAAAGCGGCGGCGCCGTCAGCTACCCGGGCTTGTACCGCTTCGATGATCGCGGTGAGGTGCCCGTCTGCGTCGCCGGCGGCGATCCGCTGCGCGAGCTCTTGGCCTGTCGGTGTGTCCACGTTGCTCCTTACTTGAACCCGGCGGAGATGAGACCGCGCCGGTATGCGGACTGGTAGACCTGCGGTGCGATCCGTTGGGCGGCTTTCTTGCACCCGGGCCACACGTCGCCCTTGCCGGCCGTGCCTGGGTGGAACGCGTAGGCCCGCATGTTCGGGCCGACCGTGAGGGCCTTCTTGCCGTTCTTGACTGAGCGGAGCCCGCCGAACGACCCACGGTTAGCGCTCGTCACACCAAACGCGGCGTTGAGGTCGGCGCCAGACGAGAGCCGCCCGGCTTTACCTCGCACCTTCTTACGGGTACCCAACGCCCTAGCGGCGATGATGTGCGCGGCGGTCGGGCCGAACACCAGATGCACCGGCCCGGTAAACCTGACGAGGATCGACTGGCCTTCGTAACCGGAGGTGCCGGTGCCGGCAACAGCGAACCCCGACCGGGTGCCGCCCTTGACCTGTGAGCGTTGCTCGTAGCGGACACCCCACCGGGCGCCCGCCACCCTTGACGTGGGCGACAACCCGCCGCGCGCCGCCAACCCGATCCATGCCTCTTTGATCGCGAGGCCGGCCTGGTTAGACGCGACCTTCTCGGCGCGTGGGATCGTCGTCGCAACCCGGTGGCACTTGGCGGCGAACTGAGCGACGTTCGACGACACCTAGACGACGGTGCGGACGAGGTCGCCGGTACGCGGCCATGTGATCGAGAAGACCATCAGGTCGCCGACCTTGCCTGCCACGGGCTTGTATTGGGTGAGGAGGTACGTGCCGTCGTAGCGGGGGTTCGTCGCCGAGTTCGCCGCCGACGTGGCCTTCACCTGAATCGGGATGGCGGTACCACGGGCAGCCCACAGGGTTGCGTCGGTGAGCGACGCGGCGTAGTCCTGCTGGAAGTTGATCGTGATGGAACCGGAACGGAGCCCGCCCTGGCGGGTGACGTTGCCGGCGGAACCGAACGACGTGTTGGTCACGTCAGCGGTTTCGTCGTTGATCTCGACGGAGTCGATGAGCGCCGACAGGTTCACGGAGTTCACGGTGATGACGGGGGCGGTGAGGACGACGGTTGCCACGGTGGGCTCCTTCGGGTTGGGTTGGGGGGGTTAGGTGATCGCCACGAACGCGGCCCACTGAATCGCACCAGTGGTCCCGCCGATCGTGAAGTTGACACGCCAAAACGTGTCCGTGGTCGGACCGGCCGTGGTCCCGAACGTCGCGCCGACCGTTGAGAGGGCACCGAACGTGACGACGTTCGCCGGGGTCGGGAAACCGGTTGTGTCCGACTGAAGGATCGGGGTGATTGTCCGGTCGCCGGTCCTCGAGAAGATGTGAACCCCGAAGAACACGGCGTTCGTTGCGGCACCCGCAGCGAACTGCGTGCTATTCCCCGACGAGGTGCTCGACGTCTTCGGGACCAGAACCACGCCCTGTAGCAGCCCGGACGTTTAGGCGGCGGCCAACGTCATGTTCATCCGGTGGGCGTCACCGACCTTCAACGTGCGCGGGGTCGACGTGAGAAGCGACCGGGTCGCGTAGACACGTTCGCCGAGCACAGGGGTCAGGGTCGCCGGTAGAGCGGCGAAGGTGAGCAGGTCGACGGCGCCACGGTTCGTGAACGCCTGCCCGTCGTTGGCGACAGGGTTGTCAACAAACGACATGATCGACATGGTCGTGTCGTCGAGACCTGTGAGTAGTTCGACGTTGCCGGCCGACGCCATGTTGGTTACGTCCACCGTGGCGGACGACCAGTCGACGGACACCTCGTTAGCGGCGGCGGTCAGATCGTTGCCGCCGTACCAAATCGCGCAGTCTTTGATGATGGGCATGAGTCAAGGGCTCCTAACGGGCGTACACGGTGACAAGAAACTCTCCGCCCCAGTAGCCGAGCGCGGCGGCCTCCTCGACCCCGAGGGGGCGGAACTGGTCAACGATGAGCGTTTCGACGACACCGCCGAGGGTTGTGTCCGCTTCGATCACCGCACGCACCGACACCGACGACGCGGGGTCAACGTAGGTGTCGAGCTGCGCCGCCGCGGTTTCGGTGAGCGACTGTGCGACGAGGACCAGGACCCGGAACTGCATCTGGTTCAATGCCGACGAACCGAACGTCTGGTGGAAGTCGACGTCGGGGGTGACGACAACGGCGGCGGGGGCGACGATCTGGCCGACCTCCGTCGAGTACGGCACCAAACCGGGGATGTTGTTGAGGGCGTCACGGAGCGCGCCACGCACCTGGCTGATGGTCGCCACCTACGCGAACCCTTCGACCTTGGTGTACGGCTGGAGCATCGCTGCGACCTGGGGGATCTCGCGTACCCGGACGGCGCCGAACTCGGCGAACCCGGCGACACCGAACGGGGCTTCCCGCAACTTGAACGCCTCGGCAGCGAGGATCAGGGTCGCTTGGCGGACCGCTGATGGGATCGCCGCCCAACCCCACACGGCGGTTACCCGGACGTTGGGGCGGCCGTGGCTTGTGGTCGGGGCGGTCACCGACGACGGGAACCGCAGCGAAGTGAACGGCCACGCCTCACCGGTCGGGCCGATCTGGTTGAGCGGTTCGGTGAACCACTGAGGCCCGGTCAGGTCGGTGGTGAATGTGCCGTCGTCGCCGGCGTCGAACTCGACGAGGGTGATCGTCTGGGCGTCGTCGATCTGGCAGACCCGAGACCCGACCGCCCGGAACAGGCGGGGCGAACTCGACGCCGTGTAGAACCGGCGCCCGCAGAAAGCGTCGACGCGCCGCGACGCAGCATTCACCGCGTCGTTGATCGGGTCGATGAGCTCGGACGGCGGCGCACCGAGCCCGAGGTAAGAGAACAGGTCATCGGCGGCGATGTACCCGTTTACGACAGCGGCCACGGTCAGGACTTCCGGTGCCGCTTCACACGAGCGGGAACAGGAGCCGGTTCGGGGGTCTCGTCGACCGTTGTGGTCGTCGCGTAGTTCGCCTGAAACCGTTCGATCGTGTCGAGCTGAGCGCGAGTCGGTTCGTGGCCGGGGGCGACAAGTTGCCGACCGCGTTCGGGGGCGGTCCGCACGACTCGGCCGGTGACCTTGTCGAGCCACACGCCTTGTGTATCTGCCATGTTGGGGGCTCCCTGTTCGATTGTTGGGGGGCTCGGTGGGCGCGACCCGGAGAGGCCGCGCCCACCAAGAATGAGGACTACAAACCGATCAAGGGATGTAGTCGAAGGTCACCGAGCAGATGCCCGCCGGCTCGAACACGGCCAGACCCAGACGCGCCTCGACGAGAAGCGTCAGGATGTTGGACGTGAAGTTGCTGGCATGGGAGTCGGTCATGTACGCCGTGACCTGGTTGCGGTCGAGGACGGCGAGAGCCATCGGGTCGACGAGTACAGCGGTACCCGGCGCCACAGCGGTGGACCGAACCTGAACCAGTCCCCAAGCGGTCGTGGCCGAAGCCCCGGCGATGTTCGGTACAGCGTTCAGACCTGCCGTAGCGAAGTTCGAGAGGTCAAACAGCTCGGCGTCAGCGGGGTTCAGCACGATGATCTCGGGGACGGCTTCGTCCTGTTCCATCAACGTGATTGCCTTGCGGATCGACACCGCCGTCAGTTCCGACCCCGCCGGGGCGGTGTAGGCGTTGATCCCGGACCGGTCGAGCATCCCCGAAATGTTCGGGGCGGTGCCGTTGCCGGAAATGACCTGGAGGTCAGCGCGACGCTTCACCGAGTACCGAAGACGACCGTCGAGGTACGACATGACCTGCGGGACATCCTGCGCCGCCTGGCGGGTCAGGTTGGCCCACACGGCGACCGTACGAATGGCCTCGTCGATCACAGCGAGCGTCGGTCCGCCCTGCGGCTTAGCGCCGGCCTCTGCGACCTCCACGGCCTTGTTCGCCAGGTCGGCTAGGGGAGACTGATCCTGAACAACCTCGACGGTCCCGGTGGACACGTTGATGGAGGGCAGCAGGTCAATGAGGTAGGTGCGACGGTCGAGGAAGTCGTTACCGACCCGGGCCAGCCGCTGGTTTGACTGCAGCGCCCCGGCCGACTCGGCGAGGGTCGTCACGTTGGTGACGGCACGGAAGTCCATTTCCTGGGTGACAAGCGGGGAAGTGCCGTGGGCGCCCCCGTCGAGCCACGACCGGTACTCGGCGGTGAACGTCGCCCCGAGCGAACGGGTGTCGACCAGCTCGTCACCGTTGCGGGCGAGAGCAGTACCGAGCAGCGAGGTGATCCCCGACTCGATCGTCTGCGAACGGGCCTCGATCTCCAGGTTGGCGGAGATGCGGCCGTCGATCGCCTTGAGCTCGTCACGCAGCTCGACGATCTGGGCGCCCTCGGCCTCGTTGTAGTCGCGCTTGTCGCTGGTGCAGGCTTCGTCGATCTGACGAAGCTCGCCCTGGATGTCGGTACGGCGGGTGAAGTTGGCCCGCACAATGTCAAGAACAGTCATCGGGTCCTCCTAAGGACGCGACAGGGAGCCCGGAAGGTTTCCGGTGCTCATGGGTGGTTGGGGGGTTGACCGGTGCGGGGGCGGCCGGTCAGGCGTACAGCGACAGAATCCGTGGTCGGGTAACGACGGTGGTTTCCCGGCCGTCGTCGTCGGTGTCACTGCGGTCCTCGACCGGCTCTTGATCGAGCAGGTCGGCAAGCGAAGTTCCGTGCTCGACAGCGTCGAGCACGGAACGAAGCTCCAGGTCGTTGGCCTCGGCGAACGACCGCAACGCGAGGTCGGCGGTCGTCTGCGTGTAGGCGGGGTTCGTGGTGAGGTCGACACGGAACAGGCGGGCCTCGTTGACGGTCCGCAACGCTGTGCCGTCGTCGTCCTTCGACCACTGCTCGGTAGCCGTGATCGACCGGAACCCAACCGACGAACCGCGCACGTCGCGGCGTTCGAGGAGAGCAGCGGCGTCACGCCCGGCAGTCGTGTCAGGAAGGTCGATCTCGTAACCCAGCTCAGAGCGGCCGTCGATGAGACGCAGCGACTCGTTTGCCGAACGGGCCAGGTACGGCCCCTCATGCTCGAGGTGGGAACGGACGTCAGCCTCTTGAATCGTCTTCGTGAGCGAACCGGGGCGGAACGTCTCACGGAACATGCCGCGCGACGGGTGAACCATGACCTTGCTCTTAGCGTCGTAACGCATGGCAACACCCGACGCGACGAGACGCCCGGTGTCAGAGCGGAACTCGACCGGCTCGAGGATCGACCGGGATTCGTAAGTGATGGTCATAGGGTGCCTTCCGTCTCGGGTAGTGGCGCCAAGTCTTCGTAACGGCGGGCCTCGTTCTCGGTGAGGAACCCGGAGGCAATACCCACCGCATACGACGCATAGCGGTCGGACAGCGACGCCCGAAGGAGTGCGTCCAAGTTGAGCTTCACGAACACGTCGGGGAGCCCGTGCGAAGTCAGCAGGCGGGTGTGTGCCTCTTCGATCCGTTCGGACCACGGGCGCAAACTGAACTGCCCAAAAGCAAGGTTCTGCTCAGCGAGCCCCGAACCCCACGACGTGGAGTTACTGGCATCGGCAATCAGGTGAGGCGGCACCCCGTAGAAGCGGGCGATCTCCGAAACCCCAAAGCGTTTCGAGTCCAACCACTGTGTATCCTCGGGGGACATGGCGATGGTCTGTAGCTCGGCGCCGTCGGTGAGCACCCCGGTTTTGCCGGCGTTGCCGGTGCCGCCGTGGACCGCTTTCCAGTTCTCCGCGACCCGGCGCGCCCGTGACCCGTCAGGGTCAGCGTCAGGAATCTTAATGATCGCCGGGGGTACGGCACGGTTGTCGTGAACAGACGCCCCGTACTCCTGGGCCTTACGGTGACCGTCGATCACTTCACGGGCGGCAGCGAGCGGCGACACGCCCCGGAGGTCTCCGGGGAGCATCATCCCGGGGATGTGCATGACGTCGTGGCCGTCGTACTGCCTGCCGAACACACTGAAGATGCTCTGACCGCCCGGGCCACGGGTGACACCCACCACCCCCGGGTCGAGGACGATGAGGTCTACGGGGACACCGAAGTCGTCTCGGATGACCGCAACGAAAGCGTTACCGTCGGTCAGCAGCGAAAGCATGATCTGTGACAGGTACGTGATCCGCGAACCCTGCGGGGGTTGGAAGCTCAGGTAGTCGGGGCGGGCGAACGGGAGACGGGTCTCGCCGTCCCGGGTGAAGGTATCCAGCGGTAGCGTGGCGATCGCCTCGGACAGCAACCGCAAACACGCGTACACCGCCGAGATACGCATCGCCTGTTCGTTCGAAACCTGAGCTGAGCCGGAACCCCACGACTCCCACCGCATACCAGGAAGCCACGTGCCGTCACCCGGTGCGTGAAAGCCACCGGTGCGCCCGTAAGAATCGGAAATGTCGGTGCCCGGGCGTTTGATCGACGGTCGAGCACCGCCAGCCATGACCCACGCCCTGCCCTCCCACGCGTCACGAAGCAAACTCACGGGCGGTCCTTAGGGTGACCAGCGCGGGCCAAGTCGACACCAGCGACGAGCAAGAGAACGCCGGCGGTTGCGAGACCGGCCGGGACAGAAACGAGAGATGCGGCGGCGACCAGCAAGGCGGCGCCGATGATGATGAGGGCGACAGCCACGGCGGACTCCTTAGACGGCGATGAAGTCGCCGCGTTGCGGCTTGGGTGTGTGGGCGAGGACCAGCCACAGGGCACCGGTAGCGGCGACCAGCGGGGCGACGTCGACCGTGGAGCGCTTGCGGTCCCATAACCAGGCGTCGCCGTATGGGCGGGTCGTGGCGTTCTGCGCGGCGGCGGTCAGCGCAGGTTGGCCGAGGTGGAACAGCCCCGGGGTGCCGCCCAGCTCATCCGACCCAGCACGAACCCGGTCGTACAGGTCGCCGGTAGCGGCGCCGAGATGGGCGCCGGTCCAGTCGACAACGGTCAGCCCTGCGTCGTTCATCAAATCAACGAGACTGGCGGCAGGAGCAGACGAGGTTTGCAACGCCACCGGAGCGGCACTACGCGACTCCTTAGCGGTGAACCAACCGACCACCCAATCAGTGCCCGCCGCCGAAGCGACAACCTCGACGTGAGGCACACCGTCAGGGCGCAAACCGGCAGCCGCGATATGGGCGGCGGAACGATCCCACGCGACGTCCACACAGAACGCCACCTCGGAACCCTCAGCGATCGTAGAGAGAGGGTCGGCACACGCCTCCCACGCACCCGGAGGGAACGGCCCATCGGTTGTCGTGTCAATCCACTGGCACAGAACCTCAGTGCGGAACACCCACTCGGGGTCAGTGGCGGCGGCGGAACGGATCGCCCGTTCCGTGATCGTGTGACCGAGCGCCGGGTTAGCGGCCCGCCACCCGTCCCGGTCATGGATCGAACACCCTGGGGGCGCCGACCACTCGAACACCGCCAGGGTCCCGTCTTCCGGGTCTGACGCATCTTCCGGGGTCACGATGTCGTTCACGTCGACCAGACCGTCAGGGTCACCGATCGTCGCGTGCGCCATCTTCCGCAACCAGCGCAGCACGATCGACGCAGCGTCGCCGGCGTTCGACGCCGCCCAAACCTGGGCGGCCGCACGGGCCATCGTCGTCTTCGTAACCGCTGACCACGCATCCCACGTCTGATGCTCACGCAACTCGTCGAGGAGAACCAGATCCCCGGAGAGACCACGACCACCACGACGAGACGCAGCGGCGACCTTGTACCGCTCACCCGAAGCGAGCCGCACGAACTTCTTGCCGTTGACCCTAGAAACCTTCTCGATCTCCGAGGCGAGCTCGGGGATCTCCTCGGCCATCTCGACCGCTCCCTCCCATACCTCCTCGGCCACGTCGAGGTTCTGGGCGGTACCGATCACCAAACGCCGGCCGAGGACGTACATGACCCACAGTGAAAGCACTTGCATCAGGGTCGATTTGCCGTTCTGGCGGGCCACCAAAATCAGCACCGTGCGGAACCGCAACGTCCCATCCTCGAGCAGCTCGAGAGCGTGAATCAAGGTCCAGCGTTGCCACGGCAACAGGTCAATGCCGAGGACACCCTCGGCGAACTCAATGCACCCAAACCCGAGAGACGTGCCCGGGGTCAACTCCCGCAAAGGCGGAGTGAACACCCGAGGCAACTCGGACCCGACCAACTCAGGAAGCGCGGTCACCTTGGATCGAACGGAGCTGGGCGAGCTTAGAACCACCGGACTCCTTCGGTTTCGCCAACTTCAACCGGCCCGCCGGGGTCAACCCCAACGCGTCCGCGTATTTGAGGTAGGTCGGAATCGTCACATTGTCCCGCACCGCTTCCTCTGGGCGGTCTGCGAAACCGTCAATGATGCGGGCCACGTAACGCAATGCTGCGACCGCGCCCCGGTCCATGTCGATCAGATGAGACGCCGCCTCAATGGCAGCGTCGGTCTCCGCTGCAACCGACCCGAGGGGCTCAGACATGGTCAACCCTCCTGGGGGACTGCATAGAATCTTGCATAACATGCACCCCCCACCCCTCGGGGGAGGGATTCCCTCCTTCGATGGGGTCCAGCTGCGGAGAGGGCTCCGAACTTTCATGCAAAGTTTTGCATAATCATCACCACTGTCGCGACGGCGGGCCGAGTGGCATCGGGGGCTGGCGTTTCCCACGGCTGATGTTGCACAGCAGATGACTAGCGGCGCAGTTGGCGGGGTCGTCGCGTAGGTGGGGGTGGTGCGCCCAATCCTTCAGGTGTTCGACGCTGAACGAGTGGGGGTCGGGGTAGGCGAGGGTGTAGTCGATGGCCTGCCCGCAGATGGTGCACGGTCGGCGGGCTGCTCGGAGGTTGGCGCTGATCTTGCGGAAGGCGGCGCTGCTGCGTCCGGCGGCGTCGCGTCGGGGCATCCGTTGCTCCCTTGAACGTGCAAGAGGACCGCCCCGGGTGGGACAGTCCTCGCACAGTGAGATCACACTACCACGGTTTGAGCGGGCAACGCTACGACGTGGGCTTATGGCGTCGTATCATTTGTCCACAGGGTTCGGGCCTCACTGCACCGCCAAGGGTCCTGTGATGTGCATCCTGCGCTTCTCCCTGTTGTCCACCCGTTCGGCGATGATCTGCTCGGGG
>Ga0105055_10007556_pt1 | contig 14401 bp, 12 predicted proteins | sample BON03_FD_78090 | JGI IMG/M metagenome (GOLD analysis project Ga0105055, IMG submission 78090) | Freshwater microbial communities from Lake Bonney liftoff mats and glacier meltwater in Antarctica - BON-03 | ecosystem: Environmental > Aquatic > Freshwater > Ice > Glacier meltwater | place: Lake...
CAAAGGGCTTTTGATGTTCGTTTTGATCGCAGGAATCGTCTGACAATTCCTCTCGCAAACTGGCCTGCTCGAATACTTTCCTCTTGGCGGGCACGCCTCCTCTGGCAGATGCCTCAACCCTGCTTGAGTTTATGTTTCTCATGTGCTCCTTGGTTGAGCGGCAACCGACAGCCTGCACGATGCTCGCGCAAGACTCATGATAAGTTCGCAATAGCTTGCAAGGCAAAGAAGCTTCTGCACCGTTGCATAAGCGCGCATGCACGAGTCCATATGCATTTTTGCGGAGAGTATGCATGCATTCACAGGTGTTGTGAGCACCATGCATGTTCAGGTGTGTTCGTTAGACAGATGTTGTGAACTGTGAACCTCAGCGTACACATTTGCTTCACGCTCGCTACAGGATGTGCATATGCGTGCATGTATGTGCAGTTTGTTTCATTTAGTATAGGGGAATGAGGATGGGGGGGTTCAGCTAGTTTATGAGGTCACTTGTTGCTTGGCGTGGGGAGTTGTTTTTGAAAGAAGGAAAGATAGGGGTGTTGTCTGCGTTTTCTCTATTTGTAACTCGGGTGGGAGTGCACGTGGGTGTATGTGTGTGTATACGCACACACACACACAGACTGCACAGATGGGGCATTTGAATGTGAGCCCAGGAGTCGGGATGAGACACCTGGAGGGCCCGGAGAATCCAGATGGACTAAATTTTGCCATACATGTATTTGTATATGTGTACAAAGTACACATGTGTATATATATACTAAAAGGCGGGATGAGATCTTGGACTAACTGTTTTTTTCATTAACATACTTTTTCTTCCGAAAAAGAAAAGCAAAAGATGTGAACGCAAACCACCGATATTCTCAAATCTAAGTTATGAGATTTGAGTGCATAGACCCTCAATCAAGGGTACTCAAGCTAAACAACTATTTATAGTAATAAAAGCAATCATCATCAATAGATGTTCATAGTGACGTAAAACATGCAGTGAAGTGGCTAAATTTTAGACACGTGACAGAATGCAATACGGATAAGTAAAATACAATAAATGTGTCCGTCTTCCGGACTCTGTGGGGGGGTCTTGGATTGTGGTTCCCAGTTTACCATCCTGAGTCCACTATGGTTCGACGGACCCCAGCTTTGACGCTCTATGAGCGTGTGTTTCTCTCGCTATCTCCTCACACGTGCACATTGTGCCCGATGTTCTCCCTCGATCCCTCTGTGGTGAGCCTCGCATATCCTTGCACCTGCTGGAGGATGGACACAAACACCCGATTGTGCGCTTCGCATACCTGTGTCGCATGATCTGTGAAGAGCTTGTCTTTTTTTCCTTCTTGTACATCAAGCTTTTTGAGCTTGATGCAGAAGTCGCTTTCAACAACCGATTCACGATTACCCACTATAAAGTTAATCTGCTCAAATTGCCACTTTGGGGCAGCAGCTTTGAGCGCACCGATGACTCGGATGTTTTTGTGCTGCTCATTTGCTTCTGCTTCTTTCACCTATAAGAACCCCTCATCCCTGTCTGTCGACCTGCACAGCTGACACCCTGCTGATTGAATCTTGCCTATTTTGGTCTGAAAACTGTCGATTGGCGTATTTCCTGTCACCGCCGTCCCCAATCTTCTCCTTCGCTTGGGATTTTTTTGTCACTCAAATACTTCCCCAGCATCAACCTTCTTGCATCCTGTCTCAGCATGAAGTCCGCTGCCCATGTACCGTAGAGAGGCTGGTGGATGCCTCCCCTTTTTCTCTTCTCCTTGATGAAGCTTTTTTCACTTTCCTCATCCATCCATGTACCATGCTGTAGAGCCGTTACCATACTCGGATCATAGCTTACATCCGGGTCGACTTGTCGTCTGTGTTTGCTGATGTGTTTCCAATCTCCTGTCACACGATCCCGGTGTTTGCACACCTCCTCTTTTGTTGGACCTCGTCTCTCTTTTGCACCCCGCCGTTCCACATCGACTTTCGATCTTCATAGCTCACTGTACCTTCTTTCAGGCGTGGCTTTTGCCATGTGAAGACTGCTCCATTTGTCCTGCCGTGCCATTTCGTCAGGAAATTACACGTGTTTATATATGTCGTTTAAATACATTGTAATGTCGTATTTAATCTTAAACGACATACTAATTCTTTGATGTCAATTTCCGATTAGTATTTGTCGTTTAAGTTCTTATCAGACTTAATTATGTCAAATAAGAAGTAAGCGATTTAAATTCTTAAGTGACATATAATGTTAAAGGAGATAATTTCATAATTTCTATGGACATAATTTCATGGACGACATAATGTGTTGACCGACATAAATAATGTTACACGACACAATTTGATTATATGACATAATTATTCAAACGACATAAAACATCGGATAAAGGTTATCCGACATAAGTATGTCGCACAATTTGATACGATATACACATACACCTTATTAAAGGACATGTGTATTCAAATCTAAGAATCTCTTTCAGGACCAGTCAGGAATGGGTATTTCCACTTTGTTCGGTGACAATAACAGTTGAAGTGTACCACCTCGACTCGACCCTTTGTAGGGGAGTTGGTGATTACTGCTTTCCTTCTGTCCGTTGACTTGTTTGGACCATACCCTACTGCATAGCACTCGCTGGCTAGTTGCGTTGGTTGAAATGTATGATTGTATGCATCATCAGTTGCAGGAGCGCACAGAATGTCGAGGACAATCTTTGCTGTCTCTACCCAAGTTGAAACTGGTCTTGGAGCGCATATACAGGCGCTTGAAAACGATGGTTTCCGTAAGCACCAGTCTGTTGATGGAACCACGCGCCATTGAATGGCGCAGGCCAGTGCCTTCCATGTGTGATTTGGCACCACCAGTAAGGACAGTATCGCTCCGGGTGGTACACGACGGATCGGGCCTGATGTAACCTCTCCACAGTCAACAATGTGTTGCGGAAAATTCAAGGGCCTTGCGAACATCTTTGCCTGAAATAGCCTTGTCTGCTTGGATGTCAGCTTCTTCATTTGCAGGTGCTCCTCGATGCGCTTTCACTTTGACCATAAGCGTTGCTGCTCCTGCTGTTGCTCTTTTTTAAACATGTTTGATTGCTTCTAATAAAATATTTGCGTCTGGCGCTCCTGATAAATCCCTTTGCCGCCTTCACCTACCCATCTTTTTGCAGCCTGCGGCTTTCAGCAGCACTTGGTTGTCGCACAAATAAAGCATGGGGGTTGTCACAGGGGTGTCGCGTAATGCCAAGACGATGGCTGCTAGTTCTGGACGGTTCTAGCTGGATTCTTTCTCTTCGCGTCCCACTTTCCTCTGCTGCCTTTTCATTTTTTTCCACAGGTTCATATAACCTGCTTCCATTTTCTCTACTTTTTGTTTAAATCTATCGCCCGTTGCGACTGTGCCTCGGAAGCCGTAACCTCCTAATTTGCCGATCACTGTGCCCATCCAGTATTCCCGCTTGATATCAGTCAGTTGTACTTGACATTCGTCCTTTCCGCCTTTCCACCTAACGCCCTCGCTGCTGTCAACAAAGCCTCAATTTGTTTTGCCGTGACAATGAGATCTTTGTGAACCCCAGTATGAAGTGTGATCCTCACTCATTGCCAATTTTGATGTTGCCTTGCTTGCACCATGACCTGTATCATACGCTCTGCCCGTAATGTGCTTTCTTTTTGCTCTCGTTCTTTTTATTCTTCTTCTCTTTCGATTTCGTTTCATCACAGTTAAAGAAGATTTCTTTCCCGCTGATGTCAAATGAGCGGATTTCCTCTGCCCCTTTTTGTGACCTGTACCACACGACACGACCGATGCACGGTCATCGTGCTTGCCTCTTCCAGCCAACTCTCTTTTTCTTGTTCTGACAGCCTCCCATCTTACTACCGTTGGTCCTTTTTTTTTCCCCCACGAGAGTAGATCTCCTCGTCCCGCCGACTGAAAGAAAGGAAGGGCAAACATCGCTGCTTCTCCTTCAATTCTCATGGCACTGTTGATCTGCTGCAGTACTCGTAATACTGCTCACGTTGGTGATCTGTATCCAGCTTCCTCCAGCTCTTCTCTTCGTTTAGTCTCCTTCCGAATAGTTGACATCAGCGTTTGCTCGTGGCCTTCCCAACACTCTTGCCTTTTCAGAAAGTTCCATCCCCCGCTAGTGATTGTCCATCCTCGTCCTGGGTCTGGGCATGTGGTCAGATCTTCCGTCGTGATGATTCTCGTTTCGTCCACTCGTTGTACCCATACCTGTGACGAGTCTAAGATTCTGACGAAACCACCCGCTGGCCCAGGAATCTTTTGGTCCAGGAACCAATCCTTTCCTATCTCTGGTGGCGTTTCTTGCTCACGAAGCAGGTGAGGGTCGTATGCAGCCGTTGGCATCGAGGGCACTTCCCACCGCATGATTCCGCGCATGAACTCCGAACTTTTCTCGTCAATTGGGTTGCTGACAATGAGTGGATGATGTGTTGAGCTTTTGCCTCGAGGGCTCGATCTCTTTACTCCATTCACTGTGTAGCCTGGCAGCGTTAGTGTATGTTCAAGTTCGTTGTTGAAGCATTCTCGATTTTCATCCAAAATGAAGTCAGTGATCGTAGGTGCAAAGTGATACGCAACTAAGTGGTCAAGTACCCTTTGGCTACTGTCCAAATCCTCTGCTCTCTCCTCGTGCTCTTCCCCACCTGTCGGTCTCAAGGGAAAGCCTTTTTGCTCCAATGTGAGCCACAACCATGTTGACTCGTCCACCAATGCCGAATTGAAAGCGATTGCTTCTCTGACTCGCTCCATCATCACAATAGTGTCGCCGCCTTGCTTGTCGTCTAATCTGCCAGCATACCTATGCTGCAATCAGCGACGACTGCCTTGCCTGGCTTGTCGTCTAATCTGCCAGCATACCGGATCTACATTGGTGAAAATCATGCCGATCAGTGGCTGTTGTGGTTTTAGATTTGTCGTTTGGATCCTTTTTTTGCACGCTAAGCACCTGCCACCTCGACCCAGTTGCATCTTGTGAGAGTTCTTGCCAAACTCCTTAACAACCCCGTACTGTGCAATGTGCACATTGCTTGCACTTCGCTTGGGGTGTCGGCTTGTGCCACCATCCCGCACTCTCGAACTCTGGCTCGTGCTGCCCACTCCACCAAGAGCCCGGTAAGAGTAGGACAGGTCTATCCTTGTCGAATCTGTTGGCGAGATGCTAGTCTAAAAGACCTTGCCAGGCTTGGAATCTGTTGGCCTTTTGGTTTGTTCCATGCCCATTTATCTAAGCCTTAAACTCTACCATGTCGGCCACCCCCTCTTCAATCTGCGCCTCTGCTGTCTGCCGCACGTCTCTTACCTTTCCGACGAAGCTTGTGTCCATCGTGTGCGTGTTGACTGCTACCTGTTGCACTAGTCGTCTTTGTGTTGCCGCTCCTTTTTTGACTGGGCGACTCCTGTCAAGCCCTGCAGTATTGTATTCTGCATACTCAGAGATTGCCTTCTTGATCAATCCTTGGGCTCGATCCAGAAAAAAGAGTCCGCGTCCCACATCGAATGCATGTCGTCAACGAGCTGAAACAGCAGATGGTCGACATGCGTCTTTGCCTGTCAGCTATCTCGCTCACTACGTGCAGGCTTGATGATATTTGTAAAGAGGTGTTGCACTATAATCCGGACCTCTTTAACGTCGTCTGCACCTACTCCCCGTAGCAGCATGATCTTTAGCAAGTTGGCGAGAGAATTTCATACGTTACCTCCAGCCAAGCTTCTGCTGCAAAACTCCACTGAATGCGTCTGATTTCCGCTTTCGTTCGGCTTTTGATGTCATATCATCGGACCCTGTTTCGTCTGACGTCTCCTTGCCGCTCTCAGATTGGATATTCGCGAGAGTTTCTTTCAATTCAATCCACTCTGACAAAACTGTTGAGAAGCACTCGAATTTCTTGACACTCGTATTGCACCTTCTGTCTGTTGATGGTAGCTCGAGGCCTTCCCAATCAATTCGATTTAGGTGCTTCTGCATAAGACATTGGGTGGTGCGGTGGAGTCCTTGCGCATTGGGTACACGCACTCGAACTCTTTTCTGACCAATCAACGTTGCAGACAACCTGAGCTGTGGTGGCAGATCCTGATATGCTTTTGAGAAAAACCCCACGGCTGTCCTTGGTAGATCTTCGACGCTTTCGAGCCCTGCCTTTTTCAAGATTGGTATGCCTTTCTTCAGTGCCTCTTCACCTGTCCACAATAGATTCCAGATTGTTGCATCAAGGCTCCACGCAGCTAGCTGAGTGTCTACACACGATCCCCCAATCTTCTGAATTCGTGTTTTGCACTTCCAGATGGACCGCGTTGCCGTTGCCAAGCTCATCTTTTCAGGGACGAGCACTAGAGCGAGTTTTGGGTCCATTTTTTCTGCTCATGTGACTGACACTTTTTGACTGTGCAACAACTTCACCAATCGTGACCAGAAGTTTTTGTTTGCTACGTCCAGTCCCACAGCTCCATTTCGGAAATCAAGACAGTAAATGAGTTGCAGTGCCACTCTGTCAACGTGCGTGCTAATTTTGCTAGCACAATTTTTTTGATGACATCTTCATGCCGCATGCATTGGTCAACGTGCTGCAGCAAGGCCTGCGTGAGTACTCCTGACGGCAGGGGGCACTCATGGGAAACTTCCTGCAACTGGGAAGGTTTACAGAGAGTTTGTTGTTGACCATGGTACATGCCATACGTTTTATACGCTTGTACCTAGATTATTTGCAGACACTCTGACTCACTCTGCGACTATTCGATGAGGGCTGCTGAGAACCCGAAGGCGACGATTCCTTTCTGTGCAAAGAGTTCGACAGAAAGTTCTGACGTCAGTCGCAGGTGGCTTTTAATTAGATCATGTGCAACCCTGCTTTTTCACGGACTACCTTTTGCACACAGAGCATCCAGCAAAGCTAATAGACTATTTCTTACGAAGTAATAAAAGCAACATCAATCAATCTCTTGCGGACTACCTTTCTCATGTCACCCTTTCCTATGCCGCAGTGACCTAGGTACCGGCACGCGTCAGTGATGTGTAGCGTTTTGAGACGTTCGCCATTTATCCTCAGATCTGGTGCCCGCATTCTTTTCCTTTGCTTTCGATCCTTGTCAATTATGAGCAAGAACGTTGCTTTAAAGTTGATCTCAATGCCACACCATGTTGTGAACTCCTGCCCCACATCTAGCAAAGTTTGCATTCCTTCTGGTGTCTCAGCAAAAACCGAGATGTCGTCGATGACACCTATGCAATTAAACTAATAGCTATGGTCGGCGTCTTGACTGCTATCATCCTGGTCCTTGCCAATCTGCAAACCATGACAGATCCCCTGATGCTGCCCAGTTGCTGTGAGCATTCGCAACAGAGCCTTGCTTTAGATATTGAACAGTTGCGGGGACGTCATGCTTCCTTGCGCTACACCTGCATCAAACGTCATTGTTGCACTTTCTGCGTCGTTTGCAGCCCAAAGGACTGTTGCGCTGTCGTAAATCTGCTCCAGCAAGTCAATATCTGGTACATGAAACATATTCATCACGTGCCAAAGAGCTGCCTGTGACATTGCATGGAAGGCGTTTCTGAAGTCGATGTCGACTCGATAGACTTGCTTTCCATGTCTGTGGGCTTCATGCGTGACAAAATGCATTTTTTTGCATTTTGTTGTTGACACTTCCACCCTGCCTGCCTCCGCCCTGCCCTGGTTCGAACACATTTGTCTGTTCCACGATCCTTTTTAGCCGCTCGTTAATGTTGTACTTGAGTAGTTTGTACCCACTGTTGAGCAGCACTACCGGTCTATCATCAGACATTTTGTTGGTGCTGCCTCCTTTGTGGAGTGAAGAGATGGTGCCATTCATGGTGGGCCGACTTTGGCGCGCGGTGTCGATGGTTTTTTCAGTAGAGTCAATACTACTAGTATTTTATTTACCCACGCTTGCACGATCAAGAATCCCTCGTCTGAGATTGTCTTTAATAGCTCATTGGGGCACTTGTCCGGGCCTGACATCTTGTCTGGTTATAGACGGTATTCAACATACTTTGCGATGTCTGGACTGGTGAGTGCGCCACGCAACCTGCCCTGCGTGCCACTAGCGGTTCTGTATGCGTCGTTTTTTAGTTTGGCATCAGCTCCAGCGCTGCTATACTTCCTTTGTTGTGCCGGAAATCTGTGAGGTGCCAGCATCACTGGCAGAAGGCAACTAGCTTTCGTCTATTGTGCTCGGCAGTGTCCTGCGGGACACTTGCACAGGCCTTGCTCACGTTGCCCCAATTCGTCTTCGTAGGCTCAGGTCGCCGTCTTTGTGCACCCACGCAGCCTTCTTGCGAGGGACATTTGAGGCAGCACTATGATATTCAATGATATGCCACGGTGGCACAGATACTGGTTGGAAATCAGGTAAAAGTAAGACAGATGAGAACTCATCATTGTTATCTGACGACAATGCAGTATCATTATCAGAAGACGGTCCGACAATGTCAAGATTGTAAAGATGTGACATGTATGCTGAGGGCTGCATATGCAAACTCACCACAGGTCGGGTTGCTTTCTTTAATCCATCTTTCTAAGCTTTTGGACAAAACTAGTAAAGGGGGGTTTCCAATTTTTTCCGGCTAAGTACACAGTCATGGTGAGCAAGCTTTTGCTCACAAACTGCGTACAGGCCCATCACAATATGTTGAAGGTACTACGACACATGAAGTTGAATCTTCACCTCTCGACAAGACGGCCTCAAAATATTGGGTTTCCCGGTCACGCTGGGACCAGTTTTTTTGAAATTCCGTATTTGCAAGAATAATGTCTTTCAAGACCAAGAAAATGTTTACAAAGTCGACAAAAAGTCATCAAAAAAAATTCACGGGGCTGCGGCCCGCACCCCCTCCGTACGGGGCTGCGCTCCTCCCACCCACTGAGGCAGGTGCCAAATGTCTGTCCGCAGTGGTGCTTGCTCACCATGACCGTGTACTTAGCCACCAGGTGTGTCATCTCATCTGGTGTGAAGGTTGCAAAAGTGGGAAGGTTTAGTATTCGTGTGTGCCCTTGGAATTTATCAATGAACTTTAGTATTACCCGGAAGTTTGTTGCTTTGCAATGGCATATGATATCACAGTGTGGAGTTCGTCCTCGAGTACTGTTGTGCCTGCAGTGCGGGCACACCCTGTCTTGGTGACCCGCCCGAGCATGTTGGCAGCATTAATAGTTGTGGATAGTATATAATCCGAAACTTGAACAATTTCTTGGGTCAAAAGTGACTAATCGGGTGCTCACCACCCGCTTAGTCCGATCTGTTAAGAGGGTCCTTAAAAGGCCTTGAGTGGCCCCCCCGTCACTTTAAATCAGTTGGTAAGGGTGCGACACTCAAACTTGAAAGGAAAACAGTTATCCGCAAATTCCTGGTTCGATTCCGGCCGAAAACCAAGACACCAAATCCATATGAAAACAGGGTCCAAAGGATGTTGATTCTTGGACCCTCCTTTTCCCCTCAAACCCACGGGGTTCAAAGGTGATTCATCAGTCACTTTAGCTCAATGCATAAGAGCGTGGCACTCGACAGAATCATGGGTTATCCGCAGAACGCCGGTTTGATTCCGGTTGATGTGTATGTTTATAGTCATACATTTCAAGTTTAGAAGAGGATCCTGATGGATCTTTCGTGATTCATTCATTCGTCACTTTAGCTCAGCCGATAAGAACCACGGCGCAGCACCTAACAGACAGAACGGTTGTCTGCAGGTCCCCGGTTCGATTCCTGCTGTTAACCCGACAACTCAAATCCATATTTGAGCCACCCTCAAACAAAAGTTCTAAACTACTGAATCCAGTAAAACAAGCCCAAAAAAAAGAATGGCATCTCAAGCACGGGTTCTAAACTACTGTTTCCAGTAAAACAAGCAAATAAAATCAAATCACTGATTAAGCCTCAGACGGTTGGGTATTCAAAACCCAAGAAAGAAAGAAAGAATAAACTTTTGATGTGTAATACTTTGTTTGGATCCGAAGGATTTTTAATTGTTTGGAGCAGGATTGATGAGTGAGGTATGGGGCTGGCTTACACATATACTATTCGAGACGATGTAAAACTTGCTCAGTTGGTCAGAGCGCGGGACTCAGGCTGTTAATTCGGAGCTCGTCGGTTCGATTCGGGCAAAAACTCAGAAAACCGAGAACTCAAATCTACATGGATTTGAACTACATAGACCCTGAAGCAAGGGTACTAAATTACGGTTTCAAGCAATAAAAGAAATCAAAAATCAATACTCCGCTTGTGTTGTGGAGATGCCAGTGTACGTATGCTCACACTCGTTTTGGTGGATTACTGAGTGTACGCTCGACATGTTTTTCGAGTCGCCATTGATCGGAACATTGGGCCTGAAGGTATTTCTTCAGTGGCAAAGTGCACGGTTCTGGTTATGCAGCTTTTCCTCACAAACTGCGTAGAGGCCCATACGTGACAATCTTTTGAAGGTACAACGACACATCAATCTCTACCTCTCGACGAGACGGCCCCGAAAGATCAGGATTCCCGGTCACGCTGGGACCGGATTTTTTGAAATTCCGTATTTACAAGAATTCTGTCTTCAAGTTCAAGACCAAGAAATTTTCCATAAATCGACAAAAAATCATGAACAAAAATTTCGCAGGGCTGCGCCCCGCACTCCCTCCTTACGGGGCTGCGCCCCACCCACCCACAAAGGTAAATGCTAAATATCTGGCCGCAGTGGTGCTGGATAACCTGGGAGGGCATGTGCCAGTGTTTTCATCGGTGTTGAGACGGTGACTTTGTGGCGAGCATGTGAGTCAATAAACGATCAAATTAGGCGTACTTTTGTTCACACATGTCACAAACGACAAAAGCTTTTTGAAGGCAAATCTGCAATAAGAATCAACACAATTGTCCGATTACAATGAAAATGAATGCAGTAGAATTGCCTGCTCGAGACACATCTTTGCATCATACATCATATTGTTGAAATATGGCATATGAACGAGGCATCATCACATTACTTCCTCCCCACCTGTCTACCCAATAAAAATAAGATGTATCTGGAATCCGGAGATAGTTGTCAGCAAACCATATTTTCATGCGGAAACGATCTGGCTCGTGTTTCCAATAAAAGCCCCCAAACCGATAGTCTGACGTACGAATTTTTGGTACCAAGAATTCAAACCAGACGTATTCTCCTTTCGAGAAATAAACCAGCAGAGAAATGATGTTTTTTGCAAATCATCTTTGTAACAACTCCTACAAGTTATTCTTGTAAGAATTGCAATGCAGCGCATGAATGTAGAATTATTTTGTCTGTTGTGTGACATACATTTTTGACAATTATAGTGAATTTGTGTTTTATTTTTCTCCTCGTTACATGACATTCAATTGACCCTCAAAATTTAAATTTCTCGAATTTTTTACAATTTCTGGAACATCCAGCAAGAATGTGTGTGGGGCAGAAAATCAGAGGTCCATATAGGACCTCTTGTGAGAGTTGCAGCTTCTCAAGCAGGGCGAGTTTTTTCGCACATTTTGCTTCCTGCTGCACCTGTGCTTTTGCCTGCTCCTCACGCTGCACGGCAAACTGCTTGCGTTTCGTGCTCTCGTCCGGTATCGTCTCCTGCCGATATTTTGAGTGAGTCCTACTCTTGAAAGCTCACGAATTGTCGACGCAAAACAAGTTGGCTTGTGTTGTGAGTAAAATCAAATTTTATTGGGAGCAAGAGACACCACAAAAACGCAGCACAGCACTGTCCGCGGCACAATCTCTTCATATGGGCGTCTACACTCCGGAACACAGCCTAGGCTGGATGCATCGGGGTCCCAGATGCCTACCAATGTCCCGCGCACTGCAGCGGTGCAGGTGAATAATATTTCCCTCCTTTTTAAAAAAACACAAAAACACCAAATTATTGCATGCAAACAATTGCAAAAATTAATAATAAGTAGCAAATTTATAAAAAAATCAGGGAAAGGTTTAGTATTTTTGGGAGCTTTAAGACACTACAATTCAAAGCTTGTGAGGTATTGATAATTTTGCACGCTTCATGGTAATGCTATGAAGTTTTACATCTAATCTAAGTTCAAATGAATTTCAATAAGATGATTTGAATTTCTCGTTTTGAAATTCCTACCGCTTACAATTGTATGATTTGTTTCCAAAATAGCGGTAATGTTGAAAATGAACATTTAAATTGATGACAAGAATATTTTTCACAATACGAGATTATATTTGCAATATTTTGGAGTATGCAAGCTTTCTGACATAAAGCTTGTACAGAATATGCTATTTTTGATGTCTAAGCAGCATCAACACAACGTGTTATGATATCTTTAAGGCAAGTAAATATTATCTTCTCAGGCAAGATTTCTCGAGTTGTTTAGTTGTCATATTGCACTTTGTTCCGTATCGTGCAACATAGCAACCAGACACAAACATTTTTGGTACAAATACAAACAACTCGAAATCGTCATCTTGAGGGGGCTGCAAGTGGTAAAATGAACACACTTGAATCTTGAATCTCAAGATTCATTTAAATTCTGAAATCGAAAGTACGAAAACAGACCTGGCTCAATTACGCTCCTTCATTCCCCATCGTTGGGCTTGGCTGTTAATGCGGGCACAGGGAGGCAATCAGACTGTGGCATCACCTGTAGAGAGCCAATGACAAAGGTGTCATATAGTAAAAGATGCTCCATGAGTAGACGGGGGTATTGGTCTAAGTTTCAGAAGGATCAGGTCAATTTTTGGTGTTCGATGTGTCATTTTACGTTTGATCATTTAGAACATGTGTAAACGAAATCATTTCTATTTTGATCGTCTGAGCGCTAACTTGCTTGCCAAAAGGTCACCGTCTCACAAGTACAAAAACACTGGCACATTATCTCCCGGACCGTGCACCGGTGAGGGTACCAGAACTGCCTATTACAGACTGCGCGGGAAGCACCAACAATCGTCTCCCAAGGTGGCCCAAGCTGAGCGCAATAGGTGTGACAGAAAATATCGTCACAAGTTTGTATTCGTTTCAGGACCGCAGGCTTTATTTTTTCGCGCTGCACATTTTTTCTGAAATTCCAAACCGTCAACTGTCCCTATTTTTTTTTGGAAAACGGTTGGGATTGGACGGTTTGGAATTTGAGAGAAAAAATGTACAGCGCGAAAAAATCGTTTGTCACAGCTGCTCCTGTAGTATGCACCCACGTTCGCATTTTGGAAATCATACTACGCCCGTTTTCAAATCTCTCTGGTGTAATACCAGAGACATCGGAACCCGAGAGCCTTCCCAGCGCTATTTGTGGTACATGGCCTTTCAATTCTGCATTATGAACATATATGCATTCATATACACACCGTGTGTCCATGTGTGTGTGTGCATATGTGTGCGTGTGTGTGTGTGTGTGCGTGGTGTTTTTGCATGTCAGAAAGTCTTCCAAAAACTGGAGAGATTCAATGAACGGAGGGGCTTGATTATGCGCATCAACGAGCTACAGGTATGTGTCCGTGTGAATGTATATGTACGTGTATGTATGTGTGTGAGAGTGTATGCATGTGTGTTTGTGTGATAACTTAGCTTGATATGTGTACGTAAAGCAGTATCTGAAGCACTTCTGGGAAAATGACAGTTGATATTGGGCTGTTTTATTTGTGCGGCGGTTGCATTGTTTTCTCCCATTGAATACGCTTGGATAGGCCCGGTATCATTCGTGTGAGAAAGAGAGAGAGAGCGAGAGAGGGTGAATTTGCATGGTTGTGAGCTTCTTGTGATCAATGCCTTTGGGAAAACGAGCATGTCACGCTGTCGTGTGGGTGCGCACGCCATGTACACAGATATTGCCGTGATTGGCCTTGCCGTTGCCAAACAATTCCTTCTTCGCACAACACCACTGCACACCATCAGCCATGCCTCAGGGATGGCTGCACACATGCACGCACACATGCACGCACACACGCACGCACGCACGCACGCAAACACGCACACACACATGACTATACACTCATATTATATTCGCATTTTCGTTTTCACACTGCAGTAACCTGAGTATTATTGCGTACGCTTGTGTGAGAATCCATACCAACGATGACATACATGTGTGATTTCATGATTTTATTGGTGCACCTATGTGTGTCGATTACATCTGTACAGATATAATGTAAATGGATTTCACGTGTGTATAGACACTATTAGTTGAATATAGGCCGAATATGTCCATATTATATCACAAGTCACGCACACATACACACACACACACACACAAACGCGCGCGCGCGCACACACACACAAGCACACCTTCACAGGGATGTGTGCATATTACAGCACAAGTACATTTTCAATGCTGCACGCAGCCATACACTTTGTCGCTCTCTACGTGACACTCACCAATACCCCCCCCCCCCCCCCCCCCCCCCCCCCCCCACCCCCCCCCCCCCCC
>Ga0105055_10007565_pt1 | contig 14389 bp, 10 predicted proteins | sample BON03_FD_78090 | JGI IMG/M metagenome (GOLD analysis project Ga0105055, IMG submission 78090) | Freshwater microbial communities from Lake Bonney liftoff mats and glacier meltwater in Antarctica - BON-03 | ecosystem: Environmental > Aquatic > Freshwater > Ice > Glacier meltwater | place: Lake...
GACCCAACATGCCCGCACACGTTTTGAGAATTTGGCGCCAAAATATTTGTACCAAGAAATTTTCGTCAACTTTTGTCTGTTTCTAATTAGTATTGATAATTCGTTTCAACGAAAGGTTGCCAGCGGACAGCTGCAAGCAAGGGGTTCCAAGCTGCAAGAGGAGGGAAAATCGCGAAAGCTGCTCAAAATATCACCACGCCCCATTCAGCACTTCACCTCTGACCTATCAAGTCAATTCCTTGCTCTTCCCAACGTACTGGTACATGTGAAACCCGCCAGATTGGCGTCACGCTGATTATTTTTGAAAATTCATGTATCTATGAATGTATCGAATGTTAGTATATGCATTCGTGCGCATTTTTTTGTACAATGTGACACACACAACCTCTAATTACATATGGAACGCAGGTTCCAGCCTGAGTGCAGTGCACTGTCTCATGCTGCAGTAGAAGAAGTGCATCTCCACTCAATGATGGAATTTGATGCCGACATCAGTGGAATGGAGTCCAAGGATGGTGACATAGAGTCGCAGGATAACGAAATTGCCGACGCAGCTACAGTCTATTTTGGTGTGCATGTGTGCACATGCATGTGCACGTGTGAGTGTGTTCATGTGTAGTGTGTGTAAGAGGGTAATGTTACGTGTGTGAGAGGTGCATGTTGTACTGGTGGATGATTCTCTCCGGCTTCTCACATTGCATAATGATAGTTTATACAGACATTTCAAATATGTATATACATGTGTATGCTTGTGTGCATGTGTGTGTGTGTGTCTGTGTTTGTGTGTGTGTATATGTACGTGTGTGAGTGCGTGCGTGTGTGTGCGTGCGTGTGTCTGTGCGCGCGCGCGCGCGCATATAGGCACGGGTGTGTGCATGTGTGCACGTGAGTGTTTTTATAATAATAATTTACACGTACATCACAAATATGAATGTAAATATGTGTGCGTGCGTGCGTGCGTGCGTGTGCGTGTGTGTGTGCGTGTATATGTGTGTGTGCGTGTGTGTGTGCGTGTGTGTGTGTGTGTGTGTGTGCATGCGCGCACGCACATACCTACGTGTGTGTGCATGTGTGCACATGTATGTGTGTACGTGTATATGTGTGTACGTGTGCGTGTACGTGTGCTTGTGCGAGTGCGTGCGAGTGCGTGCGTGTGTACGTGTGTGCGTGTACGTGTGAGTGTAAATATGTGTGCGTGCGTGCGTGCGCGCGTGTGTGTGTGCGTGTGTGTGTGTGTGTGTGTGTGTGCGTGTGTGTGTGTGTGTGTGTGTGTGTGTGTGTGTGTGCGTGCACGCACGCACATAGGTACGTGTGTGTGCATGTGTGCACATGTATGTGTGTGTATGTGTCTATGTGTCTACTTGTGTGTGGGTGGGTGGGTGCGTGTGCATGTGTACGTGTGCGCGTGTATGTGTGTGCGTGCGAGTGTGTGCGTGTGTACGTGTGTGCGTGTGTGTGTGCGTGTGTGTGTGCGTGCGTGTGCGTGTCTGTGTGAATGTGAGTGTGTGTGTATGTGTGTGCATATGTGCACGTGTGCGTGATTGCGTGTGCGTGTGTGTGTGCATGTTTGTGTGTGTGTGTGTGTATATGCGTGTGTGCGTGTGTGTATGTGAATGCGACAAGGATGGGGCTATAGAGAAGAAGTAACTAATGCATGCGCGCGCGCGCGAACGCACACACGCAAGCACAAACACACACAGATGCGGGTAGAGTAGATCCGGGGTGTGTTCGCGTGCACGGGCGAGGCGGGGAAGAGGATGTGCTGCAAGATATTGCCGACATTGCGGATTCTTGCTCTAGCATACCAGATAGCTCTGGTGGACTCGCTAGAAAATTGGAAAGCAGAAATGAGTTTCAGGAGCTTGTAGAGCGTCTGCGGGCAAAGACGGCCACCGTGGTGCTGCGCAAGCTGTTTATATTCAGGGGCAACAGCCCTGAACCTGCACGGTGCAGTGTGATGCAGGAAATCTGGATAAAAGACAAGACAAATCCAGATGCGACGAGAAATCCGTTCAAGTCGTACGCCATCGTGCACGTTCACCATCACTCGCAAGCGAGAGTTGAGCATGTTAATGATATAAAGAGGGAGAGCCTCGAAATTGTTGACGCTGTGAATGCACGTCACTTAGCAGCATCCGGAACTCAAGGATGCTACAGTAATAATCCGTTTTACGACACGTTTATCGAGCCGAGTGGGCAAGATACGTTCAAAGTTTTCCCATCTGCTCCTCAATGGACTTGCGATGTTCCGCAGTGTGGACAGACAAATTGGCAAACAAGAGATTCTTGTCGGGGTAAGCAGGGTTTCAAATGCCGAGGGAAGCGGAAGTGCACCTTATGGAAATGGAAAGAAGAGACCAATCACGATCCTGGGCTTCGGCTGATTCTAGAAAAGTCTGACGCATTACATGGGTTTTGGAATTCAAGGAACAGGAAGGATCGGTTCCGAGCAGCAGGATCTGATTCAAGTGGGCAGGTGCCAGCAGAAACATTTGGTTTGGTGGACTTGATGAGTCTCACACGGCGTCCTCGTCAGGATCTGCGGTTGTCATCTCGCTCAGATGCAGGATCAGAGCCGTGTGAGCAGTGCAGCACGGTTCCGTGTATCAAATCATGTCCGGCTTGGAAGGACCTACACGTCGCCATGCTGTGCATTGGCATTAACAAATACTCGCATACGAACCACCTTCCGAACGCGACACAGGATGCCCGCGCAATGCAAGAGTGTGTTGACAAGCTGCCCAGATGTAAAGTAGAGTTACGGAAAATTTGCAACATCGTGGACCTTTGAAAGATTGTATTCGGACATTTCTTCAGCGAGAAGGATTGCAAGATAGCCCCCCCCAAGTGGTGCTGATCACGTACTCTGGACACGGGATTCAGCACGGTGGCAAGGTGTATCTAATTCCTGGGGATGTAAACCCAGATGGTCCAACACGTGATTTTGAAACAGATTTCTTTCCTCTTAGCGACATTCTTAGATTCTGTAAAGATGATTTGGACGCACAAGCGTTGGAAATGCGAAAAAAGGTGGTTTTTGTTGTGATTATTGATGCGTGCCGGACCGATATCCCAGATTCTACAACACTCAGGTCTTCGTTGGACGAGCGTAAAAGTCTGACCCCAGGACATTGGGCAATGTGTTTTTCATGTTTACGGGACTCGACCGCAAAGGACGGACCAAAGGGAGGACACAGTCCATTCGTGACAGAGTTGTTGCACAATGTCGACGGTGTTTTTGCAGAAGGGATTGCTCTGAAAAGTGGACTTGAGAAGGCTTTTCACCGTTTGAGAAAGCAGTATAAGGATCAAACTGCGTTTGGCGTTGCTTTGGATACGATTCCAGACGATTTTTACATCTACCCGCAGATTGCCTGCGAAGATAATCAGGAAGCTGGAAGTGAGATTGCAGCGGCCTCTGACGCAGCATGTGGATTGATAGGCACGGAACTTGAGTGCTTTTTGGATCAGGTCGGGGTGATTGGGTTCCTGCCCGATTTAAAAGGTCAGTTGCGCATCGACACTTTGAATAATTTGAAAAGTGCCTACAAAAGGGGCTGTCTCGAGAAATGGAAAATTGAAGAGACATGTGCTTGGGCTAAAATAGATTTGACGGAAGCGGTTTCTCGCCTGGTTTCGTCGGAGGCTGTTCCCCTGTTCGTGGTAACAAGTGAAGTACCGTCGGAGGAGCGGCTCTCGCAAGCAGGTACGCCGTTGATGGCGTCGCCTCGTTCTCCAGAGGTTCTCTGCCTTTACAATGAAGGGGATCCCAATGACTTGCACCAGCACGTGAAGAACTTGCTCGGAGAGTTCAACAAGTACTACCGCAAAGTCAGTCTCAATTTGGATGATCAGTCATACCACCTTTCTGATTTCGATATTGACATCCCGGAAGAGTTTTGTGGGCATTGGACGTTTTGCATGCTTCTTTGGTCAGTGTTTGTTGTAGGTGGCACAAAGGTCTCAAACGACACAGCTGATGACTGGAGGCAGTGCCTTACAGATTTTCCGAACCAAGAAGAATTGCTGCCAAAAATTGACGAGTTGATCAAAACAGGCAAGGTGGGGGATCATTCGTTGATGGATAAAATCAAGTTGATTGTCGACAATGACATGCACAGCAGCAGCAGACCTGTTGCAGCCATTGCAGTGCTTGACTGCATGGTGCAAGAGCACCTCAAGGAAGGCGAAAAGCAAAGGTGGATGACGAATGTAGTCAAACCTTGGTATAATTCGAGCGAATTACTTGCTGATGATGTTCTGTGTCGTGCAAATATTTTTTTACGGAATTTTTATGAGGGGACCGGCGGGATCAAGATCTTGTTGAAGGCCTTCGAGACTGGGAGCTACGCAGTGTTCGCGACAATGCCCTCGCTTACGTCTTTGTTCTTCTTCCAGCATTTGGAGCTCAAAAAGCTGGGATGTTTGCAGTCGGGCAAGGCTGGGTCTGCATGCGCTGCAGGGGTTGCAGTGGCACCTGCTCCTTTGCTCCACGGCTTCAAGCTATTGGCATCGAGTGGAGGATGTTTCTTTCACACTGCCGACACTAATAGGCCAACACGAAACATGCCCGCTATTATACAGGGGCTCCGGTGCCTGGCACATCTTCGAGATTCAGACTGGGAAACGCTGGGACCTGTCAAAACGGCCCGTGAGTTTCTGCAAGAGGAGCAATGTGTAGAGCAATGTGTAGAGCAAGGCGAGCTTTGGGCAAGTGCCCAAAAGAAATCTGAAGATGAGTGCGAGACGGCACGGGATCCGGAACGGGAGAAACGAGAAAAGGTCAAAAAAATACTCGACGTTGATGCTTGTGATTTGTATCTGGAAGGACTCTGTAGAAGAAGCACGTTGTCGGTTGGGTTTTATCTCGACTCTGCAAGCGGCGATGAGCGTAAGGTAGGTGAGGAATCTATCGCGCTTGTACTTCTACCGTGCAAGTCTTTCAACGATAATTGTGACAAGGATGAGGACCTGATATGCCCTATCTCGCATGGGCTCATGCAAGAACCTGTGACGTGTTCGGATGGAAAAACCTACGAACGCACCTTCATTGTAAAGGCATTCGAAACAAAAGAAAGGCACTTTGAGAAAATGCTAGATAAAAAAAATTCTGTGTTCGAATTCACTTCGCCGCTTACACGCGAACCACTGGATTTTGTGGAATTCCACAGTAGTTCTACCGCAGTAGAAAGAAAGCTTCAGTTCAACCACACTGTGAACCTTTGCCTCAAGAATGAGGAGATTCATAGAAGGATCAAAACGTTCAAAGTCATCAAGCTTCAAGAGCTACGCCGTTTAAAACAGACCGCAGAGGGCGAAGACGAGAGACGTATCTTGTGCAATCGATACGGTGTCGATTTGGAAGACGGTCAAGTACTAGAAAATAAAACAGGACGACGAATCGATTCTGCCCAGGCGTTTCTTGAGTGGATTGTCACTCAACCTGATCCATTCGCGTGTTTGACGGGCCCACCGGCTTCCGGAAAGACAATCACGATGCAGCAGATTGTGTATTTTGCTGCCGAGGCATGCAACGCGCGGATGGAAGAGGGAATAGACGTCGAATCAGATACAAGTATGCCGTTGCTTCCTCTGTTCATGCGGGCTGCTGTGTTGAAAAAGCTCGTCGAAAACAGCAATGCAGACGAAGAAGTGACAATTCTGAGGCAACTGGTCGCGCTGTTCCTTGACCATGGGATTGCGCAGAAGATATTCCCAGACAGCACAAAGGAATTGATTCTAGAATTATTTGACCTGGACCAGGTGTTGATCTGCATTGATGGTCTGGATGAGGCTGCCGAACATCAAGGACTCTTGGAAGGTACTATTGAGCATGCCGTCAAAGAGGCCATAAACCAAAACCGCCGTTTGCATGTGCTTCTTTCGACAAGGGAGCATAGCTATGTCCACAGTCGCGCGTGTCTGCGTCTGGGAGACTTCAGTGTTGTCAATCTTCAGCCGCTGGATGAGGAACGTCGGCATGAGATGCTTCGTCGGCGCCTTCCAACCGAAAATATTGTGATATTTCAGGGGCAGCTGGCAGAAATCGCACGCAAGAATCCTGAGCTAGCGAGGAGCCCCTTTCTGCTCAGCCTCATGATTGAGGTTTACAAGAAAGATGGTGCCATTCCGAGGAAGCGCGTTGAACTTTATTCCAAGCAGGTCGAGGTGATTGTGACACGGTGCATGACGAACAAAATTGATGGCACGTATGAGGTCCGTTCAGCGCAGAAACTCGCCACTAAGTACCTGGAAACGCTGGCATTTGTATGCCAGCTGCGGTTGGAGGAGCGCGACTTCACCTTGGCCGGCTGCCACGGACACATGCATGAGCTGTGGGGGGCTGACCAATTGGAATCTCTTTCAGAATCGGAAAAGAATTTGTTTGAACGGCCTATCGTTGGTCTGCTTACTGACGTTGGCAAGACACTTGGAGGCAACGAAGCGTACAGATTTAGCCACTTGACCTTGCAGGAATATCTGGCAGCCAAGTGCGCCGTGCGTCTCTATGGCCACGATGTTGCACAGCTTCTCTCAACCCTCCAGCCCCTTCATTCGCGTTGGAAACGGGAAGTGCTGCTGTTTGCGGGGTGCCTACTTCAACCAGAGACTATGTTTGAAGACTTCTGCCGTGCAGTGCTTCAAAGTGATGACGGAACAGGAGCGTGCTGTGAGATGGTAATGGACTTTTCAAAAGAGCGAGGCGAGTCGGCAGAAGTTGCACAGCTCGTGCGAAATAAGTTGCAGGAGATTCGAGGAACTAAAACTCTGATTGCCGGCCTGTGTCACCCGTCGCTGGAGCTGCGAAGCCGCGTGCTTTCTGAAATGGACACATTTGGCATGCCGCACGATCCCTTTTCCGAGACGGACGGCACGGTGGCAGAACTCAAGACAATTGCGCAGAGGCATGATGCTAAGTGGTTCGAGCGTGCTGCTGCAATCCTTTCGATGGTGCAGATAGCGCAGATGGAGCACTGCCAGAAGTATGACAACAGAACTGAAACATTGCGATGGGTGCTTGTGATGCTTAGTTCTAATTATGATGAGAATGTGCATTATGCGCTTGTCAAGGGTCTAGGTACGTTGCTGAAAGGACGAAAAGACGGAGCTCTCAAACTGCAATTTGATTTCACCTTTGTTAGTGCAGACGATGAGAAAGTGCTACTGCACGCATTGGGATCCATGGTTTCGTATTCACATCTAGCAGTCATGGAGGCTTTGGCTGACTTGAATGCGTATTCAGATGGGCTCATGGAATGGGCTCTGAGAAAATCACTCCTCTCAGACAAATCACTCCTGTCAGAGGGAAAATGGCCAATGCGGCACGTACTTGGTGTATTTTGCACCAAGATTGCAAGTGACAGCAATCATTCCCAAGCTGTTCGTCTGGCCACGCACTTGTTTGCGCGTGTGCACGCGGGGTCGTCAAAGATATTTGAAACTGAGAAAGATGATTTGCACAAAGGCCTCAAAATGATGTGTGAGATTATTGGTGCGGATAGACTGCAGCTAGTGCTCCTGTTGTTGAGGTCAGGAGAGTTGCTGCAGCGTGTGCGAGTGATGGAGATGGCAGCTGACCTTGGAATGAAGAATTTCGCACACGAATCACTTGACGAACTAGCTCTCTGTTTGCTCTCGAAGATGGATGCCGGGGCAAGTTCGACTGGCAAATCATTATTGGACGGAATGATTCAACATGAGATTAAAGAACATGCGGTTGAGCTTATGCTCGCGTCACTCTTTGAGAAGTCTAAAGTGCTTGGTTTTCTGCTGGACATCTTCAAGCCGCTTGCTCAAGCTGGTGGCGACCCCCGTCAAGTTTTTGAGCAGCTGACGGGTTTTAGCCAGTCACGTGAGGAGGAAACGCATCAGCGTAAGCCTGAGAGTTCGAGTCAAAAGAGTTCGCAAGCTAATCTTGCCCGACCGCTAGAGCCTGCACAGAATGGGACAACAGCAGCAATCGAGGAAGAAATCTATACTTTCTCACGCCAAGCTCTAGCAAATGTGGTCGCAAATTTCACTCCACAGATGCTGACAAATGACGACAAGACGGCCAATCTTCTCGAGTTGTATTGCGCTTCAAGATTGTGGGCAGATTCGGGTCTAATCCAATTAGATTCAACAACAAGTGTGGATGCCGCAAATTACTTTTCTGAATATCTGGCTCTTTCAGACGCACAATCTGTGCGCTACACAGATGCTTTCAGAGTCATCACGGAGCCGTGGAAATATGCTGATATGCAAGATGGCAGATGGGACCAAGCTGTTCTAGAGCTGATGCAGGACAAGATGCTGGGTCGAATCTTATTCAAGCATGTGTTGTTGCTTATTGGTCAAAGACAGGGCGCAATGGCTGACATCGAAATGAAGACGCTCGAGGCAGATATACAGCAATGGCAACCATCGGATGCCACAGAGCATGTGGAAAAACAGTTTCTTTTGAAAGAGCTTTCGATTGGAAAACGATCTCAGCAATTTCCGACATGGACGGGGCTTGTGTCTACGCAAACGGCCACAATAGAGGTTCGTCGCCCTTCTTGGGGTGGGCTGCGTGTTGCAGGGTTGTGTATCGGAGTGGATGAATACAAGCATATATGCCCCTTGGGAAAGGCTGTGAAAGACGCCGAGGAGGTCAACAAGGCGCTGACAAAAGTTCCCGGCTGCTATTCAGCGGTCCTTCACAACCCCACCACCAGGGTGGGTCTGATGAAAAGTATCAAGCGGCATGTGCAAGAAGACGCCTTTCTCGACAAGCCCCCACAACTCTTTTTCCTCTACTACGCGGGCTACGGGATAGAGCACAATCGAAGGGTGTATCTGGTGCCAGGAGATGCCACCGTGGATGCCGAAGACGATCTTGTCTCGTGTGTGCCGTTGGACGAGGTGATGCAGATGTTTGTGAAAGAAATGGACACGCCAGTCCTCAAGAAATTGGGTGATGCAGGCGCCATCACATTTATAGTTGTATTGGACTTGTGTCGAATTTCTGTCGCAAACTCTCGAAGTGTGGACGTGGACTTAGAGCCTGAGAAGCCCTCATGCGCCCCGTGCAAGTACACAATCATCTTTTCGTGCTCCCGGACCATGCCTGCCAGCGTTGGCCAGCGAGGAGGACACAGTGCGTTTGCAAAGGCGGTCCTGGATGCAGACCGCGGCTTTTTTGCTGAAGGAATTACTTTGCATTCAGCCATTTCCAATGTGTCTAGCATATTCAAGTCGATGACCCAGGATCAGCACGTGCTGATACACGGAACAGCGGGTGCAATACCTGAGAATTTCTGCATCCAGCCCAAGGCAATGTCAGAACCCTCACATATACTAGAAGTCGAGATGGCATCTGAGGGAGGCGGCTTTGGTTGCAACGAGCTGGCTGTATTTCTCGAAGACCATGGGTCGCTCCCTCACGTTGCTGCTAGAATCAGCGAAACCATGCAGTGGTCAGTGAAGCAATTCCTAAGATTGAAGCAAGGCGATATTGACGTTGATGATGGAGAGCTATCTTTCCTTAAACGCCAGCACAAACGGTTGCTGCTCGCACTTGTCGATAGCACAGCAAATAATATTTCCAGCCGTGAGACTGCCTTTTCGTTTTCGGATGCCCAGGCTTCGGTCGCGGATACGGACGCGGTCGCGGATACGGACGGTCGCGGATACGGATATGATGCTGACTCCGACTGGAACGCTTCTGTTGAAGACGGAACAATTGTAGGAGGCTACCATCTGGGAAACGCAGATGAAATCCTTGCACGCCTCAAGATGTTCTTTCATGGGTGGATGGATGAAAACTCCTTTGGAGGAGCATCTGCAAACTTATCACTCTGCACAATTCTGTGGATTATATTTCTAAGAGAAGCTACTTATCTGCCATCTCAAGTCGGAATGTTCGAGCGGTGGATCGACAGGATTTTTCACGACGACATAGCCCACATTGAAAATGATTTTGCAATACAAGTGCACTCGTTCGTTCGTGACTTGGTTTCACACAAACTTCTGGGAAGTATTAGGAAAACGATAAATGAGTTCTCGACCAGGCCGTGCGTGGCCAGTATCGCAATTATTGACCACATGGTTGTTAAGCTGCTCGTGGTTGATGACGTTCTACTAGACAAATGGAACGACCATGTTGTTGGTGGTTGGTATCGCAGTCGCGTCAGTCCGCCGAGTGCCTTCCTGGCACGCGCCAACGAATTTATTCGTGACTATGTTGGTTCTGTGCAACTTCTCGCACGCGTCCAAACCCAATAGCGAGCTGCGCATTTTCCCTATTTTCAGTTTTGCCTAAGGACGAGCAGTGGAGATTTTTGTATGCTCCTGCGAACGTATACCTACCAGTAACTCTTGCCGCTTTTGACTAGAATTAACTCGCCACTTCGATTCGCATATGAACATTTGTGATTTTTTGTCTTGAAGTGTTTGTGGTTTTGGTAGCGAGGTTGCCGAGTCGTCTTGTTAGACAGTGCTGGCTAAACGAAAAAATTGGTATCGCAGTCGTCTCAGAAGCCATCTACCCCCCTCCACACACACATAATACACTGCTCACTCGCACACACAGCTCGCATTTCAGCCGTCAGCACTGACACGCACGGTCATTGGATGCCGCAAACACATTCAAGCACTTGAATATTCAGAACAAGGACATTCAGCAAAGGCCCGACATATATTTCTCGAGAGCCAGCACCTTTGTGTTTAAGTTTGTAGTTTCGGCCATGAGAAGACATTGGATGCCACAAATCTGGCGAAGAAGTACAGCGGTGGTCGATTTACTTCAAGTGTATTTCTGGGGACGCACACATATACACACATAAACACATAGACACACACAGACACAGACATAGACACACAAACACAGACATAGACACACAGACACAGAGACACAGGCACAGGCGCAGGGAGACACACAGACACAGACATAGGCATAAACACAGGCACAGGCACAGGAATAGGCACAGACACAGACACAGACACATAGACACAGACACAGGCACAGACACGGACATAGACATAGACATACATATAGACATAGACACAGTCACAAGCCCATTTCTGCTCAACCTCATGATTGAGGTTTATAAGAAAGATGGTGCGGTTCCGAAGCAGCGTGTTGAGCTCTACGCCAAGCAGGTCCAGGCCATTGTGTCACGGTGCATCGCAAACAGTATGGATAGGGAGCTTGATGTCGACGAAGCAGCACATGTAAAAAAGGCTCATTTCGAGAACGAAAAAACGAAGGCTGCAGGAAAAAGGCAGAAGAAACTCGCCTCTAGTTATCTTGAAAGACTTACGTACGTGTACCAGTTGCGGCGAAAGGAGCGCGACTTCACGTTGGCTGCGTGCCAAGGACACATGCATGAGCTCTGGGGGGCTGACCAGTTTGAATCCTGTTCAGAATCAGAAAAGAATTTGTTCAAAGGGCCTATCGTTGGTCTGCTCATTGGTGTTGGCAAGACACTTGAAGGTGTCGAAGCGTATAGATTCAGCCACTTGAGCTTGCAGGAATATCTGGCAGCCAAGACTGGCAAGTGTGCTGTACGTCTCTGCGGCTACAATGTTATGATGTAGATATGTCTTTCCTTAAACGCCGGCAAAAAAGGTTGCTTCTTGCACTTGTCGATAGCACAGCAGATCCTATTTCCAGCCGTGATACTGCCTTTTCGGATACCCAGGATTCGGTCGAGGCTACAGAATACATGTCCGAGGCAGGCAACTCAGCAGATGATTTGAAACACACAATTGTGGCACGCTACCAACTGGGAAACGCAGATGAAATCCTTGCACACCTTAAGATGTTCATTCATGGGTGGATGGACGAAAACTGTTTCGCAGGATCACGTGCAAACTTATCACCCTGCACGATTCTGTGGATTTCGTTTCTAAGAGGAGCAACGTATCAGCCATCTCAAGTCATAGTCTTCGAGCAGTTGATCGACAGGGTTTTTGACGGCGCAGGCCCTAGTGAAGATGAATTTGCACTACAAGTGCACTTGTTCGTTGGTGATCTGGTCTCGCACAAACTCCTGTACAGTATTAGGAAAACGATGGATCGCTTCTCGGTCAGGCCGCGCGTGGCCAGTATTGCCATCATCGACCACATGGTGGCTGATTTTTGGCTGATTTACGATTTATGGCGTTCGACTAGACAAATGGAAGACGCGTGTTCAGTGTTGGTAATTGGTATGACAGTCGCTTTCAAACGGTGGGTGACTTTCTTGCACGCGCCAACGATTTTCTTCGTGAAGGTGTTGGTGCTATGCGACTTCTTGCATGCATCCAAACCCAATAGCAACCCGCGTATTTTTCTTATTTCCAGTTCAGCCGATGAGAATGGACGACCAAGGGAGGTTTTGGTATACTCCTACGTACACTATAACTCTTTCTGTTTGACAAGAATTGATTCGCCAGTTCGATGTCTATGTAAATTTGTGTACTGACTTTTGTCTTGGAGTGATTGAGGTTTGGGAGTCAGGTTGCCGCGTTGTCTTGTTTGGCGGCGCGGGTTGCTCCATGAATAACATCTGGCCTTCACACACACACATACAACACTACTCACAAACATAGCAGTCACTAGTAGCACTTACACTCACATCGGTGTTGGATGCTGAAAATGCAATCAAGCACTGACACATTCAGAACAAGGCAATTCAGACAAGGCCCAATGCATTTCTCGAATGCCTGCACCTCTACGTTCTGGGTTTTGGCTTTGGACATGAGAAGACATTACCGCAAAACAGGCGACATGCCTTACTGTAGGTGTATTTCGTGGATACATTTTGTCTATATGTCAAGAAAAAGGAAAAGGTAATTGCCTTCCAACTACACATCTTGTCTTAGTGCAGCTTGTACTCATATATCCAGGTGTGCTTACATGTACACATGGAATTTAATTCTTTTTTGGAAAAAGGCATGAGGAGCCTTCACCTGTGTGTCACTTTCCCGGCCCCTGACGGGCTTGATTAAGTGAATGCTGGAGGACTTTATTGAAGTCAATAATAGAGTGATTATCGACAGTTCTCTGGAATAATTGTCGATTTTGCATTCAGCCATCTCTCTTATGTAATTTTGCTCGTGGCTGATGAAGGTCGACTAGTCACGGTCAAATGGGAAGAATGAGTCGTTGGCTGTTGGTATAGCAGTGCCTTTCAAACGATGGGTGAAATCACTGCGCAGGCCATCAAATTTCTTCGTGAGGATGTTGGTTCTGTGCAAATTCTTGCATTCGTCTTCACCCAGTAGCAAACCGTGTATTTGCACTATTTGCAGTGATGCATATGCCTGGGATGTTTTAGTATGCTCTTGCATATATACATATCTATAACTCTTTCCACTATTGATTAGAATTATGGAGCCACTTCGATTTTTAGATAAAATTTTGTACTTGTGTCTCAGATTGTTTGAGGTTTGGTAGTGACGATGCCGCGTCGTCTTGTTTGGCGGCACTTGTTGCTCTGTTAACGATATCTGCCCCCACACACACATATACCAAATTACTCACACGCACAGCCGTTAGCACTCACACTCACATGGGTATCAGATGCTGTCAATGCCATCAAGCCCTTTCATATTCAGGAAAAGGCAATGCAGACTCGGACAAGGCCCGATATATTTTTTGAGTGCCTGCGCTACTTTTAAGTTTTCAAAGTTTGGCTTTCATCATGAAAAAACATTGCCGCAAATCAGGCGACGAGGTATAGCGCCAGTTGATTACTGTGCGTGTGTTCCGTTGGTGTATTTTGTCTGTACATCAAGGAAAGAAAGGGATTATTGTCCTCCAACTACACATCATGACTGAAGGCAGCAGGCACTGATGTATATCTAGGTATGCTTACACGTACGCATGGAATTGTTTTCTTTTTTTGAAAAAAGGGCTGAGGAGATTTAAGCTTGGTATCACGTTCAATAAAGTCCTCAAGTATTTGTTTTATTGACTCGGAAGTGAACACTACAGGATAATCAACAATTCTTTGAATTGATTGTCGATTTTTAATTCAGATTTGTACTTTTGACTAGCAAAAAAACTACCAAATCGTATTGCATGTGGATTTATTTATCAAAATTGAAAGGTGAAGTATATGCACACACATTTATATGTAAACATTTAAGTACATATGCATGTATACACACATATGTATGTATATATAATACATATATATACAAATATATACATATACATAAATATATACATATGTATAAGTGAAGATTGCTTTTATTATTGCTCAGAAAGAAATAATGTAGTGATTTTGTTTGGAACTCTCAAGGTGCAGTCTTTTATTCTCACCGAAGTGAGTGACTGTGGTTTGCTGATTGTCGTCACATCTTCTAAAAAGAAAAGACATGTGAAAAGAAAAAAGCAGTTAGTCCAAGATCTCATCCCGCCTCTTAGCATATATATACA
>Ga0105055_10007568_pt1 | contig 14385 bp, 17 predicted proteins | sample BON03_FD_78090 | JGI IMG/M metagenome (GOLD analysis project Ga0105055, IMG submission 78090) | Freshwater microbial communities from Lake Bonney liftoff mats and glacier meltwater in Antarctica - BON-03 | ecosystem: Environmental > Aquatic > Freshwater > Ice > Glacier meltwater | place: Lake...
AACAGCTTAGTTTAATTTTTTTAAGCATCTGCATTTATAATTCCATGGCATGATAAAATTAATGATTGAAGTTTAAAGACAAGTAAAAATTATGTTTAGTTTCCTAAGAAAAAAACCAAAAATTGTCGAAGAAGAGACCGTTCAACAATCTGTTGAGCGACAAGAGCCGGTTGAACTGTATCAGAATCATACCTTAGCTCACTCTGAAACTGAACCAGCGGATGAGAAAGTCAGTTTATTTAGTCGTTTAAAACAACGTCTGACACGTAGCAGTAATCAATTAACAGAAGGCTTTGCGGCGCTTGTTCTAGGTAAAAAAGCGATTGATGATGATTTACTTGAAGAGCTTGAAACTCAGTTACTGACAGCAGATCTTGGCGTTGATGCTACCCAAACTATAATTAGAGACCTTACACAACGTGTAGCACGTAAACAATTAAGTGATGCCGATTCATTATTTACTGCATTGCGTGATGATATGGTGGCCATTTTACAGCCAAGCTGCCGACCTTTAGTTATTCCCAAACAAGAGGGACCATTTGTTATCTTAATGGTGGGCATTAATGGTGTTGGCAAAACAACAACTATTGGTAAATTAGCCAAACAATTCCAGCAACAAGGGAAATCGGTCATGCTTGCAGCGGGAGATACATTTCGTGCCGCTGCGGTAGAACAACTACAGGTATGGGGCGAACGTAATAAGATTGCGGTTATTTCACAACATAGTGGTGCCGATTCTGCTTCGGTTATCTTTGATGCATTACAAGCAGCTAAAGCTCGGAAGATCGATATTCTAATTGCAGACACTGCAGGTCGATTACATACACAATCTAATTTGATGGAAGAGTTGAAAAAAGTAAAACGGGTCATGGCGAAACTGGATGCGTCAGCACCGCATGAGGTAATGTTAGTACTCGATGCGGGTACTGGTCAGAATGCATTATCACAAGCCGTTCAGTTTAATGAGGTGATAGGGGTGACTGGACTAACATTAACTAAATTAGATGGAACCGCTAAAGGTGGCATTATCTTTGCGATTGCTAAGAAAACAGGATTACCTATTCGCTACATCGGCGTCGGTGAAACGATTGATGATCTTCGAACATTTGAGTCAAAAGAGTTTGTCAATGCTTTGTTAGGTCGTGAAGACGTATAATGATTAAATTTACTGGCGTTTATAAACGCTATACCAATCAATATGAAGCACTGTCAGGGCTGAGTTTTGAGTTAGCTAAAGGTGAAATGGCATTTTTAACTGGCCACTCCGGCGCAGGTAAAAGTACCTTGCTTAAACTTATCGCTTTAATTGAACGTGCTACTCATGGCCAGGTCCTAGTTAATGATCAAAATCTAACGCGATTGCCACAAGGTAAAATTCCTTATTATCGGCGACAAATAGGTCTGGTTTTCCAAGACCATAATTTATTACATGACCGTACGGTATTTGATAATGTTGCCCTGCCGTTGGTTATTGCAGGTGAAAATCATCGTGAAATTGGTCGGCGTGTTCGTGCGGCTTTGGATAAAGTCGGCCTGCTTAATAAAGAACGTAATTTACCGATCGCTTTATCTGGTGGTGAGCAACAACGAGTGGGTATCGCAAGAGCGGTAGTGAATCGCCCACCAATTTTGCTGGCGGATGAACCAACAGGTAATCTTGATCCTGATTTATCACGAGATATTATGCACTTGTTTGAACAGTTTAATCAGGTTGGGGTGACGGTCTTTATCGCTTCTCATGACCTCGATCTTATTAAAACGTTGCCATATCGCCAAGTCATTCTGCATAAAGGGCGTCTAGCTCAGCAGGAGCAACAATGAAAATGATTAAGCTGAATTTGAAAAGTTATCTACTTCGTCACATGCAGGTCATGTTATTTACTTTAGGTCGAATTTGGCGTCAGCCGCTGGCCAGTTTGATGACCTTTATGGTGATAGGTATAGCTTTGGCATTGCCTGCCAGTTTGTATGTATTATTAAAAAACATCGAGCAAATGAGTAGTCAATGGGATGATGTTGCACAAATTTCCTTATTTTTAAAACAAGATATAAATGATACACAAGCCCAAAAACTAGTAAGCGAGCTCAAAGCTTGGCCTGAAATTACTGCTGTAAATTATCAATCTGCAAGTCAATCATTAGAAGAATTTCGACAATTATCAGGCTTAGGCAGTTTATTAGATACGCTTCCTACAAATCCCTTACCTGCGGTAGTTATCGTGAAACCAGATAGTAAAGGTTTACAAGCTGATGCTATTGGTCGCCTATTATCGCGACTCCAAGTCTTGCCTGTTGTAGAGCAAGCACAATTAGATATGGAATGGCTGCAGCGATTACGTAGCATTAATGAAACCGGTCAACGAGGTATTAGCATTTTAGGCTTATTGCTATCCTTAAGTGTATTACTGGTTATCGGTAATACGATTCGTTTGGCGATCCTTAATCAGCAAAGTGAAATACGTGTCATAAAGTTGGTAGGTGGAACGAATACTTTTATTCGTCGGCCTTTTTTGTACACGGGATTTTGGTATGGATTATTAGGAGGATTGGTAGCTTGGCTAACATTACTCTTTACCATGAGTCTAATTAATGGGCCGATAAATGAACTCGCATCTCAATATAACAGCCAATTTATCTTGGTCTGGTTGTCTGGCTCGATGATGTTGATTTTACCGTTCACTGGTATGTTACTAGGTGTCATGGGGGCATGGTTAGCAGTAGGGCGTCACTTGAGTGCTATTGAGCCTACTTAAGAAATGACGAAGGAACTTTTTTCTAAAATCTAAACTCTCAGTTATGATTTATGAAACTTAATGCTATGATTACGACACTAATTTTTAGGGAGGCCACTCAATGACAACACCTGTAGCCCAATACAATTTAGCTTTAGCATCTATTGGTAATGTAGATTCATATACGAATCTAGTGCATAGCACACCGATGTTGACCGCTGAAGAAGAATACGAACTGGCAACACGCCTGCAACAAAATGGAGACGTTGATGCCGCACAACGCCTTATTCTGTCACATCTGCGATTTGTTAACCGTATTGCAAAAGGTTATAGCGGATATGGTTTGCCAGTTGCTGATCTGGTGCAAGAAGGCAATATCGGGCTGATGAAAGCGGTAAAACGTTTTGATCCTGATAAAGGCGTTCGCTTAGTCTCATTTGCAGTTCACTGGATCCGCGCAGAAATACATGAATATGTGATTCGTAACTGGCGCATTGTAAAAATTGCAACAACCAAAGCGCAGCGTAAATTATTCTTTAACTTACGTAGTGCTAAAAAGCGTCTTGGCTGGCTAAATTCAGAAGAAGTCGAAGCCGTTGCGGCAGATCTTGGTGTCACGCCCGACAATGTTATGGATATGGAACGTCGCTTAGCGCAGCCAGACACTTCATTTGATTTGCCGAATGATATGGATGATGATGACTATAGCTTTTCACCTTCTGCTTATTTGGCAGGGCCGGCAAATTCAGATCCTTCGATTGAACTGGAACAAGTCGATTATGCGGATGATCAACATCAAAAATTGGTTGATGCTTTAGAAACACTCGATGAGCGCAGTCGGGATATTGTTAGTCAGCGTTGGTTGAATGATGATGGTAAATCGACCTTGCATACCTTAGCTAATCAATATCAGGTGTCAGCTGAGCGTATACGCCAAATTGAAAATAATGCGATGAAGAAATTAAAACATTTAATGGTTTAATTATTTAAAGGCTAGCAGCACTAAGCTTAAAATAAAAAAGCCCGCATTAAAATGCGGGCTTTTTTATGAATTCATTTTAATCTTTTTAACGTTCTAGTAACGTTAACTTACCGGATTTACCATCCCATTCTTCCGCGTCATCTAATTGATCTTTCTTTTCTGCAAGCACAGGCCAAACCCGTGAAAGCTCTTCATTAATCTGCACAAACTCCATTTGATCGTCGGGTAAATCATCTTCTGAAAAAATAGCTTGTGCTGGACATTCTGGTTCACATAATGTGCAGTCGATACATTCATCCGGATCAATCACCAAAAAGTTAGGACCTTCATGGAAGCAATCAACAGGGCAGACATCTACACAATCAGTATATTTACACTTAATACAATTTTCTGTGACAACAAAGGTCATGAGCATTCTCCAAAAACACAATTTTTACAGGGTGAACCTGTTTTATAGCCGAGCATTTTACATGATTTATGCCAAAACTGGGCAAGGTTCATTTTTAAGGTATGATCTAATGATTAAAAATATCTTCAGCCAAGCTTTAAGGAATATGCCATGCGTCGAATTATGACTATTATTTTGTTTGTGATTGTACTGATGCTTGGTACTGGATTTTCTGCGATTAATCTGACATCTGTTGATATTAATTATTACCTTGGAGTATTGAGGCTGCCATTATCTATGGTTGTTATTATTTCGATTATTTTAGGTACTTTACTCGGCGCTTTGGCATTATCTACGACTATTTTGCGATTGAAATATGAAAACCGTCGTTTACGTAAAAAATTAATTATTTCAGAAAAGGAAATAAATAGTTTGAGAATTTTACCTATTACCGATGTCAACAAGGTTTAGGAGTAATGATTGAATGGTTATTTTTTCTACTACCACTGGCCGCCTTATCAGGTTGGTTATTAGCGCGAAAACATTACAAAAATAACCCGCGTTTGCAAGATACCGTTGTTGGTCCTGATTACTTCCAAGGCTTAAATTATTTACTTAATGAACAGCCAGATAAAGCTGTTGAAGTCTTTGTTCGCTTACTGGAAGTGAATAGTGAAACGGTCGAAACGCACTTAGCATTAGCAAACTTGTTTCGTCGTCGCGGGGAAATTGATCGCGCTATTCGCATTCATCAAAATCTTATTGATCGGTTAAATCTACCCGCTGGACAGCGTGCACAAGCATGGGTTGAATTAGGTTTAGATTACATGAATGCTGGGGTGCTTGATCGAGCGGAGCAGCTATTCCTTGATTTGCTTAATAAACCTTCACCACCGACTGAAGCATTTAAACAATTGCTACGTATTTATCAACAAGAAAAAGCATGGCAAAAAGCCATAGAAATGGCTAAAAAAGTGCAAAGTCAGAGTCATGAGGACATGGGAAGCCTTATTGCCCAATTTAACTGTGAGCTGGCTGAGCAACAACTTAAATCATCAAATACCAATGTGGCTGCATTACTGAAATTAGCGCACAGCCATGATCACAATTGTGTGCGAGCCACATTGCTGGAAGCTAAGCTCCATATGCAAGCAGGTAATTATCGAAAAGCGACTAAATCATTACTTCATATTGAAAAACAAGACCATCGTTATATTCAAGAAGCCTTGCCGTTATTATTAGACTGTTATCTACAGATGGATAACTTGAAAGTATTTAATACTTGGTTACAAGGCTTATTAATTCAATATTCTAATATGACGAGTGTTAGGTTAATGTTGACACATGTCATTCAATTACAACACGGTAGCCAAGCAGCACAGGATTATTTATACCCACAATTACGAGAACATCCTTCTGTTGAAGGATTGCATCAGTTGATTTCGCTAGGAGAACAATCTAATCCTATGCTTGTGCCACTGATCAAAGGTATTACCGATACGTTAGTTCGACGAGGAAATAGATATACCTGTAAGTCTTGTGGTTTCGCTGGCAAGAGTATGCATTGGCATTGCCCTGGTTGCAAACAATGGGGTAGTGTACAACCGACAGAAATTCATCTTTCCTTTTTAGAAACATTATTGGAATCATCCAAATGAGCGAACTAGTTATTTATCACAACCCTAGATGTAGTAAATCGCGTCAGACTTTAGCCTTGCTTGAACAGCAAGGTGTTAAATCTGAAGTGATTGAGTACTTAAAAACGCCGCCATCTGTTGAATCATTGAGCGAAATTATTGGGCAACTTGGCATTAAAGCACGTCAGCTTTTACGCAAAGGTGAGGCGGAGTATAAAGATTTAAATTTAGCGGATGAATCACTCACTGAACAACAGCTTATTCAAGCAATGTGTGATCACCCAAAACTTATCGAACGCCCAATCGTTATTCATAACGGTAAAGCTAAAATAGGTCGTCCTCCTGAAGCTGTGCTTGAGATTCTACAATGACTGATATATTGATTTTATACTACAGTCACTCAGGTCATGTCCATAATATGGCTGAACAGATTGCACGTGGTGTTGAGCGTGTCGAAGGCTGCGTTGCAAAGTTGAGAACGGTACCGGCCATTTCGACTGTTTGTGAAGCAACGGAAGATGAGATTCCGGAACAAGGACATCTTTATGCTAGTCATGAAGACCTTAAAAACTGTGCAGGCTTAGTCCTAGGAAGTCCAACTCGTTTTGGTAATATGGCTGCCCCGCTAAAATATTTTATTGATCAAACAAGCGATATTTGGCTTTCAGGATCATTAATTGGTAAACCCGCCGCAGTATTTACTTCAACGGGTAGTCTGCATGGTGGACAGGAATCCACCTTATTATCAATGATGCTGCCACTGATGCACCATGGCATGTTAATCATGGGGTTGCCCTATAGTGAAAGTGCATTGATGATGACGACTGACGGCGGTACACCCTATGGTGCTAGCCATTTGGCGGGAGCCAACAATGATCAGTCTTTAAGTGACAATGAGGCACAGTTATGTCGCGTATTAGGACATCGAATAGCAACCATAGCAAAGGCGTTATCTGCATCATGACTCAATTTTTTAAACAGTTATCCTTGCTCAGTTTTTTTGGTTTAATGATTACCTTAATTTGTTGGATAACCCTAGGTGAGCACAGCAGTAACTATCCTGTTGCCGCGTGGTTGATTATCGCCTTAGTGCCGTTGTTATTTCCTTTGCGCGGACTCTTGCATGGCAAGCCTTATACGCATGCTTGGACGGGATTTATGATGTTACTCTATTTTTCTCATGGTATTGGTGAGGTTTATAGTGCACAAGCTTTTGATATTTATGCAAGTTTAGAGGTATTATTCAGTTGTGTGACTTTTATTGCTTCGATTGTTTTTATCAGATTAAATGCAAATGAGTTGAAGCGGATCACAACATAACGAAACATAATTTGATAATATAATTATGTTCAGTTTTTGGAGATTGTTATGAGTATTACTATTCCGGCTTTTCAGTCAGCATTAACAGGCATTCAAACGGGCATGCAGAGCCTTAACCAAAATGCCACTAAAATTGCCAATGCTCAATCAACTGGTGATTTAACGGAGCCACTAGTCAATATGATAAGTGATAAGCTTCAAGTGCAGGCTTCCAGTAAAGTTATTGAGGCAAGTAATGCTATGCTCGGAAGCATATTGGATATATCAGTATAGCTGTGGACGTCCATAGCACTCATTCGACATCACTACCTACGATACCTGCTATTCGTCCAGCTGCTTTCACGGTTCAGAATAATCAAACAACCGACATCTCAGAACAAAATCTACAACAATTACGCCAACTGAAAACGCGAGATCAAGTTGTTCGTGCCCATGAGTCTGCTCATCTTGCTGCGGGAAGCGGTATTGTTATTGGTGATGCCAGTTATAGTTTCCAGCGTGGGCCTGACGGTATGCAATATGCTATCGGTGGCGAAGTGAGCATTGACACTTCAAAAGTGGTAGGCGATCCTAATGCTACATTACAAAAAGCACAACAAATTCAAGCGGCGGCACTTGCCCCGACACAACCATCATCCCAAGATCGAATTGTAGCGGCTAGAGCAGCACAAATGGCTATTGAAGCGAAAGCTGAGATAAACCAACAAGTAAACCCAAGCTCAAACAAAACAGCGACTTCAATTAATGAATCATCAACAGATGATACCAGTAGTTTATTAGGTCATACGATAGATATAACAGCTTAATTAATGCTTTTAGTTGGCAGAAATATTAATTGGAAATATGGGTTGCTCTTCATCAGTTATATTCCATGGCGAGTATTTATGCATAGTTAACTGGAATAATTCGCTTGTCAGTAAATCATCTAGCCACTGTCTTGTTTTAGTATAGGGGGCTTGTTCAAACCAACTCTGTTCGACAGAGACAAATTGACGGATAAAAGGAAAAATAGCGATATCAGTCAGGGTTACGCTATTGCCCGATAAAAAAGCAGAGTCTATTAAAGTTTGTTCAAGCATTAATAAGGTTTGTTCGCCTTGTTGTCGATAAAATTGCTGCGACTGTTCAGGGTAGCGATCTGCATATTTATAACGATCTAGCCACAGTTTGAATGGACCATCATTATTTTCAATCAATGCGTAATTGATATTTTTCAACCAAGCATTAGGGTCAGATTGTTGCAAAGCCCACAACATAATATCCAAACTTTCGTCTATAACCCTTTTTTCTGCAGTAAGGAGCACTGGTACAGTGGCTTTAAGTGATATATCCAGTAAGGATTGCGGTTTGTCACGTAAGCTAACTTCACGCAATATAACCTGAATGCCACTGCTGGCAATCGCCATTCGTGCTCGCATTGCATAAGGACAGCGTCGAAAACTGTATAGAATAGCTTTGTCCATAATTTAATCTTGAACCAACTTAATATTGAACTAGGACACTATATTTTAATGTTTCACTACTTTCAGCGGGGATGGTAATTTGCCATTGTGCGGTGCCTGTGGTCATTTTTGTATGTGGGTAGTTTTCTTGTGATATTTTCCATTCACCTGGTACTGGCTCGCGAATCATAACGGTAACGGGTTCAGCTTTAGCATTTTTCAGCTCTATTTGATAACTACTTTCATAAGCAACAGTGTGAGGTGCGAAATATTTGGCTTTTTTGAAATCAGTTTGTTTTTTATCGGCGGTAATATCAAAGGCTTCGCCGAGTTTTAGGCGTATATTCTCATTTTTCGGGGTATGATCTATGTTGTCCTCACCAACAAATTGAGCACTGCCATTACTGTCGTTTTTATAGACTCGCACTATGCCTTTAGGAATAGGCATGCCTAGATATGCTTTTTCTGCATTGTTAAATTCTACAAACACGGCGATCTTTATTTTCTCGCCTAGTTCGCCGTAACTACTGTTGTAATAATAGTCGTTGCCTTGCAATAAAAATTCTTTATGCACGGGCACAGCGTTCGCTGAAAGTAATGCTACTTGTTTAGTTTGTTTATCAGCAAGATCTGTCGGGCGATTCAGGCTGTAGAGGTGATATTCAAATAAACTTTCTTCGGCAACAGCCCCATCATTCATCGTCTTCATCATCATGGCTTCTCGAGGTGCCGATCTACCTAATAATTCGGTTTGAACTTGGTTAATATCGCCGGCTACCAGTTGAAGTTTAGCATTCTTGTACTCGGTGCCACTTTGATTAGTCAGCGTTATCCAACCGGTTAAATCGAGTTGGGTCTCGTCACTATTTAATTCAGCTACGTAATCTGCTTTCCAAGCAAGGCCAGAGGCTAGATAACCGAGTTCTACGGTCTGTTGACGGTCACTAGAACTGGTTAATTGCGTTATTAATGTAGGTTGATCACGTAAATTATCTGGCACTTGATCAAAGATATAACTGCCCGGAGGATTAGTAACAATCTTGTCGTCTATTTTAAGCGTCACGCCATCATGAGTGCTGAGTATCGTTGCTGTTTGAATAGTTTCAATACCAGTAGCAGGATTTATGTTGGCCAGATGTACTTGTTTGCCGGTATATTTCTCCAGCATTTTTTGCGGTGTCAATAGATCAAAATTAAAATTTTGTTCTAATACATGGAGTTGGTTATTGGGATTTAAGCTGCGTAGTAGTGCGGTTTCAGGGCGTATTCTAGCGCTTACACCACGAAACGCAAGATTGTTAAAACCTTTATCCAAAGTAATATTACGTTGATCTTTCACCAGTGCAAGATTGTCATTATAAATAGTGACTGCGACAGATGTTTGGTCTTTTAATGTAGTAAGTTGCTCGGTATCACTGGCAAATGCAGATGAAGCTAAACAAATAGAAACAGCAATCAATGTGAGTGGTAATTTCATCCTGATTTCTCCGGTTATGTTACGATTTTTAAACTAGGTATGGGCAACATAATACACCGCGAACAATTTAGCTAAAGTTAAATATGAGTAAAACATGGGTTAGATAATTAGTATTTTCTAATATCGCGTCTTTGCTTCACTAGCTTGACATGATGCAGTGTCGTTAGCACATTCCAACTAAATAAGGACTATAGAGTGAAACATCAAAAAATTCGGTCATTCATCTTTGTCTTTATTAGTAGAGTGTTCGCTGCTTTATATTCCAGTAATAATTAGAGCCGAATCCAATCTAGAAGTCACAACGGTAGTAGAAAAATCATTTCCACAGTAAGCTATTTTTGATGCCGCATCAGAGGTTGAACGGATAAATAACTTATACCAACGTAAATTATTGGCACGGCGGAATTGGATAAAGCTAATATCAATTTAAGTGCTACTAATGCACGGGTGTAAACGATTTAAGCTCAATTAAAGGCATGTCAAGCACAACTAGATGAAGCTCAAGAGCTGGCTTATACTCAGATTATTGCCCTATAGTGATGTAGTTGTGGAACGATTGATTGAGTTGGGTGAAATGACAATCCTTGATCAACATTTGATGACGGGTGTTTCATTACAGCAATTACCGGCCGTCATCAAAATACCACAGTATTTATTGACAGTGATTAAGTCGGTAGAACACGCCATATTGCTGTTGATGGATGGTCGCCAAATTAAGGGTGAAGAAAATTACAAATATTGCTCATTTGCCTTAATTTTATCCACTAATATTTTGGTTGATGATGCCATTGTGTGGGTAGAAAACATTCACCATCATCGACAGATAGGCAGCAAGTCGTTACGAGGAATAATCCTTGCAGTGGTTGATGAGGTTAGCAATCCTACCATCTTGGCGACCTTTGCTGCTATTACCGATGGCTTTTGTAACCGGTTTAATGAGGCTATATATGAGCCCGATACCAATATAGGCATGTTGTGGTTATCGTTAGTCGCTTATATTTTGACGCCTATTCCACTGACCATTATGGTGAAATTCCATTTTACTAGTGGAATTTATCAAACAAGCTGTAGATTCAGGAATGAAATTAGAAGAAGTGGTGATTCAAGCGGCAGTTGTTCGGGCGAAGCCTATCGTATTGATAGCTGTAGCGGCAATGTTGGGCGCACTTTTTATCCTTGATGATCCGATATTTAACGGCTTAGTGGTGGCTTTACTCTTTGGGGTTTTAGTGTCAACAGTGCTGACTTTATTGGTGATCCCTGCTATGTATTATGCGTTTACCAAGAATAATATATGCGGCAGTTAAATGACCAATAGTTAGGGCTGTTTATACTGCCAGACTATCTGGTAAAGGTTATTTATTTTCCGGTTGTGCGTAGTGTTTCTGCTTGGCGCGAAAGGATGTGTTTGACTAAAAAATTTCGGTCATATTCACTCATATGTGTGAAGACGAGTCTTAGGAAATAAGGGGACTCTTTCGGCGCGTCGTAATACTTGTCGCAGGCAATAACATTAGCAATAGTATGGATTATACTACCTGAAGGCTGTAACTCAAGACGAAGGTCTAGTGTGGTTTTATAGGCATATTGATGATCAGTCATAAACGCGATGCCACCACCACTTAAGTTTGACTCAACCATATTTCGATTATCAGTCGTGTTTTGTTGGCGTTGAACCATATGCGAAATGATACTGATCTTATCATCAAGTAATCGTAGCGCCCGAGCGACTTGACGATCGGTGTGATTGATTTGTTCAATGAGATGAGTCAACGAGGCTTGAAGGGTAGTAAGTTGACGTTTTTCTTGGCTCTCATTATCGATCAATAGTGGATTTTTTATGGCACTTGCAACTTGGCTTACTTTATCATAATCAAGTTCTGTTACATCGATGTAGACCATGTCATTAATTCGGAAAAAATTACGACGATCATTATTAAATTCTGGCATGTTTTCCATTGTAAACATCCTAAATATTGCTTGAAACGCTATTAACGTGTGGTGTTTAAAAATTGAGTATTTCCAATACGTCATCACAAAAATTAACGAGAAAGCGTAAGAACCTAAATTATTTTTGTTGATGATTATGCCAGATTTTTAGACATTATGATTATTCGATGAGCACTATTTACTCCATTTTAAAGTGTGAAAATGGCTTCATTTAATAATGAATATCACTTGATTACATGAAAGCTAAATACTAGGGGCTGTTGATCTTTGATGCATAAACTATTGTGTGGCCCTTTTCCCCTCTATCTGCGTTAGAAAAAAGGAATTTAGAATGACTAAACCTCCTCTTTTCTGCCTTGATAGATGAAAAAATACCTCAAAAATAGAAATATCCCCCAAAGATCAACAGCCCCTAGTAGCCGTAGATAGCGAGCATGCCGCCAATATATTCAGCTCCCCCGCGGTCGCGGGGATGCCAAATCTGGTCAAGGCTAATTAAATTCAGCTTGCCACGAATATAACGCCTTATTTATAAATGCTCGGATGCAAAGTCAGCTAAACGAGAACGTTCACCACGTAATAAGGTGATGTGTCCGCTATGTTCCCAGTTCTTAAATCTATCAACCACATAGGTTAAACCCGAGGTGGTTTCGCTTAAGTATGGCGTGTCTATTTGAGTAATATTACCCAAGCAAACAATCTTAGTGCCCGGACCGGCACGGGTTATCAGCGTCTTCATTTGTTTAGAAGTTAAGTTCTGTGCTTCATCGATAATCAGAAAACGATTAAGGAACGTTCGACCTCGCATAAAATTTAGCGAACGAATTTTAATGCGGCTTTGTAATAAGTCATTAGTTGCTTGTTTGCCCCATTCCCCAGCACTGATATCGGTTTTGTTGAGCACTTCCAAATTATCCATCAACGCACCCATCCAAGGTGTCATTTTTTCTTCTTCAGTGCCAGGTAAAAAGCCAATGTCTTCACCAACAGGCACGGTGACTCGGGTCATTATGATTTCTGTATAACGTTTATGTTCAATGGTTTGAGTTAAGGCTGCGGCGAGGGTTAATAATGTTTTACCGGTACCTGCTTGGCCTAACAAACTGACAAAATCGACATCTGGATCCATCAATAAATTCAGTGCGAAATTTTGTTCGCGATTTCGTGCAGTAATTCCCCAAACAGCATGATTCTCTTTGCGATAATCACGGAGCAGCTTAATGTTGGCTACCGAGTCATTTATACTGTGAACGATAGCTTCAATAGCATTGGTTTCGCCTGGTGAGTAGATAAGTTGGTTGGGGTACCAATCTTTAACGACCTTACCTTCAACTTCATAATAGGTTTGGCCATCTTTAGTCCATGATTCCAAGCGATTGAGGTCAGCCCAAAAATCAGCGACGAGTTCAGCTGAACCACGGTAAAGAAGATCAACATCATCTAGCACTTTGTCGTTGAAATAATCTTCCGAATGAACGCCTAAAACGGTCGCCTTAATGCGTAAATTAATATCCTTAGAAACCAAGGTGACCGTGGTATCAGGCTTTGATTTTTGCAGACTTATTACTAAACCTAAGATGGCATTGTCGGCTAATTGCCCGGGTAACTCCTTGGGCAGATCATAGGTCATTTGGGTTGTTTGAAAAAACAGACGACCACTGGCTTTTGGTGTGTCATTATTAGCGACGGTCGGCAATTGTATGCCCTTCGCAATAGCTTCAGTGTCTCCTGCTTGTAACATCAATTCATCAAGAAATCGACTCACTTGACGGACATTACGGGATACTTCGGATAAACCTTTTTTACCGCGATCGAGTTCTTCTAACACAATCATAGGCAGAAAAATGTCATGCTCATCAAAACGATATAAAGCGGTAGGGTCATGCATTAAGACATTGGTATCAAGTACAAATAGTCGTTTACCTGTGATAGCGCGTTTAATCATTGATTATTCCTTAGCTATTAAATTTAGACGGTCATTAATCTTTCCCATGTCGATTATGATCTAACTTCCACAATGATGGAAGATGAAACTCATAACTTTTTCTGTGATGATTTTAGGGGGATTTGTTCTGATATAATGTCTGACTAATTTTAAGATATTTCCTCAACAGGAACGCCAATTTTGACTACCTCAACACACAAAATTCATCGGCTTTTACAACAACGTATTCTTATCCTCGATGGTGCTATGGGGACGATGATTCAAAGTTACAAACTTGAAGAAGCGGATTATCGTGGTGAACGTTTTGTTGATCATCCATGCGACGTGAAAGGCAATAATGATCTTTTATCACTCACCCAGCCAAAAATTATTAGCGATATTCACCGCGCATATTTTGAAGCCGGCGCAGATATTGTCGAAACTAATACCTTTAATGGTACTTCCATTGCGATGGCTGATTACCAGATGGAAAGCTTGGTTTATGAGTTAAATAAAGAATCAGCAAAACTTGC
>Ga0105055_10007571_pt1 | contig 14378 bp, 6 predicted proteins | sample BON03_FD_78090 | JGI IMG/M metagenome (GOLD analysis project Ga0105055, IMG submission 78090) | Freshwater microbial communities from Lake Bonney liftoff mats and glacier meltwater in Antarctica - BON-03 | ecosystem: Environmental > Aquatic > Freshwater > Ice > Glacier meltwater | place: Lake...
AGAAGCTTCAGGAGCGTCAGGTTCAGCGGGTGGCTTGCGATCAGCGTGGCCCAAGAGCATCGGTGAACTGAGCATGAGTTCGCGCGCCGCCAGCGACGGATTCGACGGAGCAGCGTGCGCAAGTGCCGCACTCTTCGCGACAGGTTCATTGACTTGAGGATTTGCAGTCGTCTCGGGTGCAGTGATCGGCTCAGCGACCGGCTCAGCGACCGGCTCAACCGCGGCCACAAGCGCGGGCGTCTCTGGCTTTGCGATGGGAGCAACCTGAGCGACAGGTTCTTCGAGCGGTGTTTCCGGTGCGGGCTGTTCCGCTGCGACTACTGGTTCAATAACGGGTGCCGCGACTTCGACTTCCACTTGGATTTCCACTTCTTCTTCCACTTCTACTTTTACTTCAACTTCAACTTCTTCTTCGGGCGCTTCTTCATCTGCCAGCGCCGCAGTCTCGCGTTCTGCTTTCGCTTCCTGTATTTCCATGAACTGCTGGCGCTCAGTCCGTTGCCATTCGAGGATGTGGTGACATTCCTCGCACATGATGACATCGTTCATGATCCAGCCGGTCTCGTGCATCGGAATGACGCGGCCGCACTCCTGGCAGCACGAAGCATCAAACTCGGGCCAGTTCCAAGTGGGCGAGAGGAAAAACTTGCCTGCCGCCTGCCGATGCGAGATGACCTCGACCTTCGTACTGCTTTCGCGGGATCGACGGCAACGCTTGGACATGGCTTGCGTGACTCCAGAAAAATGAACAACTCGCACCGGCAATCTCTCGTACGACACTATCCGAGGAGAGGGATCGCGCGAGGGTTGTATCTATATATAGAGGGTCGGCAGAACAGGTGGAGGGCTTGATGATTGGGCCGCATGCAGCGACGGCGGACCTTTGCTCCGCGGCTAAACGGGCAATGGATGCCATCATGTGTGTATCTTGTTTGAATGTGGAACTGGCTGGGCCTGATTTGAAAAAAGGCGGTATCGTTTCCGGGATGGCAACCGCAGTGGGGTGCGTTTATTGCCGATGTTAGCTTTGACTGTCTTGTTGTTTGAGGTGGTCTGTTTCAGCTTGAGGGAAGCGAAACCGAAGGATTCCATGATCCAAGTGGTCGAAAAACCGGACCCGCAATTGGAGCGGGAAGTGGCTGCGTTCTTGCTCGCATGTCCCGAATCCATCGGGGCTTGTGGTGAGCATGATCCGCGCTGGCTGCATGTACTGCGCGGTGCTCTTGGGCATCACCCGATGATGCTCATTGCCCGCGAGCAGGAGGCTGGGCCGATCGTGGGCTATCTGCCGCTCGCACTTGTGGCCAGTCGGCTGTTCGGGCGTTTTCTAGTGAGCTTGCCTTATCTCAACCGCGCTGGCGTGGTCGCTGCTGATCCCGCCATCGCCTCGCAGCTCATCGGCAAAGCGATCGAGCTTTCCGATCAGTTCAACACGAAATACCTCGAGCTGCGCCACGGCCAACCTACCGAACACGCCTCGCTGCCATCGAGCAGGGCGGACAAGTTCCGCATGGTGCTCAAGCTTTATGAGAACGATGCCGCCTTGATGAAAGCAGTCGGGCCCAAGGTTCGCAATCTGATTCGCAAGGGTGAGAAGAATAATCTTTCAATCCGCTGGGGCGGCCGAGATGTGCTGGCTGATTTTTACGAAGTTTTTTCGGTGAACATGCGCGACCTGGGTACGCCGGTCTATTCGCGGGAGCTGTTCGGGCAGATCGTCGATAAGTTTCAAGGCGAAGCGGAACTGTGCGTGATTGATTTTGAAGGCAATCCTGTCGCCTGTTCGCTATTGGTGCATGATGATGGACGCAAGATGACGCAGGTGCCAAGCGCCAGTGCCTTGCGTGAATTCAATCACACCAGCGCGAACATGTGGATGTATTACATGCTGCTGCTGCGGGCGATGGAGCGTGGCAGCGAGCGATTTGATTTTGGTCGATCTTCCGAAGGCTCAGGTACGTATAACTTTAAGCGCCAGTGGGGGGCTGAGCCTGAGCCGACCGTCTGGCAGTACCACGTCCGCAGTGGCGACATGGGCAGCATGCGACCTGACAACCCCAAGAACCAGCGTCGCATTGCGATCTGGCAGAAACTCCCCGTGTGGTTGACCCGAGTGGTCGGCCCGCGCATTGTGCGAGGGATTCCGTGAGCCAAGAGAACACACCGACATCAGATGGACTTCACACCTCAGCGGCGACGGCGCCAGCAGTAGGTTCCGCCGCAGTCGCTGCATCGCCAGCGATGCGCATGTTTGCGCCGCAGCTTAATACCAACAGCAGGCAGCCTTCGCTGCTCGAATCGGTGCTGCTGGTGGTCGGGCCGCTCGCTTTCGTAATCGTGATGGGCCTGGGCTGGTTTAATCGCCAGGCAATGGTTGATGGTGCGCTGGTGCTGGCGATCATGGCGCTGAGTCTGACGGCCCATGTGTACGGCAACTTCAAAAACAAGCCGGTGATCTCGGCGATCGCGCTCTTGGTGATGATGCTCACAGTCTGGCATCACGCATTTAGCGAGATGTGGCATCGCTGGTTTCCTGCATGGGAAAGTTACAAAAATGCATCGCTAACCGCCAGGCTCTCTGCCGGTGATTCGTATTACTCGCATGGTCCGCTAGTGCCCATTGCTTCGATCATCATTTGCTATTTGATTCACAAGCGCGTGGGCGTACCCACGGGTGTGACCCGCAGCTCCAAAATCTGGGGCGGCGCGATTTTCAGTTTCTCGCTCTTCTTGCAACTCGTGGCAGCACGCGGTGATGTCAACTTCCTCTCCGGCTTCGCTCTCATCGGCATCCTCGCCGGTCTGGTTATTCTCTGGGGCGGCTGGCCTCTGGCGCGGGCCTACTGGCTGCCCGTGGTCTTTTTGCTGTTCATGGTGCCGCTGCCGATGGACACCATTGCGAAGATCAATTACGAACTGAAAACGGTGGCCAGCAAAGCGGCGATCTTCCTCACCAATCGCGTGTTCGGTGTGGTGGCGGTGCTCGATGGTTCAACGGTTCATCTCGTGCCTGAACCTGATGGCACGCCCAAGACATTGGTGGTTGAAAATGTGTGTGGCGGATTGCGCAGCATGATCTCGCTGATCTGCTTCGGCACGCTTTTCGCCTTGGTTTGCCGTGTGAAAGGACTCTGGCGCTGGTTCATGCTCGCGCTCTCGGTGCCCTTTGCCATTGGTTGCAACATCCTGCGCATCACCAGCATGAATGTGGTGGCTCATCATTACAGCGTTGAGGCAGCTGGCGAAGAAAGCTGGTTTCACACCTTCTCGGGCATCATGGTTTTTGCGCTGGCGCTTGCGGCCATGTTCGGCGTGGAGCAGTTGATCATCTTCTTCAGCAAGCGCTGGAAAAAAGACTGGGTCGATCAGCGGCTTCTGGGCTATCTCGATGAACTGCCTCCTTCAAAAGCCGAGGGCGTAAGGCCGCATCATCCGGTGGTTTTGTGCAGCATGGTGATCGTGCTGGCGATGACCACGTTCTGGGTCTTCGAGCCTGAATCATTCAATCGCGGCGATGTCGCGCGGCAGGCGGTTCCTGCTGAAATGGAGATCGAAGGCGAAACCTTCAAAGGCACCGATGGCGAAATGTCCCGTCTGGAAATGGCAATCCTTCAGACGGACGATTACCTCAAGCGCCGTTACACCAACGGTCGCCGCGGAAGTTCTCAGCAGCGCGATGTTGATCTCACCATCGTCTTCAGCGCCAACAATCGCAAAGGTACCCATCCGCCTGATGTCTGCATCGAAGGCTCGGGCGCTCGCATCGTCAGCAAGCAGATGCACCCGGTGACCTTCACCGGCATTCACGATGGCAAGCCCAATGAAGAAAGTGTGGAAGTACGCGAGCTCATCAGCGAGTTCCGTGGCTATCAGACGCTACACCTTTATCTCTACAAATGTGGCGATTCCTACACGCCCAACTACCTCACGCAGCAGGGCATTATTTTCCTCAACGGTATCGTCGCCCGAAACTCAGCCGGTGCGCTGATTCGTGTGGATGTCGCTATCGGACAGTCTGATCCGATGCGCGTGGTGGAAGCGAGAAAGTTTGCACTGATCGCACTCAACGCCTTCCTGCCCAAGATCGATCAAGGATTGCCTTGATGCCTGTTTAGCAGTTTGCCTTGGCGAACGAAGTCGATGGGGATTGCAACGTGATGGCGGTGACAAGTCATCGAATGAATCATCCGGGAATGAAAGCATATGGCTAAGAGAATCATCATCCTGATTGTTGTCGTGGTCGCGCTGGGCCTGGGTGTTCGCAGCTTGCTCAACTGGCGCGCTGCGGTGCAGCAAAAGCAAGACGAACAGTTCGCCCGCCAGATCAACGACGCAGATCCTTATCTTCGTCTTCTCGCGGCTGAAGGACTCCTTCGCCATGAGCCTGGCAATGAGGCCAATCGCCTCATTCGTGCCAAAGCGCTGATCGAGCTCAATCGTCATGCCGAGGCACGTGAAGAACTTCAGGAACTGATCAATCTCGGCACGCCTGCCTTGGAGTCCTATGTCGCGCTTCAGATTGGCAGCTTCTTCTCCGAGGCAGATCGGCTCGTAGGCGTCGCCGATCGTCAGCGCTCCGATTCCACCATCGAACGCATCGAAACCATGATGGGAGCGGTGCAGGCACAGTCCAAACTCATCACTGGCTCGCAGCGATCGATCGAACTTTCCATCATTGATGCTCGTCGCCTAGATGCCTTGGCATCGGCCTACCGCTTCGCTTATCAGGGAAGACAAATCGAACTGACCAAGGCCCGCATCGGCGGCATCCAGCAGACCATCGAAACCGTCGGCATGGAAGTCATCGAACTCGCCGAGAAGCTCAAGAAACTCGACGATGAACTGATTCGCGTTTGCGCGAGAATTGCGCAGGCGCAGCCGCAGAACCATGTCGGCAGCGAAATGCTCTTCCGCGGACACCTGCGTCGTCAGGAATTTTTGCAGGCCCGAGACATCGCCAAGGCGATGGTCTCGTGGAAGGCAATTCCAACCTCCACCGTGGCCCGCGTGGCTGACACGCTGCTGGATATGGAAACACGTTTTGGAGAGCCGATCACCAAGCAGGACATCGCCACCGCTGGCGACCTGCTCTCACATCCGAATCAGATCGGTGACAAAGGCATCGACTATCAGCTTGCGCAGGCAGCGCACGCTTTGGCGCGCGAAGATGCGCAGGCTGCGATGAAACTGGCGCAGGCGATTGTCGCCAAGGAATGGCTGCATGCCCGTGCGCTTTGCATCGCAGCACGCGCTCGCATCATTGCGGGCGATCCGATGCGAGGCGTCGAGATTCTTCAGAAGTACACCGAGCTCAAACGCGACCCTCTGGTGCGCTACACGCTGGGCCTGGCCTACCTTGCCACCGGTGAAGCCAAGCATGTTTCGCTGGGCCAAGAAGCGCTGCGGCAATGTCTGGACATCGAGCCGAATCATCTGCCCGCACGACTTCGCCTGATTGAATCGTTCGTCGATGCAAGGCTGATTATCGAAGCAGCTCAGGACATCCAAATCGTTGAACACATCAGCCCGCATCATCCCCGTGTGCTGGGCCTCAAAGCCGAACTGGCGGTGGAGTCCGAAGACCTCGCATCTCTGGGCCAGCTACTTGACTCGAGCCTCAATGGCGATGCGGCACTGCTGCGAGCCGAGGATGTGGTGCTGGTCATCGGCATGGTGCTCGATGATGTGCCGCGCGTGCGCCGATTGGCTCAACAACTCAAACAACTCCAGCCTCATGATGTGATCGTGATGATCGCCGACCGCTGGATGCAGTTGCCTGCGATGCGAAGGGCCCGGATTGCCCCGGTGGTCGCTCGCCATCTGCACGATTACATGGTTCGTGATCCGCTGACGAATCCGCTGCGGCCAGCCGTGCCCGTCATCGGTATTCTGGCTCGTGGCGAAGGTGCAGCAGCCACGTCGGCTCAGGATGTACACGATCCACTGCTGAAGACTTACATCATGCCTCGCCCGCTGGATGTGGCACTGGAACTTGCTGCACTGGGTCTGGACCGCTGGCCTCAGAACACGGGCATCATTTCCGCCGGTGCCGAGGTCAACATCTGGCTCAACCAGATCGCCGAAGCTCGTCGCTGGCTGCGCCGCTGGCCCCCGATCATCAAGACAGAGCCTGAATCCTTCGAAGCCCTAGCCACGGCTTACCTCGATGGTGAATTCGAAAGCGTGGCGCAGATTATCGCCGCAGCAACACTCAAGAACCACGGCTCACTCACGCCCACGCATCGACTGCTCGATCTGGACCTGGCCCTGCGCAGTCAGGACCTCAAGAAAATTTCCGACAGTTTGCAGCAGATGCTTCAGAATCATCCGTGGGCGGAGCAGGCTCTCTTGATGGTGGTCGATGATGCGATGCGCCGCGAGCAGCCGGACCGCGCCTTTGCGACGCTGGGCAGCATCGAGCAGATCAATCCGCAGGTTGCGAGTCTGACGCGTGGTCGACTCAATCTGGGCCTTGGCCGCGCTGCCGATGCGCTGCATGACATTGAAAAGGTCGTGGCCATCGAGAACGCAGGCACCGAAGTTCGCCGCTGGGCAGCGGAAGTTCGCATTCGTGCGCATCTTCTTCTGGATCAGCAGTCGCTGGCACTGGGTGTTTGCGATCAGCTTCAGATTTCACTGCGCGAGAACAAGATCGATGCTTCGATTGCGACCGCCGATGTGCTTTTGATGAACGGCAAACAGACCGCTGCTTCAGAAGTGCTCGCCGAGATTGCTGCCAATCAGGAGAACAGTCTGCACACGATTGATCAGGTTCTTGCCCGAGCGGTCCACGTCATGAAACCCAGTCGCATTCGTGCGCTGGTGGAAGCGCTGCTCACTTATCGCCCCAATGATCCGGTGCTGTTGCTTTATCAAGCGGAGGCCATCGCGCCTGATGATGATCTGGTTTCCGAGCGAATTCTCAAAGCCGTGATCGCCCGCCATCCGCAGTCGCCTCGGGCCCTGATGGAGATGGCCAGTCTGATGCGCAAGGTGCAGCCGGATGAAGCAGTTCGCATTTATCAGGAACTGAGCAAGGTCGGCGGACGTACTGGTGAAACCGCACAGCGATTATTGGAAGAAATGACTGCCAGCCGCAGCAAACCCTCATCCTCAGCCAGCGTCGAAGGAATCTCTGAATGAAGCAGGACCCCAGCACAACCCCAGCCAAACCAGCCATGCCCGCCATGCAGGACACGACACCCCTCGCGCTCTCCACAAGTGTGCCGTGGCAGGGTAAGAGGATAGTCCGCGCCTGGTCTTGGTTCATGGCGGTGGCCGTGCTGGTGGTGCTTGGGTTTGTCCTGGTCTGGCCTGATTCCTCGGCAAGCATCGCGCAGCCCGCCGTCGGACGGCAGCCCGATCCCTTCGTTGCTGCCACCAAGGCCCTGCGCCCCAGCGTTGTCGCCGTGGGCAGCTATGTGCGAACCGATAATCCAACTGTCAAATATTTCGGCACCGGCTTTGTCATCGATGATGGCCTGACCGTGGTCACCAATGCCCACGTCGTCGCTGCCCTGCGGCAGGCACAGCGCCTCGATCAGCTTCGCATCTATTTTCCTGATTCCCGCGATGTCGATGGCCGCGAGGCCAAGGTGCTCATCGAAGATGCGTTTCACGATGTTGCTTTGATTCAGTTTGCCGGTCGCCCCGCACCCACGGTTAACCTGGCACCGGCGCTCGATCCCGAACAGGGCATCAGCGTGGGCATCCTCGGCTACCCCACCGGCACCATGCTCGGCTTGGTCCCCGCAGTGCATCAAGGCGTCGTCGGGGCCATCGTGCCCGCTGTGCTACCTTTGCCATCGGGCGTGAAAATGACACCGGAATTGATGGCTGCTTTGAAAAATCCCTACAACCTCTATCAGCTCGATATGGTCGCTTTTCCCGGTAATTCAGGCAGTCCGCTCTTCGATTCGAGTGATGGAACAGTTATCGGCATCATCAACATGACACTCGCAACGAAGACGCGGGAGCATTTGTTCGATAAACCTACAGGCATCGCGTATGCGGTGCCTGTCCGTTGGATTCATGAACTGCTGCGCAGGTACAAGGCAGCAGCGGGTATCGGTCGATGAGGCGCTAGCCGATTGTCGGTTTTTTATCAAGGTTTCTTGTGAAGTATCAATACGATCTCAACCTCGGTCCAGGGAGTCTGATCATGCGGAATACGTGGATTGCCATCCTTCTCTTGGCGCTTAGCGCAGTGGTCGGTTGCGGCGACAGCCCGGAACACAAGCTGCTGCTGGCCAATCAGCTCATCAAGAACCAGCCCGACAAGGCGCTGGAGATGGCCGAGGCTGTTCTCCAGGCAGACATCAAGAGCGACAAAGCCGCCGTGATGAAAGAGCAGGCGATGTTCATCAAGGCGCAGGCCCTGATGGCTCTCAACCAGCTCGAGGCCAGCCGCAAGGTGCTCGAAGAGCTCAAGAACCAGAAGCCGGACGATCCGGAACCGATTCGCTCACTGGCGATCTGGGCGATGCGAAGTATGAGTTTTGCCGTGGGTAAGAGCGAATTCGATACCAGCATCGAGTTGCAAAAGCAGTTTGATGACGCGATGGTCTTTGGCGAAGCTCAGGCTGATCTGCTCAACAACCGCCACAAACTTTTTGCAGAGTCTGAATTCACGCGTGCCCGCATCATCATGCAGGATGTGGCTCGCTATCGCCGGATGCAGGCTGACGAAAAGAAGAAAGCCGAACGGCTTAGGATTCTGGGCGATGCCAACATCACCGCTGAGGTGGATCAGGTCATTGCCCGGCTTCAGCAGCGCATCGATCAGCGCAACGGTGAAGTGGAAAAGCATCTGCTCGCTGTGGTGAACACTGATCCCTCGCACGCTGAGGCAGGGCTTCTGTACCTTGAATTGCTGGCCAACAAGAATCGCGATGGCCATCGCGAGCTGCTGGCGATGGCGGATAAGTTCACCGCTGCAGAGAAAATCCCCGCTGCTGTGTCGCATCAACTGGCACGCACGATCCTTGGCTCCATTCCCGATGCTATTCTCAGTCGCCCCGAGCGCGTCAAGCTCGCTCAGAAGCTGCTCCTTAAGACACCCGAAGACCAGCGCAAGACGCCCAGCTACCTGCTGGCATCTGTCCACTCGCTGCTCACACGCAGTCAGGAAGGGGACACGATCAAAGCGCAGGACCTGCTCGAACAGGTGCAAGGCGGCGACAAGTTCGTGCAGATGGAAACCAAGTACTTGATGGCCTGGTGCCTCTACCAGCAGCAGAAATATGACCGCGCCCGTCTGATCCTTGACAATCTGGAAACCGAAGCGAGCGGCTCGCCGCAGGTGCTTACGCTGCACGCTCAGGTGCTGATGGAGCTCAACGATCTGCTTCGAGCCGAAGAGCAAGCTCGCCGTGCGCTGGATTTGGATCCCTCTAATGTCGCCACGCAGCTTACGCTTAACGACATCGCCAACCGCCGCGGTAAAGGCGAAGCGATGAAGAGCGAGTGGCTCAAGCGCTATGAAAATGATCCTTCCGATCCCGTGGCGATTCGCATGGTCATGAATGAACGGCTGGCGCGCAATGACAAACTGGGCGTGGAGCGCCTTCTGGAAAATATGGCCACGAAATTGACCACGCTGCGCGATGAGCATCTGGATCTGCTGATCGATGGCCACAAGACGCTCAAACGCTTTGACAAGACTCTGTTCTACGCTGACCAGCTTCGCCAGAAACGTCCCGATCTGCTTGCGGCTCACCTCAAGTATGCCGAGGCCCTGCTCGCGCAAGGCGATACCAAGCGATCGTCGGATTACCTCGAAAGCATCAAGGGCCGATTCCCGGAGATGCTCACAGGCGATCTGATGATGGGGCAGCTCATGCTCTCGCGTCAGCAGTTCAAAGAGGCTCACGAGACACTCTCCAAATTCGTGAAGGCCAACCCGGAGAACGTGGAAGGCCGTCTCGCTCTGGCCCGTGCTTTGGCAAGCATGGAGCGCATCGAAGAGGCTCGCCGCGAACTGGATGAAGTGCTCGCGCTTGAACCTGCCAACATGCAGGCTCACGCGGTGCTCGCTCGCATCGAACTGTTCCTGGGCAACACCGATGAAGCAGGCAAGCACATCTCGATGATCGACGAAACACAGGTCGATGCTTCGGCCAATCCTGCGCTCAAGGCTCAGATCCTCGTCCAGAAGAACAAGCTGGCCGAGGCTCGCGATGTGTGCAACGTGGCGGTAGGCCGTGGCAACAATGACCCGGTGCTGCGTCTGCTGCTCGCCCGTATTTACACGCTTGAAAAAGACCCGGCTAACGCCGAGACGCATCTGTTGGAACTGGCCCGCACACAGCCGACAAACCTTCAGGTCTATCGCCTGCTCGGCGAGTTCTACGCCACCAACGCAGACCTCCAGATCACCGGCCTGGCCAAGCTCAAGGAATTGCAGAAGGCCAACGAAGTTTATGCCCGTCTCGCGGCAGCCACCGTCCTGGAATCGCAAGGCAAATCCGATGACGCCATTCTGGTGCTCAACGAAATGTTCCCGCTTCTTCTTGAAAAGAAAGACCCACAAGCCTTCGAGATCGCCACCGCGATTGCACGAATCAACCTGCGCCAAAAAAATATCGAAGGCGCTCAGGATGCATTCAAAAAGGTGCAGGATGCCGGCGTGATGGTCAAGGAATCACGCCTTCGCCTGATCGATCTGACATGGAGCAATCCTAGTGTTCACTACACGACAACCCAACTGACCCAACTGAGTCAGGATCTGACAACCGAAGATGAAATGCTTCGCTCGCAGGTTCTTGCCCGACTGGCCAAGCTGGACAAGCAGGATCAGGCGATTGATGTTGTCGATCGCTGGATCGTCGCCAGCCCGAATGATTCGACGCTGATTCGCTGGAAGGGTGAACTCCTGGGGCAAATGGGTCGCTACATGGATTCCGTTGCCGCATATCGGATGGCGATTTCCAAAGACCCCAAGAAGCTGGGCATCCGTGCTCGCCTGGTCTCTGCGCATCTTCAGAATTTCGACTTCCCCGCTGCTGAAAAAGAACTTCGCGCATTGGCGGAGGTCGATGTCAAGGCCAAGGCCGTCGCCATGGCGGAGCTTGGGCAGATGTACGTTCGTCTGGGGCTCAACCGTGAAGCGACCAAGGCGTTTGATGAGTTGGAAAAGGTCAGCAAGGTGCAGGAGCCGACGATCATGTTTGCGATGGGCCGCGCTCAGGCCGCCATCGGCCTGGTCGATCAAGCTCGTACCCGACTGGCCAATGTGCCCACCTACGCCCGCCTTTATCCCAGCGCTCAGGTCGAACTGGCCCGCCTCGAAATGCAGGCCGGCTTGCAGACCCAGGCCAAGGATCGCATCTTCGCAATGATCAGCGATGCCCGTTCACGTGCACGCTGCATGGCGGAACTGCTCGCGCTCAATCCGTTTGATCGCAAAGATGGTGTGCGCGATTCGCAGCTCATGCAATGGGCCGATGATAAATTGCTCTCCGACGCCAGCTACAAGGAACTGATCCCCGGCCAGCTTCAGAGCCAGTGGATGCGCATCCGCGTCATCCTCATGGATCGCAATGCCAAGACCAATCCTGATTACGAAAAACTGCTCGCCGCTTTGGAACAGTGGCAGGTGATGGAACCCAATTCCATTCAGATTTTCAAGGGTCGCCTGGCTGTGCTCGCTCGCCTGGAGCAGCAGCCCAAGGCAAGGCAGATTTACCGCTCAGTGCCAGCGCTTGCCACGACCGTGCAAGGCCCGCTGCTCTCGGTGGTCGTGGGTCTGGATCCGCAGAAAGTCGATCAGCGTGCACCATTGCCCGAGTACTTCGTCGCTCTTGCAACCGGCAAAACAGCAGCAGCAGCAGCAGCAGCCAATGCTCTGGAAACACGCACCGCGATCTACAAGAAGGACATGCTCTCGATCCTCGAACGCTCCGACATCACGTCGCCGCTCTCGATCGCTGCTGCCCGTCAGATCGCCACAGCTGTTGTCGCCCTCGACGCTGGCCTGCCTCACTTGTCAGCATCGCTGTCGCAGAATATCGTGCAGGCACTGCCTCACTATGTTCCCGCTCACAGCCTTCTTTCCCAGGCGCTCTTGAGCCAAGGTATGCCACTGGCTGACGCACTTAAGAAAGCCCGTGAAGTAATCCCCTCCGCAGGCATCACCGCATACTTGGGCGCTGAAACGCTCATCGAAGCGGGCGACTTCAAGGGAGCTGCCGTCGAACTCATCAAGCTGCTCGAAAGTGAACCGGACAACATTCACGCTCGTTACCGCCTGGCACAGGTGTATCAGCTTTCGGGGCAGTTCGAACTCTCTATTCAGCTGCTCGAAAAGATGCACGCCGACGGCGGTGACTACCGCATCATGGTCTCCAACGATCTGTCCTACCTGCTGGCGACCCACATGCCCGATCGCGTCGATGAGGCTCAAGGCATCGCCAAGCGTGCCCAGGATCTGGTGCAGGCACAAGGTGGCAACGCGCTGGGCGCAGCCGCGCTGCTCGACACCGTGGGCTGGATTGAACTGATGAAGGGCAACGATGCCGTCGCTCTGAGCCACCTGAGCCGATCGATCGTCAGCCTCAGCGACCGCTCTGAGGTTCATTACCACATCGGCCTCGCCTACGACAAAGCAGGCAACCGCGACTGGGCCAAGTACCACATTGGCCAGGCATCCGAAGGCGACAACAAGCTCAAGGAAGTGACGCAAGCCAAGGAACTGCTCACCAAGTGGGGCTCATAAGAAGTTGCACCGGGTACCAATCAATGAATCTTCACGATTCCTGGCGGTGAAGGCCGCCTGGAATCCTTGACTTGAAAGAGGAGGGGAGAAACCTACCTCGCCGATTCAGGGGTCCGTCAAAAGCACATCGTCTTCGCCTTGGCGATAGACGATGAATATGGGGGTGTTGGTGCATTCGATCGATCGATCGTCTCGTACCGTTGCCCCTTGAGTTTGAAGGCGGGATTCGGAATCGCCTTGCTGGATGTGTAGCCCGTTTCCTTCCAAGAGGAAGTGGGAAGTTGGAAGAATATTGGTCAGGAGTATCGTTATGAGGATCGCAAAGTGGATCGTTCTGGCACTGCTGCTTGTCACGGCTGGTTGTGGCGAAAGCGTCGAACACAAGCTGCAACAGGCCAAGATCGCGCTGAACTCAGGTCGCCCCGATGCGGCACTGACCTACGCCAAGGGGGCGCTCGAAGAGCGCCCCGGCGATCCTACCGCTTTGCTTCTTTCAGCCAAGGCTCATTTGCGTCTGCGTCACTACGATGACAGCCGAACGATCCTGCTCGAACTGACCAAAGTCGATGTCGTCGCACTCGAGTCGCGCCTTGAGCTGCTCAACCTGGCGCTGTCGGAAATGGTGGATCTTCTCAACGCCTCCGAGTTCACCACCAGCAAGGTGCTCGATCAGAAGTTCACCGATGCAAAAACACTGGGCCATGCCCAGGCCGATTGGCTGAGCACCACTGACAAGCAACTGGCCACGGCCGAGTATGCCCGGGCGCGACTGGTCCTCATCGACTCCCAGCGCATCGGTCGTCTCCTCAAAGAGGAAGAAGCCCGTATCCGCGGCGAGCAAGGCCTGATCGATCCCAATCTTCCTGTCTCCAATGCAGCCGTCGAAGAAATGCGCCGCCAGATCAAGAGCATGCTCCTCACCGCTGAGCGCCACGCCGATGCCACCCTCATGGCTGACCCCGGCCACTTCCAGGCAGGCAGCATGCTCATTCGCCTGCTCCACCAGCGCGAAGCCTGGAGCGACATATGGGTCTTCGCCAGTACGATGCAAAAGCGCAAGGATCTGCCGCCGACCCTTGCAGCCGAACTGGTCGGTGAAGTGCTCAACATTTCGGATCGCCTCTATCCCATCGAGACGCGTCTGGAAACATGTCGCAGCCTGATGGGAGCTGTCTCTGAGCAGGGCCGTAACTCGGTCGCCTGGAAGAATGTCCGCGCCCGCCTTTACCTGCGTGAGGGGGAAAAGGACAAGGCCATGGCCCTGGCGCAGGAGGTTTTTCGCTTGCAGCCCAATGAGGTTGAACACCGTCTGACATACGCATGGTGCCTCTTCGAGGCGAAGCAATACAGCCAAGCAAAGACCATCCTTCAGAATCTGGCGGTAGACCACCGCCGCAACGAACAGGTGCAACTGGCTTATGGGCTGACGCTGGCCAAGCTAGATGAAAAGACACTGGCCGTCGAAGCGCTTCGGCGCGTTCGTGATGTCAACCCCAATAATCAGATCGCGCAGGCAGCGCTGGTCAGGATTCTTTCGGAGAACCGCGATGCGTTGTCTGCCATCACGGAAGACATCAACAAGCTTTATCAGGCTGATCCGGCCGACCCAGATGCGATTCGTTATAAGTTGATCGCCGAGGTCGCTTCCGACAACACGAACAAT
>Ga0105055_10007581_pt1 | contig 14359 bp, 13 predicted proteins | sample BON03_FD_78090 | JGI IMG/M metagenome (GOLD analysis project Ga0105055, IMG submission 78090) | Freshwater microbial communities from Lake Bonney liftoff mats and glacier meltwater in Antarctica - BON-03 | ecosystem: Environmental > Aquatic > Freshwater > Ice > Glacier meltwater | place: Lake...
CAGGAGTAAAGGTAATAGCTCCACCATTAGCATCTCCAGCACCAGTTACAGTATAGTGAGTAGTTATAGTTTTAATAGTTTCTGTCCCTGCGGCAGAACGAATAATAACCTCTAAGTCAGAGTCTGCAAAAATCTTAAATGAGTAGGCAAATTCAGTTGTACTTCCATTGCCTGAGTATGAGTTTTTTACTGTTGTGGATGATATTGTCATAATGTTCCTATATTAAATTCTTATTCCTTTGTCTAGCGTTTAAAAGGAAAAAGGTTTAAGATAATGCGTTTGTCCCTTCTTTTCTTCATTCCTTATTTTCATTCTATCAAAGAATCCAGGATCTAAAAACTCTTTAATTTGATACCCTATTAGGTAGTCATATGCTGCCTTAGTGTAAAACATATTCAAAAATGGTACATTTCCTTCAGCTAATTCAAGAAACTTTTTACCTGATTTTTTAGGCTCATTTAAACTTTTTACAATGTCCATAATTTTACTTACATCACTAGCAAAAGGTCCTGCAATAGTTTCAAAAATTCTATTACCATACTCATTTTGGATTTCATTAATTAAAAAATCTCCATAAATACCAAGACCACCTCCTTGAGCTAATGCTGCAAGCATAGTTGATTTTTTATTTGGATCTCTTGGAGATTTTCCTTTTAACATATCTTTTGCAGACATGGCTATGTACCCAAAAGAAGCAGATAATAATAACATAGAAGTTAAACCAGAAACTGTTGCTAACTTACTGTCATCTGGACCATAACTTCTCAACTCTCTACCGATTATATTTTTCCAAATAGTTATAGGAAAACCCTTAAACTGTCCTATAAATCTAATAGCTTCACCCTCATAAGTTCCTTTTTGCATACCTCTATTCATAACAGCTCTGACAGCAGCGTCAGGTTCTGGAGTGGCGTGAGTTGCCTGATCTGTTAGTACATTTCTCCAAGTAATTTGCAAGTCCTGTTTAAAATTTCTGATTTGTCTTTTTGATAAATTTATTCCAGCATACTGTCTAATAGAAGCATCTGATAATTCATCTACACCCTCTGCTGTTAAGTATCTTTTTTTATTAACATCTAATGTTTTAATAGATCTTAGCAAATCCCATTTGCCGTCATCTACTCCATAAAGTTTTAAAAGATTTCTTTGTCTAACTTTTAAATTAGCAAAACTTGTATCTGCCAATCTTCCATATTCACGAGACAAACCAACTGTCATTCCTGATTTTAAACTTGAAACCCATCTATTTAAACCACTCCATTCAAAGAATTTATTTTGCACTTTACCCATAGATCCCCACGTATCATTACCAATTCCATATTTATTGGTTGCAAAAATATCTCCTATAATAGTATTGCTTATAATTTGTAAATCTTCCATTGCTTCTTTATCTTGTCTTTTAAATAAAGCGTTCATAGCTTCACCCAATCCGTTTAAATAACCCCTTCCTTGAAAATTAGTAGCAGCCATATATTGACCTAGGTCTCCAATAGAAGTTACTGCTACAAAACCAAGTTTACCCATACTTTGGAATCCTCTTATACTCATTCCAACTTTTGCTATTATATTATTTCCAACGCTATTAATGCTACCATCAATTTCTTTAAATTCATTTTCAAAATTTTTAAATTTTAATTTTTCAGTTAATTTTAAATTTGTATTTTTATATTTTTTTCTTAATAAAGATAAAACTTTTTCAAAAGTTGCTTGAGGATTTGTCCCAAGATCTTGCATTAATGGTATGTTTCTTGCGTAGTTACTTAAAACTCCAAATATACTGTCTCTTAAAGAAGGTTCTCCAAACATTACATCATAATCATTTCTAGCGGTTGCATCTTTAAAATGCAAAACTCTTGAAGCGTTTAAACTATTAGATACATTTCTTGTTCCGTATATACTATTAGTTCCACCGTGTTTTAAATGATCACCAGTCATTATACTATTATAAATGTTATCTAATATTTGATTTACCTTTTCTATATCTTGTACTCCTGAGAAAGTCCTTTCTAAGTCTAATTTTTCTCTAGTATATTCCCTCCAAGCAACCCTGTTGTCTGCAACAATTTTTGTATTTTTACTAGCATTACCCATTCTATCTGTATTATGAACAGTTCTAGTAATCCAATCATCTAATTTTGGGATATTAGCTCCTAGATCATTTAATCTTTTTCTCCAATTTTCCTGAGTTTCCTTTAGAACTTTTGCAATTTTTTTAGCATTGGGTACTCCAGAATCAATACCATTCATTTCATTTTTAATTTCATTGTTCATTTTATTAGATGAAAAATCTTGCCAAGCATCTTTGTTAATTTTATTAATTGCTGCGTATAATCTTGTTTTTTCCAATGCTTCTATAGTGGCTTGTTTTGCACCAATAGAGTTTCTAGCAATATTAGAAAAATCCTGAATACCAACCAGTAAAGCCATCACTCCCTTGTAAGCATCAATTTTACCCTCAGACAAATTTACAGCATCAATAATTTTTTGATATTGATCCAGAGCTTTCATGTTATTTTCAGCAAGATTTCTTTTTGCTAAAGCATTTTCATAAATAAAATTATCAAATATCTCTAGTTCTAATAATTTTTTAGTTTTAATTTCTAACTTATTAAACTTATCTTCATTAATTTTTATTTTAATTTCATCTAAAAATTGATTAATTTTATCATCAGAAAGAGAGTCTCCACTCAATCTTTTCATTTCGTTAAAACAGTTACTAAAAGTTTTTATTCCAACTGGTTTAACCATTATACAGACCTCTTAACACAACTAACTCCACCTTTAATACTTTCTTTAATAGATTCTTTGTTTTTGAAAAAATCATCAATTTCTTTTATCTTCTCATTTTCTTGCAATATTTCTACAACCAAATCGTCATCATTAATACCTAGTTGTTTTTTTTGAAGTTTATTTCTTTGATTTGTAGTTTCTGCTTCCAGCATCATTTCAGACGAATTTTTTTCAACATACTCTATAGTTTCTTCTGAAATAATACCTTCTTTATTATTAATATCAACATTAGATTTTTCCTGTTCTATTGTCTGATTAATTTTTTCTTTCTTAACTTCAAATAATTCTCTTCCTCGTTTTTGCAAATGTCTTATATTTTCTAGGTAAATTTTTGCTGAACTCATATCTTTATTATCAACAGATTTTTGGTATAGAGATTTAAACTCATTAATTTGATCATCTATCTGATTTAATTGTTCATCTCCTGTTCTTGTTTTAGTAGCTATTAGATTCCCCGTATCTACTTTTTCTCCTAAAAGAACTTTACCAACAGTATAATCTAATAGTACTTTTTGATTTTCTGGAGAGATAGCAGCAAGTCTTTGATAGATATTTGGCTTACCTCTTTTTTCTGCAATATAATCCCCCATTTTTCCAAAACCAACATGAAAAGCAGATCCTATAACACCACCAGCTGCAATGTTGAAAAAAGCGTCATACTGATCGTAGTCGGACTGTTCTGATCTTGCCACTCCATAAACAATAGGTTCAACAGCGGCATTTCCAACTAAGCCTTCATAAAAACCTTTTTTTAATCTTGCTATATTTTTTCCAGATTTGGCAACCATATTTACAAATCTTGCTTGACCAACAACTGGAATAAAAGCAGACCCAATATTAATAGGATCTACAAAGTTAGTAGCTAAATTTGCTAATAAAAAAGTTCCATAAGTTTTTTGTGGTCCACGAGCAATAATGTCTGCTCTTTGTCTTTCTATTTGTTTTCTTTGAACTAAGTAATGAACAAGACCTTCTCTAGTATCTTTTTCAAAATGCAATCCTAAACTAGAGTATTCTTTATTTAGTTCATCTTTGTTTAAATAAACATTACTGTCCTCATAGGCTTTATTTTGATCCTCTAGTCTAAATAAAGAAGCAGTTGGGTTATAGTCCCAGGCATTGGAAATATTAGCTCCTTGAGCTTCCCAATATCCAGTTTTTAAATTTCCTAAAGTAGATCCTATTTCTTCTTCAGATTTTTCTAATGTTCCAAGACCTATATTTATCATTGTCCAACATAAGTTTCACCAAATTGACTACTGTCTAAAGTATATTGATCAAGTGATGGAAGTTGTCTACCTGTACCAGGTTCAAAACTATCTGTGCTTTTAATATTAGTATCTTGATTAGGTTGGTCAGTAAAGAAAAATTCTATTTTTTGACCCTTTGCATTTATAATGGGAACTAAACCTATTGCTAAATCAACATACAAAACAATTCCCGTTGAGTTGCTATTCAATAACCATTTAGAATGTTTCTTCATAGAGTTTGTTAATTTATCTTTTATATAAGCATTAAACACTTCTGGAGTAGAAATTTTAACTTCATCTGGAAGTGATGCTAATGCAGCAGGAGTTCTTGCATAATGTTCAAACCCCCCATCTGCAAAAAATCTTTCTAAGTAATCAGTTTTTTCAACTGCCAACTTTATTTGATCCGCTTTGTCTTTGACTGCTTGGATTGCAACTGGAATCTTATTGACATCCTTTGGTATAAAATAAGTTTCTTGAGACAAATCGTAATCTGATAAAAATTGATCTGTTACAGTAGTTGCTGCTGAGGTATACTTTTCTCCTTGATTTACCCTGTCTAAGGTAGCTTTATATAAAGTATCTCTTATGCCTAATATGTAATTTTCTTTTCCAACAGAACCCTCTGGTTGAGAATTTATAATTTCTTCAAAACTAGTTATTTTTTTAGAAACTTCATTTTGAACTGTTTCTTTAGATGTAGATCCTAATTTAGGCTGTACTATTTTTTCTAAATCTTTTATTTTAGCAGAAGATAAAATAGATCCACTTAAAGGAAGACTATTAGTAGCCATTGCTACTTGAACGTAAATTGGTAATTTTTCAGAAGATAGCTGATTAAAAACAATTTGAGCATTTTCCGCTCCATACATTTGAATAATACTATCTAAAGTTCCTTTTTGTTCTTTCCATGATTTAGTTTGATCCATAATAGAAGAAACTGTTTTTACTGCATTTTCTTTAGTCATTAATCTAACATTAGATGAATGAACACCCATTTCTCTTTGAGCTTCTTTCATGGTATTAACATACATCCTACCTTTTTCTTGTTGTAATATTGAGTTTTGCTCTGTTACAAAACTATTAAATTTTTCTTGAACAAGAGGATCATAACTTAAAATTAATTTAGCAGGATCGTCTTTAAATAATTTTTCCTTAGCGGTCTTTGCTTGAAATAGTTTTTGTTTTAATTGTATATCTGTTTTTTCAGATCCTTTTCTAATTTCAAATTTACTAATTATTAAATCTTCTTCTCCTTTTTTGGATCTAAAAATTTCATTAACAAATGAAGATGTTATTTTTAAACCTGATTGTTTTTCTTTGAAATCTTGGTAATAATTTTTTCCCAAAACAACGTTTATTGATTCTTCATCAATGTCTATAATTTTACCAATTTCTAATGCTGCTAAATAATTAGACGCATTATCTCTAACTTCAGGAGCTGCCAATGCTGTAGCTTCTTGTCGTAAAGAATTTAAAGTTTTGTTATCTAAATTTATAAACTTATTTTTATCCCCTAGCATTTTTAATGCCTCTATTGGATTTTTGCCAATTTCATGTTTAGCAGTAAAGTAATCTATTTTTCTAGGAATTAATGCAATATTTTTTAACCTACTATCTTCATCTTGGACTAGATCATCGTTTTCAAGTTTAACAAGAGAATTGTACATAACTTCTTTTGCCAGTAAATTATCTGCAAATAAATATTCTCTAAGCAACCTATCTGATTTAATTTGTTTTTGATTGTCGCTATTTTGAACAATGTTTTTAAAAACAGCATTATCTACTTTATAAATTTGCTTTTGTTCTTCTGCTAAATAATTGTTTTCAAATATATTTTTTACAGAAGAGCTACTTGCTTTACTAGAATAAATTGATTTAATTCTATCGCTTTCTGATTTAAAATATAAATTGGCTTGTCCTTTATTTATAAGTTTAGACGCTTCTTGTGCGGCTGTATTTAACTCTAAAATAGATTCATTTTCTAAAGTTAATGCTTCTGTCTTATCTTGAATTATTTTTTCTTTTACAGCAAAATCTGTAATAGCTTTAGTTAATGGTTCTAAAGCAGTTCCAATATTTTGATTTAAAGGTATTTGAAGATTAGATTTTACTCCAGCAACTTCTGCAGTAGGTCTGGCTTGTGTTGTGAAGGTAGGTATTTTAGGCATAATTAAAATGTTCCATATTTAGCTGGGTAAGCCATATTAAGTTGAGATGTAGTTTATTCATTTCATGTTCATTAAGCTAGTTCCTGTTCGTGCTATAGTATTTATTTGTGCCATTTTAGCTTGTTGTCTAGCAACCTGTCCTTGTATTCTGGCAAAGTTTGCTTCTTCCATTTTTTTACCAACTGCAACTTTTGAATTGTAATCCATAACACTTTTTTGAATTTCCGCTTGTTCGGCATTATACCTTAATATTCTTAGACCAGTACCTTCTAATGTTACGCCAGATTTTAATGTTGCTACTTTAGTTTGTCCTGTTAATTGTTGAAACTGTTGGTCAAATTGACCAATATCAAACTCTAATTGTTTTTCTATTTGAGCCGCTTCCTGTTCTGCAATTTGAGCATTTCTATTTTGGATGGATTGATTATATTTACCAATAGCACCCTGCTGTTGGTACTGTAATGCACCTATTCCAGCTACTGCTACCCAACTCATTAGAACAACCTCGCATATCTATAATGGTCTGAACCATCAAATCCGTATTTCTTCATTAATCCTTCTTCTTCCAATCCTAACCATTTAGCAAATTTCAAACCCATGGTAAACTCTGCTCTTACTGCAGTCTGTACCCTGTGGATATTGTTTTCTTTTGCCAATCTTGCAAAGTTCTTTTTAATAGCTCTAGCAATAACTAAAGGATGTTGCCAAACTTTACTACTTGCTAAAACCCAACCCTCTGCAACACCATCCCAAATAATTTTCATTCCAGCACTTGCTATAGGTTCTTCATTAATTAAACAGGTATATGCCAATCCTTGTTCCTCTAGTTCCATTGCTTCTCCATCAAATTTTGCGTCTATATCCATCAGAACATGGTTCATCTGATTGGCTAAAATGATCTTACCATGTTTTGATATATAAGGAACTATTTCTAAAATATTTTTAATCATTGGTTTGTAAATCTGGGTATATTGATAAAACAGTTAAAGGTAAAGGTTGAGATTGTCTAACAAAGATAAATCCATCATAGTCATAGTTACCCCTAAACTCTACTGTCTTATCTCCTGTAAAGGTAGGAATACCTTGATCCATTACATCTGATGATGTACGAAAAGGTATTCGTTCCATATCAGAAAGATTTGGTCCTACTTCTACTCCTATACTTTCATATAACCTTATAGTGATTTCATAAATTCTTTTTGTTTTTGCTTGAGATGTACCATTTTCAGAACCAGCATCTATTCTCATAGTTTGTAAAATAGAATTATAACCCAATCCAACTTTAACATTTATAGAAGATCTATCTAAAGTAATTGATCCATCTGTTACTATTTTAACAGGGTGAGTTGCACCATTAGCTAAGATATGAACAGTCTGACCTTCTAAATGATCTAATCCAGTAAGAGTAGTAATAGCAACTCCACTATAAGTTAATTCGCTATCCAAATAATTAAAAGTGGTATTATCTGTTTCTGTAAAATCAACATTGTGAATATACTCTACATATCTTCTGGTAACACCATCAACAGTTCTTTTAATGATAACCCACACTTGATATTCTGTGTCATCCGTTGGTATGACTGCAACACTTTCACAAACGGCTTTGCTTTCGCTAGTTGCAGTAAGTCTAGCAGTATCAAAACTAGAAACAAGTAAGTAAGCTAAACCTGTTGATACTACTTCTGTAACAGTAACTACATTAGTAGAAACAGTGGCTGTAAAATTGGCGTTGGCATCAATAAGAGTTTTTAAATTAGTAGCTGTTTGATTATTGCTACTAGTAGTATGAAAAAAACCAGTGGTGACAGCAGTAGCAGAAGTAAAGGTAGTAGTTGTACCATCTGATTTTTTTAATATAATTCTTGTACCATTGCCAATATTTGCATAGTCAGTAACTGTAATAGTAGCTGAACCAGAAATACCTCCAAAGATATGTCTATGCCAAGCTACCACTTGTTGTTCTCTTTGATAAGTTAATCCTACTAACTCTCCATCTCCTCTTACTCCATAAATAATTTGATTAGGTTCTTGCTGGTAAGCTAGTTGAGTTAATCCACCTTCTGTAATATGTTCTGCAAGAATAGTCATATCTGGTGCTAGATATCCATCTACGTCAAAGTTGTAAGCCAACTCTCTAATTTTTCTTTTAGCTCTTTGTAAAAATAGAGTTGCATTTCCAACTGAGATTGCATCTACATTTGCTGAACCATGATTAGATTGTTTCTTAATAAGAATATTAGTGGGAGTTACCGCACTATCTGTTCCACCTCCAGATACTGTAAATTCACCTCCTGCTGTACCTATAATTAAAGTTCTAGTAGCGGTCATAAACCTAATAGCGTTTACTTGATTGGAAGCAATCGTATAAATAATAGCATCATCATCTGCAATCGTACCACTAAGATTGGCATCCATATTTTCATAATCTCCTGATTTAGAAAAGAATATTGTTTGTGGTTGATCTGTTGTTCCTGCAAATATTAATCTTTGCTCAAAGAAGGTTACGCAAGAAGGGTGTCCAGTTGTGTCAGAGAAAGATCCTAGTTGCCAAGCGGTAATAGCAGTAGTATTTGCAAAAGCTGTAGTAATAGTAACCACTACAATAGTAGTGCTTGTTATTGCTGTAATAACTGCATAACCATCATTAAAATAAATCTGTCTGCCAACATCTGTGGAAATAAAACCAGAACCACTATTAATTCCTGTTACAGCAGATGCGGTTACATTAACTCCAGTTCCAACAGCAGCACTAGAAGGAGTTAGGGTAGTAGTGGTTGTATTAGGATCTTGGAATGGTCCATTAGTAAAATCAACTTCATCTAAGCTCCAGGCAGTATGACCTGTTCTGGATAATTTAGATGCTTCGTGAGATGGATGAGTGATGTACATAACATCTGCAGACTGTGCAAATTTAATATCAAATAATTGTGCCGTTGTATATTCGGTAGTAATTTCAAAAACTTTATTTACTGTACCTGCAGAACTGTAAGCAGTGTAAGCTGTGCTATTAATAGCAACTGAATCTTTATTTTTTAATGAAAAAGTATTGGTAGCTACATCAGCAATAATAAATCTTTTGCTATTAACTTCTGTCATACCAACTACTTCAGTAATTAATATTTCATCACCATTAGAATAACCATGAGCAGTAGAAGTTACTACCGCAGGATTTGCTTGAGTAATGTCTGTTATTGTTTTATCTGATTCTAATACTGCACCATTGTCTTTATAGACACGAATTTTAAGATTAGAAAACTCCAACATGTAAGTTTGAGTAGTAGAAAATTCAAAAGGAATAAGTCTGGATTTGCTTGAGCTGTTTGCAGTTTCCGCAACAAAACTTGTTCCTGGTCTTCTTGCTGCAGCACCATGAGGATAAACAATTAAGTTTTCTAAAGTCTTACATCCTGAGGCATACTTAGTAAGATCATTGCGACCATCTAATCTGGGAGATAATTCTCCACCTGTAAAGTTGGTAAGCTGTACCGCAACTCTAGCCATAATTTAAAACCTTGAGTTGATAAAACTACCAGCGTCAATAGCGTCTGCCATACCTAGGTCGTGAGATACATTTTGACCTTCTGTAGAATCTACAAATCTAGCGTCTCTTAATTTAGATTGAAATAAAGTATACATATTTTGTGCAACAGGATTAGAGGAAGTAACTCCATAAGCAATGTCTGCACCTAATGCGGCAGATAATGTTTCTCTTAATAATTCATCATACTCATTAGGATCTGTAATTCTTCCAACATATAGAATCTTCATAGTAGATGTATTGCTTAGTATTTTTCTACCTTCTACCCTGTAGTTTGAATCGTAATCTAAAATAACTAATAAGCGTAAGCAGTCAGCAGGTAAGGTGTATTGATAACTAAACCCCCATGCTGGTGTAGCTGTGTCTGCAGCTAGTTCTAATCTTTTTTGTAAACAGTTCCAGGGATGAGATCTAAACAAAGCATCTCTTACTTGAGTGTATCTTGCATTACAAAGTCTGGCGTTTTTTGAATCTTCTGTTAAGGAAATAATGGTTGTAGCTCCTAACTGATTTAATGCTCCATTGCAGATTTGAACGACTGATGCCATATTATTCCTTTATAATGTATTTGCGTCTTATTTGTCTATTCTTTTCTAACGCAAAAATTTCTTTTTCGGTCTTTTCTTCTTTAGCATCAAATCCAAAATGATACTTGGTATCATGTTTAAATCTATCTACTAGCACGTACCTATATACATAATTGTCTTTTTTAAAATGTAATATAGATTTTAAATCTTTGATCTTATTCATAAGAAGATGGGGGATTACTCCCCCACCTACTAAGTATTATTAGTCTTTAACGTATAGCATTTGCAACTGAATAGTACCAGTACCATTAGCACCACCAAGGGTGACTGTAACTGGAATACCATCTTCGTCAGCATCAACTACACTGTTTCTACCTAAAGCCATAGTATCTGCTGCATCAACTGTTGCCGCAGAAGTTGAAGCGGCTGCTGCTTTGTATTCATCAACGTCAAGCGTTACCGCTGTTCCTGATGAGTCATTGTAGCCTCCGTGTCCAACTGATATAGTGGTACTTGCCGCAAGAGCGTCATAACTTACTGATCCGCTCAAGATTCTTGCACCATTAGGTATGTAGAACATAGTAATAGTAGATTGTTCTGCAGCTGCTTCATATTCAGCAAATGCAACTCTCACTCTACCTGCTAGTTCGTTGGTATCAACCTTTTGAGAAGGTACACCAGCTATTTTCGCATATTGTATTGAGTTAGCCATATATATTTATCCTCCTATTACGCTTCCACGCATGTTATACCAAGAACTTTAGCTTCTTCCATTCTAGTAGCACCAATGCTTTGGCAGTAGTACACTTGAGTGGCATAAGATTTGTCAGCTCTTTCGTCAATTCTAGCGGAAATATCTTTTCCGATACCTAGAGCTATTCCATCTTGTGCGAAGGCAATACAAAGTCTGTCATTACCAGATTTTGTAAGTCTATTGGATGTTATAAAGTTAAAACCTAGGAACGTGTTAATTTCACCATGGACCAATGCTTTGATCGTGTTGAAATCAGAACTCGTTACTTCGGTTGTGCCAAGTAAATCAGCTATCTGCTCAGGACTTACAATGATGTGTCTAGGGATTGAAGGATCAACATCAGCTAAATCAAAAGTCTGCTTAGCAGTTCTTAATTTACCGATAGTTAAACCTGTAGCTCCACCAGCGATTGCAGTTTGTGCAGAAGTTGAAGTTGAACCAGTTTCACCTGTGTAGGCTGTACCAGTTGCAGCGGCGATAATCACATCGTCTATAGCTCTACCCATTGCCATTGCAGCAGCTTGAGCGTAAGAAGATGTTGGATCAATCAAGAGACGTACTTTGTCTTGTTGATCAATCAGATCAGCATATTCATAATCCGCAAGAGATACTCTTCGTCTTGAGTGAGGTGTATCTATTTGTGGAGTGTCTGAATGTCTGCTAGTTTTTAAAACTGCAGTTACTGCTCCGACTTGATCAAAGAAAGCATTTTTTCCTACAACGCTTTCAAGTCTGACCTTGTCTCTTAATAATGATCCCATTTGTTGGGATAGCATTTGAATGTTAGCAGAATACTGCTGAACAAATGCTGTAGTTATTTGTGATGACATATTTGTCTCTCCATTATTAAAGTTAAATATTAATAACCCACATGGTCATTAATAAAAATAAAACAGAAAGGTTCTCCACCAAAAAAATTGATAGGCATTTCTTGCATTTTAGGTCTGTTAGACCGCAGTCTATTCCTTGCTGTCAGTAAGGTTCTTGCGAATTGTCTTACCTTTAACCCATTTATAATAAATATCTGCAGTTGGCAAGGGATTTGTTTTCTGGTTCTCAGAGCCAGATTCCTTTACCAACCGCAGTATTGCTAATCTAATTTCTTGATCGTTTAGATTACTGTTTTGCATGTAACATTTCTCTTAAGGTATATACTTGCTGAACCATTTTATCATGGTCTGGGTGTTGTTTGTTCCAGTAAGGACTAGTTCTATCGTTAGTCATAGTAGCAATCTCATGCTCAAGATCTTTCATGGTATCTACATTTTCACTTTCTGTAGAAATCATTTTATCTTCAGAGAGCATACTAGCAATTTTTGCAAATCCTTTTATGATTTCTGGATGATCTCCTACTCTTGTACCATTTTGTAATTGCATATCTAAAACTTCTGGATTGATATTAGCTTTAGCTAACGCACCTGCTAGTTTTACTTTACCATCAAAGTCTCTACCCCACTCTTGTCTTAACTGTTGTTCAGATTGAACTTGAGCAGTTTCTGTATTAATCCTTGATTGTTGTGCAGTTCCTTCCATATTATTTTTATAGAAGTCTAAAATTCCTTCAGCCTGTTTATTATTTAAACCTAGCTTATGGGATTGTTCTGCAAATGATTTGATTGCACCTTCGTCAAAAGAAACAACATCTGATTTAATATTTAATTTATATTGATCTGGCGTTTCTGGTCTACCTAATTTTGAATAGACTTCACTCCACTGATCATCTGTTGAATTATTATTAGGAATAACTACTTTATCCTGACCAATCATTCTAGTTGCGTTGATATAGCTTTTTGCTAAAGCATCAATCTCAGTAAATTTTTCTATACTGGGATCTTTTCTAAATTCTTCACTAATGGAGTCTTTCCAAGAAGAAGCTATAGGTGTGTCTGATTTTGCAACTGTTCTAGGTGTTGCTATTGAGGCTGGGGTTTCTGTAGATGTTGTCGCTGATTCTACAGGCGAAGCAACCTGCTCCGTTATCTGTTCGTTTGACATTGTTATTTTCCTTTTTCATTTTCATTTTGCAGCATAGATTTAATAAATAAAAGAACGCTGCGTTGTCCCTCCATATAAGCACTTTCATGGCTATCTCCTTTAATATTGGTAGTAGCATGGTAGTGGCATCTCTTTTCTAAATCAGATAAGACTTCTTTGCCTTCCTCTGTATTGAATATAAATGTGTAATTCTTTTTTAATTTTCCGATGAATTGTTCTAACTGTTTACTGTCTTCCATAGTAGTTCCTTTCGTTTTTTTTATTATTCTGGTTCTTGATTAACAAGAGCCTGTGCTTCCGCAGGTAATGCTTTTGCTAAAGGTGCTATTGCTCCTCCAGCTTGTGCCACCTGTTGCATCTGTTGCATTTGTTGTGCTTGTTGTGCTTGTTGTTCCTTCTGTTGTCTTTCTGAATTAACTTGAGATTGAGATTTTAGTATTTTTTGTGGAACACCTACAATCTCTGCTAAGTGTTTTACTAAGTTATCAAAATTAACATAATCAAATACAGGAGCAACATTAGCAAGTGATCCTAAAATTTCTATAGCTCTCATAATAGAATTTAGTTCTGAGGATTTTTGTGCTTTAGCTAAAGGAGAAACATATTCAATTTCTACATCTCTACCTGATAAAAAATCTGGTGCTTGTGGCAACATGTTAGCTCTTAATAAAATATTAAATACTCTATCAATTAATGGCTTTAATAATTCAGATTGAAGTCTACCAAGAACTGGTCCTAGTAATCTCATTTTTTCTTCGTTTCTTTGGATGACTTCTGTTGCTGTCATTTGAGGACCATTCTGCATCATCAACTGATTTACATAAAACACAGAACGAATAGAGTTTCTTCTTTGCTCTTCCATATTTAATCCTAATGGATTATTTGCACCAATGTTTAAAGGTTCAATTCTATCCCTAGTTCCTGAACGGTAAAAATTTAATCCACCAGGTACAGTCCGTACAGGTAATAAAAATCCATCATCAGGGACTAGTAAAGGAGGATCAACTTGTTTCTGAGCTGCTTTGATCGTTGTCTTAGACATTTCATTTAACATCTTTACATCAGGTAAAGCAGTCATCGCAGGAGATCTTCCATAGATTTCGTTAGACGCTTTTAAATAGCGAGGTACTACAAAGGGAAATTCTTTAAATCCAGAAACAGATAATTCATTCCCACTTTTGTATTCTATATACACAGACTCAAATGGCATATTAACTTTATCTTTTTTCTTAGGGTTGAAATCAGATCTTGGGTAAAGTGCATGTATCAATTCTATTTCTTGGTAAGGATCTTTTTTAGACATGGCTAAAACATCTGGAGAAACTTTCTCTCC
>Ga0105055_10007582_pt1 | contig 14358 bp, 10 predicted proteins | sample BON03_FD_78090 | JGI IMG/M metagenome (GOLD analysis project Ga0105055, IMG submission 78090) | Freshwater microbial communities from Lake Bonney liftoff mats and glacier meltwater in Antarctica - BON-03 | ecosystem: Environmental > Aquatic > Freshwater > Ice > Glacier meltwater | place: Lake...
CACCTAAATTTTATTTTGATAAGAGAAAGCCGGAAATTTAAATCCAGCTGTAACGCCAGAATTAGATTAAATTATCGCTATAGTTTTTTTCGTGGAGACGATTCTTGGAATTCCGGCAGTGTTGCTTATTTGGTGGATCTTTCTAGCGGTTCGGACCGCATTGGCATTTGATGACGACGAGAGTAGTTATGACGACGAGAGTAGTTCAAACTATGCGAGTGAGTTAAATAATTCCTATACACAGGCCTCAGGTTTAAACGTGGAAGATAAGCTAGCCTTGCTAGCCCAGCTAGCCCGAAAAGGCCATGCGAGTTCTTTGGCCAGCTACACCTGGCAGTGCTTGAACCTGGGTCGACATGCTGACGCGATCGGTTTGTATAACGAAACTCGGATGTCACTTAACTCATGTGCTAATAACAATCTTGGTTGGGAGCTTGCAAATTGCGACAGTAACCATGCCCTACATTTGCTCGCTACTGGGTCACCCGTAGAAGAGGCAAGAGTGCTGTGGGACCGAAATCTAAACATGAATCATAATGAATGCACTTTCTACTCAAAAATGATGAGGGTTCGTGATGGAACTTTGTGGAAAAACGACTTAACTACGTTACCTAAGGCCTTGAGGAACGATATTCGAGCCACGCTAGTGGCGGAGTTGGAGAAATCTGCCCCGGGTTGGTATCGAGACTGGTTAAACTCAGTACTTACTGAGTTTGGCGGTGTGATTTAAGGAAAGTTTCATGCTTGGGCTTATAACTAAAGTATTAGTTACCCACATTCTAAAGTCTCGCCACATGTTTCACCGCTGCTGGTCTGGATTAGAGACTGTGTCGTTGAGAGGCTCGGGGCAGGGGGAATCAACTGACTTCTTAGGACGCCGGGCCATATCTATTTGGGACGACATCGCTCTTTTTAGCCAAAGTGACCAAGAGGATAATGAAGCCAACAATCGGTATTAGGGCAATCCAATAAAACCAACCAGAATGATCAGTGTCGTGAAGCCTTCTCACTAGCACCGACAAAGTGGGCAAAAATGCCGCGAAAACCCAGACAAGATAGGCAACAGAAGAAAGTGAGCCAAAGGCAGATAATTCGCCAGTTTCAGAGTCGGTTCCAGCAATTGATCCGATTAAGAGTGCAATACCCAGCCCTGTGGTTATGAGAATAAACTTCCAATACTCAGAAAGACTCGCACGCCCCTTGAATGTTGCATACTTGCCAAATGCGCGTGTGAATGCAGTCTGGAAATCGACTGCAATTGGAGCGAATGAATTATCAGCTGCTATGCCAGAAACTTGGACAAAATTTGAGCTTGGGTCCAGGCTTGGCGGTGGTGTCAGATTAGACATTTAAGTTCTCCTTTGGTTGGTCTCGCACGACTTTAGTGAGAGTATTCCATGGTTTGTAGATTAAAAGCCACTAATTCAAAGAATTTACATAAAGTCACTAGTCAAATTGTCGATTATTCCGCATTTCTTTACTCTCGTCTTAGCAACTTTCATGCCTCTGGCACTCTTATTTGTTGCAAATTAATGACACGCGAGTCGATCTTTGCTAGTTTCTATCAACTGTTGTTGCGATTGTGTTGTGAAAGGTTTGTGAATGTCGGTTCCTACTCCACCGCGCCCACCGCAACTATCAGGTTCTCTAGTGGAGAAATCCTTCTCTAAGAGTTCAAAAGTAATGGAAAGCTCGACACGTAACGCGTCACCGTTCCCCATGATCACTGCTGTTATTCTTGTTCTTCTTAGCGTATTGCTCATTGTGTATACGACGACAAACGCGTTGCTTGAATCTGATGACAAAGAGAGCTTGCTACATATCGTTGGATATGTTCTAACGCCTTTGGCGGTTGTATTATGTCTTGCTTGGGATATGGTCAGTCAGCGTAAGGGAATGCACGACATCAATTTTTTCCCGAGAGATAGATATACAAAAATACTTCGAGTGCTAACTGTTACTTCCTTTATAGTTGCGTGGTTCCATGTAGAGCCGTTGGCTAAAGCTTTTGCAGAAAAACTCGCTTCATAACATGAAAAACTTAAAATTGATTGTCGCTTTATTAATAGTGACCACATTTATCCCTGGAAGTGTCAGTGGGGCTAATGTCGCCACAGCGAGTGAGGTATCTCCGATAGGGCAAAGCGGCTTTAGCGAACTCAGTCGTTGCTTAAACAGCAATGATGTTTTAGATGTTTACTACATGATTGATGAGTCCAGTAGTTTGAGCAGTGGGCCCACTGCTGGTGCTCCGGGATCTGATCCCAATGACGATCGAGCCACTATCCTAGCGTCGAGTATTGAAAGCCTATATGGACTAAGACCAGGATTAAAAGTCAATGTTGGAGTGGCGACATTTGCTGTAAACGCGCGTGAGCAAAGACCATGGGTTGAGTTAGACGAGCAAACAACGCCAGATCTGGCAGATTGGATGCGAAGCGAGATTCCGAACCTTGATCAAGGCAACGCAACTAACTGGGAAGCGGCGCTTAGCTTCTCACAAGATCAGTTGGCCAGAAGCTCATCCAATCCAACTGATCGATGCCAAGCGCTTGTTTGGTTCACTGATGGTTCCCTAAATGTGAACAATGATCCCGAGTATGACAATTTAAGCGACCGGAAAGCCATGGGTGATCTCTGTGGAGTCGACCATGTGCTACAAGAGGATTTTATTGCCCGAAACGGAGCCACTGTTAGTGAAATGCGGGCTTCTGGTGTGACGATTTTGGGCATTTTATTGCAAGATAAAAATTGGGATCAAGTTCAGATTGACTACGCATCATTGATGAGATCGATTGTCGAAGGTGAGGGTGCGACTGGAACTTACGCCAGTTACACCTGTGGTGAAGTTCCAATTCCTCCTACTTCGCGCCCAGGAGCGCTATTAATTGCAAAAAATCCCTTTGATTTAGCCTTTCAATTTCAAGCAATCGGTCAGCAGGCAAATGGCGGAGCCTCAGTTCTTGAGGAGGGAGCTAATCCAGCTAAATTTTCAATTGATGCGGGCGTTGCAAGTTTCAAGGCAGTGACAACTGATCCGAATTGGGAATTAACGGCGCCAGATGACACCAAGTACAACGCTGATAGTGCCAGGAATTCTGGCTTCCAGGTAACTGAAAGTTCTGGAGCTATCCAGATTTCAAGGGCGGTCTCTGAAGCTGATTTAGGTGAGTGGGAAATATTTATTCCTAACATCGCCGACAATAAGCGGGAAGTATATCTGTTCAGCGGACTTGGAATCTCGCTTTATGCGACCGATTTCTTTTCGGGAGAAAAAGGAAGTATTTCAGGAACTGTACTAAGAGAACTAGATGGAAAGCCAGTTGACCTAGGAGTTTATTCTGATGCGAACAAGATGAGTTTGAGTCTTGTCAATTCGAGTGGTGAATTACTTTCTCCTTTCTCATTTCCAATTGATTCGGATGGAACATTCGAGTTAGCTGAGATCGATTATCCAGCTGATCGTGAAGTTGTGGATATGCGCTTGCAGTTGAACTTAAAAACGCAAAGTGGAATCGAACTCGCTCCAGTATCTTTCGGAAAAGTAATTAAAATTACGCTTCGCAAGGACTACCCAACTGTTATTGGTCCCATTGTAATGTCGCAACTTCTTGGATCTAAGCCATCAGTTGGCATAATCGAGCTTCGTGGCCCCGAATCGGGTAGCGGCCAGGTTTGTATTGGTATTCCCCAGGTGAGGGACACGGATGTCAATCGTGCTTGGAAGCTCGATGGTGACTCCAGTACTTGGGCCGTTAGCCAACCTGCCATTTCAAACGCTGGGGTTTCATGCGTGCAACTTGCTCAAGGTGAGTCCAAAACCGTAGAGGTTTCGATGCAACACAGCCAGTCAGCGGAATCATTTGTGACTGGTGAAATTCCAATGACTTTGAAACCTGGTGATCCTGCCCTAGGCAGCAGAAAGATAAATGAGCCGATCGAATTTGAATCTCTGCGAGCAGGATCTAGCGAAGACAGGCTGTTTGCAGAAGTTCTACTAACAGTTCTCGGAGTTGTTATTCCATTGGCGCTGCTATACGGTCTAACATTCTTTACGACGAAATTCTCTGGTGGGACGGATTTGATTCGTAAACAAATTCCAGTTGATATTTCTTCAGGCGGGGTGCGTGTTCGAGAGGAAGGCGCTGATGTGAAATTTATGCCAGTGGCGCCAATGGACGATACGCGCACCTTTAGCGATTCATCTGGCCTGGCGACCATGAATGCTCGTGTTTCGAAACTAGTATTTCCAGCTCCATGGTTTGAGGTGGCAGCAAAAAATGGCACTCGTTTAGTTTCATTTGTTGCAGCGCCAAGATCGAAGGCCGTTGACTTCGAATCCGGAAAAACAGTTGCCATTGGGCTGGATGTGGGCAAGCACTCTTACTTCAGCATCAATGAATCAGACCTTGTGGCAGGCAATAACAGTGATTTCGTGAAAGCCAATTTAGTTCTCTACTCGCGACTTGGCACTAATGATGCGAGTCGATTAAACGATGTTTTAATGATGCCTGGCACTTGGGATCGCGTTTCTGCATTAAAAGCCAAGTTCTTGGCTGAATCAGATTCGGTTGGGACTAGCGGTAAGAAAGATAAATCTGACAAGAAAACTAAATCCAAGTCCACTGATTCAGTAGTTGCATCATCTGTTGCTGCGCCATCTTTACTCCAGGGTTCAAGTACTCCACTCGAGACGCCCAGTGGAATCGCCGGATCAAACCCATCGCCCCCTCCGCCTCCGGGTAGCGCAGGCTCTAACGGTGGTTCAGTTCCAACGCCACCACCAACGCCTGGTACTGGTTCACCAACATCAAGTCCACCACCCCCACCGGGCAGTTCTGGTGGTTCAGTGCCACCCCCACCTCCGGTTTAAAAATAGATAGATAGGAAACGCATATGTTAAAGCCATTTCTTTTAGTTGGCGTCGGTGGATCAGGCGGTAAAACGCTGCGCGCCCTGCGTGAAATGTTAAGCATGCGACTAGAGCAGGAGGGCTGGACCGGTGGTTGGCCAAAGGCTTGGCAGATGCTGCATGTTGACAGCCCAACAATTCAGGATGGTGCTTCATTTCCTTACCCGTTCCTTGATGATGACTGCTACTTCAGCCTAGTATCAGCTGGCGGCACTTATCAGGCCGTTTTTGACTCAATATCACAAGGTGGAAGATTGCCAAAGGAAGTTGTTGCAGACATATTAAAGCCGCTACCTTCACCAAATGAGGTAGCGATACCAGTTCAATTAGGCGCTGGCCAATTCCGGGCCGTTGGTCGAGCACTAGCACTTTCACGAATGTCTGGAATACAGACCGCAGCGAAGCGAGCCATAAATAACATGTCTGACGCAGTCGCTCTTGGGCAACTTCAACGAATCGGAACTGAATTGTTTGGCGCTAATGCGCAGGGCGGTACTCCAGAACCCGCGCTTATTTTAATTTCATCCCTAGCGGGTGGCTCGGGTGCGGGAGCGTATCTTGATGTGATTGAGGCCGTGAAATCTGCAGAGGCTGGTAAGGCGTGGCCGTTAAATTCATTCGGAATCGTGTATGCACCAGATGTATTTGACAATATCGGTGGAAAGAGTGGGGTTGCGCCGAACGCACTAGCTGCAATGGCTGAAGGCATGGCAGGACAATGGATAGCTGGCACTGATGCACTTCCAAGTTTAAAAAGGGACACGATTGAGCTGTACGCAAGCCAGGGTATACAGCCAGCTGTAAACAATGCTCAATATGTTTTGGGTCCTAAATTCTCGTTTTTGATTGGCCGCCAAAATGGCAATGTGGCGTTCCCGACTGCAGATGACGTTTTTGCATCCGTTGCTTCAAGCCTCATGACATGGATGATTGACGATGAAGTGTCGGACACTATTGGTGCTTATGCAGTAGCAAACTTTATGGCTCAAGCACCAATGATTCCTGACGAAACTAGGTTAAAGATAAGCGGCGCGCAGGCGCCACCGTTTTCATCTATTGGTTTTGGTCGAGTAACCCTGGGCCGAGATAGATTCACAAAGTACAGTGCTGAAGTTCTTGGTCGGACAGTCGTTTATCGGATGTTGAATCAACACACCTCTGAAGATCCAAGTTTGAGTCAAAAGAATGAACAAGAGTGGACCGTTGCAAAGGCGACCAATGCCTGGATTGGATTCTTGGAAGACTCAGGGCTTAATGAGCGAAGTGAACGCGATGATGTCATTAATGCATTACGCCCTAAAAAACGAGATGAAAACTATGCTCGGTTTATAGCGGAAATTCGCAATGCAGCATCTCAAGGACTAGACAAAAATGGTGGACTTAATGCCAATACTTGGCAAGAGCGAATTATGCATTTCTATACCCAAAGTCTGAATCAGTATTTGGATGATGAGCGCGATGAGAGAAATCATTTAGTAAGAGACTGGGTGGGACAAATTGTTCCACAACTGTTGCAGATAAGTGCTAAAACCGCAGTTCAGAATGGATTACCGGTTGTGGCTGAACTACTTGCGCGACTTGAAAGTGAAGTTCAGGGCGCGATCGAAGACTTAAGTAGAGAGTCACAGCAATTCCATCAGTACGCATTCGACGTGAACTCGTATGTTTCGCAGCAATTCACTGCTGTTGCAAATCAGGATTCAATTCGCCCTGATCATCAAAGTGTTATTGGTGCTATTGAACAAGTTAAGAATGCTTTTGGCTGGCAAGCCGAAGCGGAGCTTCGCGAAATGGCCGCATCATTGTTAAATGACTTGAAGTCCAATGTCTTGAAGCCATTGAAGGGAGAGATGTCAGGCGCCTGGGGCGCTATGCAGGCATCTGTAAGGAATCAAAATCTTCCAGATGGCAGAGAAAATGCCTACAACACCTGGCCAACGTTAGACGGGCAAGTTCCAAAGCGCTTTAACCCTGGTCAAAATGAAAGACTTTTAATTTCCCCAAGTGAGTACCCAGCTGAATTTAGGAATCTGGTTAAGCGCTCGGTTAGCGATGAAAAAGTAGATGATCCAATTGTTGAGGTAGTAACACAAGTTGGCCTTGGAGGACACATTCTTGACATGGAAGCAGAGCTGGATCCATGGGAATTAATTTCAATAGATCAGCCATGGATTCCGTCGGAACGTGCTGGTCGAAAAGATCAATCGATGTCCAATCAACCGATCAAAGTTTCAATCAGTGTCAATCCGGAGGACTACGTGCTGCGTGCACGACACTGGCTACGTCGCCCGGGTGTGGCATTCTCACGTTATATAGATGAAGACCTGGGCGCCTACTTAACCGATGAATCAATTGATCGTGGGGCGCTGGCACAACGTCAGTCGAAGTTCCAGGAGGAATTTACGGCTGCCGTGGCAGCGAGTGACCCATTGGTTGATGTCGATGCAACGTTGTTGATGAATATCCACGGGAAAGCACTTGGTGAGAAGGACAGCATAGTGAGTACTATTCCATTTTCGCTGGGTAGCCCCGTTGGGGACATCATCAAAAATGTACTTTCAACTTACAAAGTATGGGATGCAAATAATTCCCCAAAATGGTTCAAAGATACGACTGCAAAAGTTCGAAGCATAGACATTTTCTCGATGCAAAAACACCCTTATCAACCGATTGTTTTTTCATCAATCATGCAGCCAATTGCAAAGCAGTGGGCATCAAGTTCAAACAATTTAGATACTCGAGACACTTTTTGGAAGTGGCGTCGGGCGAGGCCACTGGGTGAGTCAATTCCTGCTGCTAGATCGGTAGTAGAGTCCATGATTCGAGGGTGGTATGTAGCTAAGACACTTGGGCAATTGGATAGCGATCTGTCTGATACGAATCGTGGACCTAGACTCTCTATCTATGGTGGACCAGAAAATGGAATTGTTAATTTTCCGCATCCGTTACTTGATCGCGGCCAAGCGAAACCGTTTGACTTGCTGGGAATTGTTCTTCAGTCACTAACCATTGCTTTGGCCCAGTGCAATGGATTACAGACATTGGCTCCATTGTTTGCTTATCATCGCCTGATGGATCTCGGTGGCACAGCTGCTGACGCGGGTTCAGACCTTACTATTTGGATTCAAAATGGAACGACAACCCCAAATGGCCCTGAACCAAAGTCTGATCGAGCCGGAAGCAGTATGGATTCTGTTGCAGATCGTCGCGATGCAGTACTTGCTTACTTGGGGCTCCAAAAGGAAGAGTTCAACACGGATATGACCATGGATGCCTACGGGAATATCAGGGACTACCCAGTTACCTGGGAAATTCGAGAAATGGTCCTTCGCGAATTGGGCCACTTGCAAAGTGGAGTATCTAAGGTCCGCGAAGACTCCAAGGGCGTCTGATGAACAGGAATGGAATCTGGTCGGAGGGATCGGCCAGTATTGTCTTACTCCCAAGTAGTGCTAAGGGTGAGCGCATATTTGCACTAGCTAAGGAGTGGACGCAAACAGGTTTGCTTCGTCCTGCAATGTGGCTGGATTTGGACCATGTCACACTGGCAGGTAACGCCCCCCCTATTGTTCCCGTAAAAGTTTTGGGCTTGGCGCCAGATCGCGAACTCCATGAAATAGAAGTTGATTTGTTTGGACAACTTGCCCAGCACGAATTGAGCATCGTTCGAATGGTGGCCTTGAGATATTTAACCGAGGATAAATCCACGCATGTTCGACAAAACGATTTGGTAAGAGATGTTGGATATTATTTGGAACGCTCGCTACCACTACCCGTGAATCAAACGGGAAAAAAAGAAGCCAAAACTCGCTACATCAGACTCAATGTTGTAGTGCAGCCCACGCAACCAACAGGGCTTCAGCAGGAGCAAGTGCTTGAAGGATCCTGGGAGGCAAACCTAATTGTTTCACCGGAAGACCGTAGAAGCCCTTGGACTTCAGATGCATTTGTTCGAGAGGGAGATCAGCTAGATGCTTTTGCATTAGCCCACATCGCAACTGCAGCAGGACTTTGGAATGGCTTACCCCGTGGCGCATATGACGAAGTGGCCACAGGAGAGGGGCAGTCTGGTAAAATCATCGTTCCCCGACTCTTCGTCCGAGCAGTATCCAGCGATGGTTTAGCCAGACGCGTTAGCACCAAGGTTTTGAGCGAATTCGCTGACGCCGGGATGTCAACTCGCGCAGGAAACCTATCAATTTCCATTCCAGGAACGCGTGCCATTCCAGAAAATCAAGTGTATGAATATCAAAATTGGGTAATTGAAAATATTTTTCAACTTGATGACGGGCGGTTGCAGTACGCAGGCATCGCCCCAGTTCCAAGTATTTCGAAAGTAAAAATTTTGGAATTGAACCAGTTGGCGCACTTTTTTAAGTTTTCTGGAAATAAGGTCAGTCAAATACCAAAATGGACCTGGCAGGTGATCAGGGCCGCCCTTGGTCGCAAATTAACTAGAAGCCTGCAGGGTGATGATGGACTAGCAACAGTAGGAATCGAAATAGATACAGACCCAGACGCCCGAGATCGAGCGCTGATGGGACGTCTAAACAGGATCCAAGAGCAACTAGTTCAGCTTGATCTTGAACCTAGTTTGGTGGCACTTGAAAAGGTATCCGCAGAGTCAAGTCCTGCGCTTTGGTCTGGAATGCGCAGACTGTTTTTTGGCATGCTCGATGGCTCGGAATTACCGCCAAAAGTAGGGATACCTTTGTTCGAAAATGAGAAGTTGGTATTCGAACGCGTGAGTGATTTAGTCTTTGACCCAGAACATGTCTGGGAGGCGAAAATAAATCCAGCAGACACAGATGTGACGCGCGTTTCAATCTCTGAACCACAAGAAGTGGCTAATGCCCATAAGGAACTAAACGAAACCGTGAAGAATGCAAAGGCGAACCTCCTGCGATTAAATACTGAATTAATGAAAACAAAAACAGAAATCAAAATTAAGACCAAGGAACTAGAAATTTCACAAAGTCAGGTACGTTAAATGACCAAGCGTGATAAGAAATTTCAATCAGCAGAGTTTCAAAATATGTCGCCACCAAACGGGACTGCCATTGAGCAGGATGAATTAAGCCAGAATGAAGTGCTCTCTCCTGATATTGATCCAATCCCTGCAGAAATAGAAGTCGTTTCGATTCAGGATGACGACACAGTAATTGATGATGGAGATAATGGCATTGCGGAGGCTGACTTTAAGTCAAAGAAAAATATCAAAGCAGAGTCTGCAGATGATCTCGAAGCCATTGAATTGGTTGACGAGTCCGAAGACGAAGGCGAGGTTTACGAAGAGCTGGAGTCAGAGGAATCTGGGGTAGAACTTTCCGAGTTAAATGACGATTCAGAAATGAATTATGAGATTAAACAGGCTGACAGTACTGATGAAATAGTTGATGCAGAGATCCAGGAGCAAGTGCCTGTCATCTACGCTCCCAGCACCGGAGGCAAGAGGTTTGGCAAACTAATCAGATTCAGCAAGAAATTTCCAGACGCGACATCCGAGGAGAGCGATTCCAAGGAAGAGCTAGTTGAGGTTCGCCCAGCAGAGGAAATTCAATCAGAATTAACTGTCTTATTGTTAGGTCAAGAGCGACTTGAAGGCGAAATCGTAGTTGCGCGTCGTGATGCAACAGCTGCTGAGACAACGGTGAAAGAATTTGCTGATTTTGTTGCCAGCGCGGAAGCCACTCTGGCTTGGCGACTAAAGGTCAAGTTCACGCAAAATCTTGGATTGGTCGATGGCGATATCGCATCGGTAGTTTCAGTTGCTGAGTCTATTGATGTCACAGAACTTGGTTTACTTGTGCGCTTGAAGCAGATGTTTTTGCGCAGATTCTGGACTTCAATTTTTATTGCGCTTATAGTCATAGCTATATTTATTGCAGTTCAATACTTCCTTTCGGACAATGAGTCTGGGATTGCCCAATACATTGATGATTACCCACGAGACCTATTTTATTTTCAGGTTTTGCAATCTTGGGCTGTTTATTTCATTGGTATCCTCATCTGGTACTACAGGTCTTGGTCGAACTATGAGCGAAGTCTTCAGTTGGCTGAAGTGAAACTAGTTTGGGTGAGAGATTCTCTAAAGAGCTCACAGGATGCCAAATCGAAATTGACAAAACTTTATGCTCACGCTGACCAGTGGACTCAGTTAATTGCACTAAGCCTGTTCTATCCTTGGCAGATAGACCCTAAATGGGAGTCATCTAAAGGTTCAATTTTAAGTGATGAAAAATTACCAAATTCCGTAACAGTGGCTCAAACTATCGAAGGCTCCTTGGGTGCAATGGTTGCGCTGGAAACAACCGCAACCGCGAGACTTATTCGTCCAGGCTGGAGAGAACAGGTATTTATTCGGCAAATAGTTGCTCTTGCAAAGCACCACGGCATTAAGCCTGGGAAGTTAGATTATGAGGTCCTGGATAAGGACTCTCCTTCGATACCAAATGGTACGCGCAAGTTCTTCATGGAAAATTTTCGCGATGAGGCAGTGCAAGTATCGGTAGCACGGTCATATCTAAGTGAACTAAGTACTGAAGTCCAAACGGTTGGACTTTTAGAATCCAAGCCACCAGTAAAGAATGATTACGTAGATGAATTGAGAGCTATTGCAGAAGATCTTGACATGCTAGGTGAGGTCCAAGAAGAGAAGTCATGGGATGGATTTTTACTTGAGATTGTTGGAGCAGAAAGTGATCCAATAATTCCTATTTCACCATTTTCGTTCACCGACCATGCAATAACTGAAAATTGTCACGGCAATCCTCTAGTAAGTATTCAAATGCCGGACCGATTACGCACACTTGTACAAAACTTTGACGCCAACAGAGTAAAAATAAACTCATACGAAGATAAGGCTCGGCTACCTCTAGATTTGGTAGTCAGAGTAGATTCAGTAGGACCTTTAGACCCAGAAACTTTGAAACTTTGGGGCAGGGCTTCTAATGGAATCCAGAATGCCAATGAGGAAGGGGCAAACTCAAGTCCAGCACAAGATTTAACATGCAAGAGTTGTGGTCGCAAAAACTGCGAAACCTTAAGGCCTGGAAACACCACTCCTTGCGCACACAGCGGCCTTTAGTCGAAACTTAGAGTAGAAATTTAGCAAACTACGACTGCAAGAATGTCCCGATGTCAACGGTTTATTTGCCGAAGTGCGCAGCCTGTGGTCAGACGATGCTGAATCTTTTAGACCTGGACTAGGAGACTTACTAGTCGCTGTACTGTCAAGCTGGGTAACTGTCAGATTATTGTTGTAGGCTCGCAACAACATTAATAGATTTAAGTCTATAAGTGATTTAAAAGTGCCAGTAAAGATCCCACTGTGGGAAACCAAAAAAAGGAGACAAGTAAAAATGGGTTTTTTCACGAGGTAAGACTCAACTGGCTTCGAAGTTTAGGATCGAGGCAAAGTTCACCAATGAAGAGGGCATGAGTGAAAATGCTCTCCGCTGGGATACCTTAACTCGAGAAATGACCGATCAGCTGGCATTGGACTGGTTTTCGGATCTTGAGCCCGTATCAGTTTTGAGAGCGATAGAGCCACGAACGGTGAATGAAGGTTTGTTTCAGATTATTACTCCATTTAGCAACAATGAAGTTCCAACTGATGAAAACGTTAACAAAGTAATCCCTGGAATTATTCGTGAGCAGAGTGAATTCGGCGAGCCACTCGTAATCAAGGACACGCACCTAGGAAAGCAGACAATACTGGCTTTGGAAAAGGCTGGAATGACATGGAGCTATGAAGGCGATATCGAAAGTCCTACGGCGATTCTGAATGAAACGAAAGCGGTGGCTACTTGGCTCAGTGCTTTTGGCTTGCTGGTGAATCAGTCTTTTGAGATCTTTTCTCGAAATGGTGAAGAGTTTTGCTACTGGTCCGCGCCGCAACTAATTGCAACTCGCGCATTCGAGCATATTTACCGCTTGGAGCTATTTGGTGATGGGGATGGATCAGACCCTTCTGTAGCACTGAGTGGGGACCCTGAATCAGATAATTTAGACTTAACATTTGGCGAATGGTCGACTCAACTTTATGTGCCAATCCTTGCTCAGTCACTTTTCTATCTGGCCGAAACACCATTTCCGTCAACTCCGGTGTCGTTGTCTAGACACTTAGCGTTTTCAGGTTTAGACATCCAAAATTGCCAATCCCAAGGCTGAGAATCCGTAGAAATGAACTCGTGTCGGGAATGGCAATTTTAGAATCTGGGGATTCTAGGGTTGCTAGATCAAATTTCCCGGTAGTGATTGATTTCGGTTGGGAGTTTAACTGCACTTCACCAGATGACATTCTTGTGATTTTGAACAATGTCACAAACGGGCTTGTGAGAATCTCCACTTATTTGGAAGATGGCTTCCTGAATCATGTTGATTCAGAAAGTAGTTTTCCTTGGGATTTTGCCACGTTTTCTGCATGTATTTTTACCGCCGAATATGTCGAGGGTGAATCACACCTGGGATACTCAAGTTGGCTGCCCGCCACTTTTGCTGGCGCCGTCTACAACTACTCTGTTGAGCTTCTTGCCAAGGTTCAGACAAGTGATGACGGATTTTTGGCCCAGAAATTGGCATTTGACGGTGTGGGTTTGCCGGCCGCGCGTGGGATCAATACGTTCGTGTTAAATCATCTTCAAAATAATGAGGATCTTGAATGGCTTTGTGACCACCTACTCGACGCAGCAGTAAGACTAGATGTGCCCAACGAGAGCACCACCGCACTTGCAATCTGGGGAATCATCAAATTTGAGAATGGAAGCCTCTCTGAGGCGAAGCAAAAATTTGAAGCCGCGCTGGATAGACAAGATAGATACCGTGAGGCTTTGGCATCTAAATACCTGTCCCTGATTTTCGAACTAGAAAATGATTTAGAACTCTCCGAACACTTCAAGCAGCGATGCCAAGCCGCCGGGGGTTACGAGCTAAGTGACTAATTACGACAACCCTCTTATAAGCACATGGTTTCTCCAGAGCAGGCTCAAAAATATAAAAATAAGAACTCCTAATTGTAGACAAGTTAAGAATCTTTTTCAGGGGGTGCTTATCTCTAAACGACTACATTGCAGTGAGTCTGACAAACAGAGCGACGTAGCATGATCAGGGTTGTAAGTTATTCGCGCGTGAATGGTTTTGCTCTAATAAGCAACACTAAGACCAACAACGGGAGCGTCAATGTCTGAGCAGCTCGAACCGCGTAGGAATAGTGGCTTAACGGGGCGACGGGTTTTGATAGGTGCCTCAATCATTTTTTTGCTTAGCTTGGTTGTTGGCCTTACCCGGGGATTCAATGGCCAATCAGTTTCTGAGACTGCGCCTGTGCCAGGTGATGTTGCCTCGTATCGCGCTCAAGTGATCACTTGGGACACTTGCGATTCCGAGATGTTTGTTCCGGTTGATTGGTTTAGTTCCGGCTTTGCTAAGGATGCGGCGCTTTGTAG
>Ga0105055_10007592_pt1 | contig 14348 bp, 5 predicted proteins | sample BON03_FD_78090 | JGI IMG/M metagenome (GOLD analysis project Ga0105055, IMG submission 78090) | Freshwater microbial communities from Lake Bonney liftoff mats and glacier meltwater in Antarctica - BON-03 | ecosystem: Environmental > Aquatic > Freshwater > Ice > Glacier meltwater | place: Lake...
AACCCACACACCAGCCCGCCCCCGCTCCGCCCGCCGTGCCGGTTTTTTTGTCTCTCTCCCCCCCCCCCCCCCCGCCCCCTCAGCAAAAATCCATCATCTTTTGCGCGCGGCGTTTTTTTTCTCGCCTTGTCGGCCCGAAACGCAACAGTTTTCTCAATGTTCGCGCGCGCCCCCCGGCCCAACCCAAATCCGAGACATGTAAGTAAGGGCCAGCAGGATCTCCGCTCCGAATGAGCCGACGATGGCGTCGTCTGTTTCTCCCGCGCGCGTTTGTTTTTTGCTCTTTTTTTTTTACGGGCGCCAACTTGGTCGTGTGCGTTGCTCCGGCCCACCGCGTCACTCGCCCCAATCGCGCAGCTCGGCCCACCGCCCGGCCGCCATTCGGCCCGCAAAGTCCCGCCCCTCTTGTCCCTGGTCGCTGTCGTCCTCGTCCACCCCCGCGCCGCTGCCGCCGCCGCCGCCGCTGTCGCCGCCGCCGCCGCCCTCGTCCGGGCACAGCAGGCCCTCGAGCACGCCGCGCATGCGGGAGAGCCGGCGCGAGAGCTCGGTCGCGACGAGCGCGACCTGCGCGGGCGAGAGGGCGAGAGCGCCGCCGTCGCCGCCGCCCTCGCCTTCTCGATCCCCGCCCGGCGGCGCCTCTGCCGCCGCCGCCTCGTCGGCCGCTGCCTTCTCATTTTCGGCGTCGCGCCAGCGGTCCGCCAGGGCCGAGACGGCCACGCGGCGCAGCTGGTCGAGCCCCAGGTCGTCCGCCACGCGCAACAGGGCGGCGGCCTCGCGCAGGAAGAGGGCGGGGCTGCCGCCGCCTCCATCGCTGGCCGCCCCTGTCGCTGCGGTTGCTGCCCGCCGCTTGCCGCCGCCGCCGCCGCGTCCTCCGCCGGCCCCTTCCCCGCCGCCCGCTCCTCCTCCGCCGCCCTCCCCCTCGGCGAGGCACCGCAGCGCCGCCGACAAGGCGGCCTCGCAAAGCTGCACCAGCCGCGGCGCGCCGTAGTAGAGGGCGGCGCGCGCGAGCTCGACCAGCTCCGCGGGGGAGAGGCTCGTCTCGCCGACGCACGCAGCCAGGGCGGCCGGGTCGCCGGCAGCGGCGGGGGCGGCGGCGGCGGGCGCCGGGAACGGCGGCGCTTGCGCCGTCGTCGCCGACGCGGGCGACTCGGCAAAGCTCGCGGCGGCGGCGGCGGCCGCGTCCGACGAGGCGGCGAACGGGTTGACGCGGGAGGGGCTGACCCGCTGCTGCTGGAGCGACGAGGGCGGCGGCATCAGCGACGGCGGCGCCTGCGGCCGCCCCTGCCCGCCTCTGGCCCCGCCCCCTCCGGCTGCCCAGGCGCCCGCTCCGCGCGCCTCGACCGCCGCCGCGCCACCCTCGTCGCCGCCGCCAGCGGCCAGCGCCGGCAGCCGGTCCTCGTACACGTACGTCAGCAGCGCTGCGACCGTCGCACGGGAGAAGGCGTCGGGCACGACGGCGCGGTCGCCGCCGGCGCCGCCGCCGCCGCCGCCGCCGCGCGCGTCGGTCCCGCGGAACGACTCGCGCGCGCGGAAGTGCGCGAGCCGCTCGCGCAGCAGCGCCCGGTGGGCGAGCAGGCGCCACTGCGGCGGCGAGGATTCCCCGTCGCCGCCGCCGCCGCCGCCGACGAGCTCGGACAAAATGCCGCCGTCGCCTGTCCCGCCCGCCCCGTCCGCCCCACCTCCGCCCGCAGCGTCGCCCCCCCCGGCCGCCACCGCGCGCTCCTGGTCGCGGCGCAGCGACGGTGGCGTGACCGCGACACGCGCGCGCGCGCGCGCCTCGCCGTCGGCGGCGGCCAGCGCGATCGCCGCGTCCGAGGGCACCTCGAGCTCGGTGAAGCGCACGGCGCCGACGGAGCGCCGCGAGGTGAGACCCGTCCGCACGTCGTACGTGTACACGAGGAGGTCGTTGCCCACGGGCACGACCATGCGGCGCTTGTTGCGCGCGGGCCGCGCCGCCGCCGCCTCTGCCTCGGCCGCTGCCAGCGCCGACGCCGCGCCCGCCGCGCCGTCCTCTTCGTCGCCGTCGTCTTCGCCGCCGCCGGCCGCCTGCCCCCCGCCGGGCGGTGGCAAAGGATCGGCGCCGGCGGGCGCCTGCGCCGCCGCCGCCGTCGCACCCGCCGCCGACCGGTCCAGCAGCCGCAGCAGCAGGTGGACGCGGTCGGCGGGGGCCGCGGCGCCCACGTGGATCTTGTCGTACCCTTCGCCGTATCCGCCGCCGCTGCCGCCGCCATTTCCGTTGCCGCCGCCGCCAGGGCCGCCGCCGCCGCCATGACCGCCGCCGCCCCGGCGGCGCGGGCCGCCCGCCGCCAGCGTGCCGGCCAGCGCAAACGCGTTCTGCAGGTGGAAGGACACGGGCGCCGCGCGCGAGGCGTAGGCGCCCTCGGCCGCCTCGGCGCTCAGGACGGCGGCGTTGACGGCGGCCTCCTCGGGCTCGCCGGCGCCAAAGGGGCCGGCGGCGCCGCGGCCGGGCGGCGGCGACGACGGGGGCGTGCCGCGGCGCGCCGGGCGGGGGCGCGCCGTCTCTTCGGCCGTCGCGATTGCTCCTCCTTGCTGCTGCTGCTGCTGAGCCCGCCACCGCCGCTCCTCCTCGGCCGCGTCGGTCGCGGCCCCCTGCTGCTGCCGCTGCCGCCGCTGCTGATGCGGCGTCTGCTGCTGCTGCTGCTGCTGCTGCGCCCGCCACCGCCGCTCCTCTGCCGACTCCCCCCGCGCGCCGCCGCGGCACGCGCTCGCCCCCCGCCGCAGCCGCGCCTCCCGGTCGCGAGCGAAAGCCACCGCCCACGGCCTCACGTCGATACCCGTCACCCGCCCGCGCGGCCCCGCCAGCCACGCCGCCGCCGCCGCCACGCCGCCCGCGCCCGACCCCACGTCCAGCACGCGGTCCCCCTCCTCGATCTCGAGGGCCTCGAGCATCATGCAGTGCATGTGCGCCGCGGACACGTTGAACCCGGCCTCCTCCACGCGCACGGGCGCGTCCACGTGCGCCTCGGCCAGGTGGCGCGGCGGCACGAAGACGAGGCGCGGGGCGGCGCGGAGGGCGGCGGCGACGCGCGCGTCGGTCAGCGCGCCCGAGCGCTGCAAGCCGGCGACGAGGGCGGCGTTGTCGGCGGCGGGGGCAAAGGCCTCGCGGGCGGTGGCGGGGCCGCCGGCGATCAGGAGGCGGCCGCCGGCGAGCAGTTGTAAAATGTCCGGAAGGACGCGGAGCGGCACGACCGTGGGCACGCCGCCGCCGACGGCGGCAAAGCGGGGGCGGGGGCGCGCGGCGGCGGCGGCGGCGGCAGCGGCGGCCTCTTCCTCCTCGTCCGGGGTGCGCATGGGCGCGCCCGCGCGCTGCGGATGCATCTGGTCCTCCTCGAGGCCTGCATTCTCGACGCGGCCCTCGTCGTCCTCCGCCCGGCCGGCCATGATCGTATCTCGTGGGCGTTTCGGGAAACGCGTTTTTTTGTGTGATTGATCGAGAGCTGTGTGCGTGCGTGCGTGCTGATTGTCGTGATGGATGCGCGTGGCCGGGAATCGTATCGGTGCGGTGGCGAGTACCTTGGTTGCGCCAGCCGGTCGGTGTCGTTGGATTCTCTGTGTGGGAGGCGGGAGGATGAGGGGACAGAGGAGAGGAGGAAGGGAAGGAGGGAGGGAGGGAGGGAGGAAGGGAGAGAAGCAAAACAGCGAGAAGCGCCATCACACAGAGGCGCCACCGAGCAGATGCGAGAGCCGTCACAGATACGTACCAACACCTTGGCCACGTCACCTCGATTCGATACCCCCTCGACGCAACTCTCTCGCAGCTGTCAGCCAAATGGCCTGGCTCCCCACCTTGGCGCGCGCGCCGCGGTAGCCGCTTGCCACCACGCATCGCGTGCCATCCTTCACAGAGAGCTTGAACTCGACCACGGGGTGATTTGAGACTCATAGAGACAGTGAGAGAAAGAAGGACCCCTCCCCTCCTTTTCAAACTCTCTCCCCCAAAACAAAGCAACAACGCCAAAACAACGCCCCCCCGGAACCATGCCGCCGACTGAGCAGTGGGCGGTAGACCTCGACGCGTACGCGGCCGAGAGGGACGCGCACGCGGCGGCGCGCGATGCACGCGCCGAGCAGCTGGCCTCCACCGCCGACGGCGCCGACGACAGCCGCGCCGACGCCGCCGACGCCGCGCGCGCCCGCTTCGGCGAGGGCGAGGGCGGCGCCGAGGCGCGCGACCGCCGCGAGCTGGTCGCCGCCGTCAAGGCCGCGCCCGCGAGCCCCGAGGCGTGGTACGCCCTCCTCGCCTTCGAGGAGGAGTGCGCGACCGACACCGCCGCTGCCGCAGCGGGGGCCGCGGGCGTGCCCCCGCCGCCGCCGCCGTCTGGCCGCGGCGGCGGCGCCGCCGCCGCTGCCTCCCCCTACCCCTCCTCCTCCTCCTCCTCCCCCTCCTCCGCCCTCTACACCCTCTACCGCTGGGCCACGCAGCTCGTCCCCCGCGCGGGCAATCAGCACAAGGAGGCATTCGTGCGCGTCTGGGTCGGCTTCGCCCGCCGCCAGTGGCTCCGCGGCCGCGCCGACGACGCGCGCGACACGTTCAAGGCGCTGCGCGCGTCGCGCGTCGGCGGCGGCGCGGGCAGCGCCTACCTCTGGGCCGAGTGGGCGTCGCTCGAGCACGGCTCGGGCCACGCGGCCAAGGCGGTCGCGGTGCTCACCAAGGGCCTGCGCGAGGGGGCCGAGCCGGCCGAGGCGCTCCGGGCCCTGCTCGCCCAAATGGAGGGTGGAACGTTTGACCTGGGAGCGGCGGCGGCGGCAGAGATGGCGGCGGCATGCGGCGGCGGCGGCGGCGGTCCGGGCGGCGGCGGCCCGGGCGGCGGTGGATGGGGCGGCGCGGGGGCGGGAGGAGGAGGGTCCGGCGTGACGGACACGCTGACCCTGCCCGCGCACTGCCTCGCGGCGGCCACGTTGGGCGCCGGCGGAGCAGGGGCGACGACGGCGGCGGGCGCGGGCGGCGGCATCGGCGGCGGCGGCAGCGCCGCTCGCCCTGCTCTGCCCCAGCAACACCAGCCGCAGCAGCACCCGTTCCGTCTCCAGCAGCAGCAGCCGTGCTCGGCGCCCTCGCCCGCGACGCTCCCGCGCCCCGCTATTCCGCCTCCCTCCTCGGCGGCTGCAGCAGCAGCGGCGGCGGCGGCGGCAATGGCAACGGCCACGCGGCCGCTGCCGCCGTTCCCCGCCGGCCTGCCTGCCGCCACGCCCGCCTCCGCGCAGTGCGGCGGGACGGCCGGGCGCGGCGGCGGCGGTCCTCTCGACGCGACGGTGGTCATCTCTGGCCGCAGGCGCCAGTCGACGTGCAGCAGCAGCAGCAGCGGGGGGGCCGGCGGCGGCGGCGGCGGCGTGGCGGCGGCATCGGCGGCGGCGGCCGTCGCCAGGGGTCCGGTCGGCGGCGGCGGCGCTGCTGCTGCCTATGCCCCCGGCTCCGCGGCCGCCGCCCTGGCCGCGGCCCTCATGGTCACGCCCGCGCCGCCCGAGCCCCGGGGCGCGCGCGCGGCACCCGCCGCCCCCACCACCCTGGCCGGCGGCGGCGGCGGCGGCGGCGGCGGCGAGGGCGCGCCGACCGCCCCCCCCTCGCTGCGGAGCGTGGCCGGCGGCGGGGGGCCGGGGGCGTTTACGCGCGCCCTCGTCGGCGCCGGCGGCGGCTACACGCCCTCGATCGCCGCTCCCACCGCCTCCGTGGCCGCGCCGCCGCCGACGGGCGGGAGCGGCGGGACCGGCAGCGGCGGCGCCGACGACACCACTGCCTCGGCCAGTAGCGGGGGCTCGCGCGGAGGCGGCGGCGGCTTTGCCGGCGGCGGCGGCGCCAACACCACGACGCAAGGCTTCAAGCGCCTGGCGCTGAGGGGCCGCGCGGTCCGTTGCACGGGCGGCAGCGAGCCGGCCGCGGCGGCTGCTGGTGCTGCCGCTGCGGCGGCGGCCGCGGCAGCCCCTGTGGCTCCTGCGCAGGAGGAGCAGCAGCAGCAGCAGCGAGAAGAGGAGGAGGACGGCGGCGAGCGCGGGCGGGCGGCCCTGGCGCAGGAGCAGCAGCGGCGGCACCAGCACGAGCAGGAGCAGCTGCTCCTGCAGCAGCAGCGGCAGCATCAGCAGCTCCTCCTGCGGCAGCAGCAGCAGCAGCAGCAGCAGCAGCAGCAGCAGCAGCAGCAGCAGCAGCAGCAGCAGCAGCAGCCCAGGGCCGCCGCCGTCGCGCGCCTGGCGAGGGTCGCCGCCGCCGCCGCCGCCGAGGACGGCGAGGAGGAGGACGACGACAGCGTCCCCCTGGTCGGCAGCAGGCTCGCGGCCAAGCTCGTGCCCGAGCGCGTCAGCCCCGTCGCGCACTCGCACCACCGCTACCACCCGCCCGCGCACCCTGCTGCCCCTCAACAGCAGCAGCACCAGCACCAGCAGCATCAGCAGCAGCACCAGCAGCAGCACAAGCAGCAGCAGCAAGCGCCGCAGCCGCCCCCCGCCGCCCCCCGCCGCCGTGCGCTCGCGCCGATCGAGCCCGGCGCCGCGGCCGCGCGCGGGGGGGCGCCGCCCGCCCCGGCGCCCGTTCCGCAGCAGCAGCCGCCGCAGCAGCAGCACCCACAGCGCCCGCCCGCCCCGGCCGCGCCTGCGCCCCCCGCCGCCGCCTCTGCCGCCGCCCCCGCCGCCCCGCCCAAGCAGACCCGCCCCCGCGAGGATGCCCAGACCGTCTACGTCCAGGGCGTGCGCTACACCAAGCTCGAGTGCGTCGGCCGCGGCGGCTCCAGCAAGGTCTTCAAGGTCATGGGCCCCGGCTGCCGGATACTCGCGCTCAAGCGAATCCGGCTCGCGGGGCGCGACCCGGAGGCCGCGGCCGGCTTTGCCGACGAGATCGGGCTGCTGCGGCGGCTGAAGGGGAAGCCGGGCATCGTGCAGCTGGTGGACGCGCAGGTGTTCGCGGACGCCGGGCTTATCTACGTGGTGCAGGAGTACGGGGAGATCGACCTGGCGCGCCTGCTGGCCAAGCACGCCGAGGCGTCGGCCAGGCTGCGGGCCGCCGAGCAGGGCGGAGGAGGAGGAGGAGCGGGGGCGGGCGGCGGCCCGTCATCGGCCTCGCTGTCGTCGTCCGCGGCCGCCGGCCTGATCGACGAGAACTTCGTGCGCCTCTACTGGCAGCAGATGCTCCGCGCCGTCGCCACGGTCCACGACCTGCGCATCGTGCACTCGGACCTCAAGCCGGCCAACTTCTTGCTGGTCGAGGGGCAGCTGCGCCTGATCGATTTCGGCATCGCAAAGGCCATCCAGGCCGGGACGCAGTCGATCGCCCGAGAGGCGCAGGTGGGGACGCTGAACTACATGTCGCCGGAAGCGATTTTGGGGGGCTCGAACAACATCCTGGGCGCGCCGGCCATGAAGGTGGGCAAGGCGTCGGACGTGTGGTCCTTGGGGTGCATCCTGTACCAGATGGTGTACGGGCGCACGCCGTTCGCCGACCTGCCCTTTTTGCCGAAAATGCACGCCATCTGCGACCCTCGGCACGCCGTCGGATTTCCGGGCGCAGGCGGGGGCAGCGGCGGGGACGGGGGCGGCGGCGGCGGCATTGGCGGCGGGGACGGGAACGGCGGCGGACGAGAGCCTGCGCCTCCGCCGCAGCAGGTGATCGCGTCCGCGACGCCGGACGCGATCGACGTGATGCGCCGGTGCCTGGACCGCGACCAGAGCACGCGCATCACGATCCCCGAGCTGCTCGCGCACGACTTTCTGCACCCAGGCCGCGCGGCGCAGCGGCGCGCCGCCGAGCAGCAGGCGCAGGCGCAGGCGCAGGCGCAGGCGGCGGCGGCGGCGGCGGCGGCGGCGGCGGCGGCGGCGCGGCTCCCGGCGCCTCCGGGCCCGCCCCCTCCTCCTCCTCCTCTGTCGATGGACGGCGGCGGCGGCTACCACCACGCGCACTACGGCCCGCCGCCGCCGCCGCACTACCACCAGCCCCAGTACCACCACCACCCGCACTACGGCGCACACGCCCCCTTGCCGTTTGGCCCTCCGCCGCCGCAGCAGCAGCAGCAGCAGCAGCAGCAGCAGCAGCAGCAGCAGCTGCTGCAGCAGCAGCACGACCCGTACGGGGCCGGAGGAGCAGGGGGGCCGCCGCCGCCAGACCCCTACCACCACCACCACCACCAGCAGCAGCAACAGCAGCAGCAGCAGCAGCACTGGGCGCCGCACGCGCACGCCCAGGCGCCCTTTTTGCAGCAGCAGCAGCAGCAGCAGCGGCCGTCGTCGCACCCCCCGCCGGGCGCCGCCCTGAGCGCCGACCAGGTGCGCGCGCTGGTGGCGCAGGCGGCGGCGGCCGCGGGCGGCAGCGCGGCAGGCGCTGACATGAACGCGCTGGCCGCGCGCCTCATGGCCCAGCTGGGGGTGGTGGCGGCCGCCGGCGGCGGCGGCGACGCCGCAATGGCGGCGGGGGCGCCTTATCCGGCCAAGCTGCCGCCGCCGCCGCCGCCGCCGCCGCCTGCCGCTGCTCCTCCCCCTCGGCGGACCGGCCCTCCCCCTCCGCCTGCCCCTCCGGGCCCTCCGCCCTCGGGTCCCGACCTGCTGGCGCCCAAGCGGCGCGCGGGCCCGCCGCCGCCCCCGCCGCCGCCGGGCCCGCCGCCGCGGCCGCTCGAGCGGCGCGCGGGGCCGGGGGCGGGGGCGCCGGCGCCCACGCCTCCCTCGCGCCTGGCGGCGCAACAGCCGCCCCAGCAGTCCATGCGGCCGTCCGCGGGCGACATCGCCTCGGCCGCGGCCGCGGCGGCGGCCCAGCGCGCGGCCAAGCTGGCCGCCCAGCCCCTGCAGCAGCAGCAGCAGCAGCAGCAGCAGCCAAAGCCAGCGGCGACGAGCGGCCTCTCGTCGATCGCGGCAGCGGCCGCCGCCGCCGCCGCGCGCCGGGCGGCGCGCACGCGCGACGCGATCGGCGCGCTCGAGGCGCGGCGCGAGGCGGCGGCCGCCGGCGCGGGCCGCGGCTTTGCGCCGCCGCCGCCACCGCCGCAGCCGGTGGGGCGCGATGGCGGCGCTGGGCGGCAGGCGGAGGAGGGGGAGGGGCAGGAGCAGCAGCAAGAGGGCGGCGGCGCGCAGCCGCCGCCGCTGCAAGGAGCGGGAGGGGGCGCCAACGCCAACGCCAGTGGGCTGGCGCCCCTCCCTGCGGCCGACGGCGGCAAGGCGAGCGGGGGCGGCCTGCGGCGCTTCTGGCGCGCGAGCGTGGGAGCGGCGGACGATGACGGGAACGACGAAAACGGGGGTTGCTGATTGAATAGGAGGGCTCGGTCTTTTAAGCGGTTTTTGACAGTTCGATTCGGTCGGTTTGTTTTCGCGAGCGTCGGCGGCGAGCGCGCGCGTGCCAGCGCGGGGTCGGCCGCCACCTCTTGAATCAACAAGACCCCCCCTTTCTTCCGGCGATACGCGCTACGATCGCTCCACGGCATCTCTCACACGACCTGCTCGACCCGCAAATCACGCCTGGTCGGACAGAGAAAGCGCGTTTCTTGCCTCCTGTCGTCTCTTCTCTTCCCCTTTCACCCTCCCTCCCTCCCTCCCTTTCACCATGTCCGCGGCGGTGTCGGGCGCGAGGACCAGCCGCGCGCAGTTCCCGGCGCGGGCGGATCCCGCGCGCGCCTTCCTCCGCCCGCGCGTCCCCCTCGGCTTGTCGACGGGCCGCCGCCGCCCCGCCGCCCCCGCCACCGCGCGCGTCCCGCCCACGCCGACGCCGCGGGCAGCTGCCGCCCCCGTCGCCCTCGCAGGCGCCGAGACCGCCCAATCCGCCGCGACCGCGGCCGGCCCCCACGCCGCTCTCGCTGTCGCCGAGACCGCCGAGACCGCCCAGACCGCCCCCCGTCCAGACCCGCCCCCCCGCCCCTTTTACGCCGGAAAGCGCGCCGTCGTCGTCGGCGCGGGCCCCGCCGGGTCCGCCGCGTCCATGTTCCTCGCCGCGATAGGCTTTCGCGTCGACGTGTACGACGCGCGGCCCGAGCCGCGCGCCGACGCCGTGGACGCCGGCCGCGCGTACGTCATCATCGCCATCCCGCGCGGGCGCCGGGTGCTGGACGAGCTGGGGGTGCGCATCGGGCCCGAGGCGGAGGAGGCGCTGCTCGCAGGCGCCGCCGCCGCTCCTGCGGCGGCGTCGGACGACGCGGCGGAGGGGGGCCCGCCGCCGCCGCTGCCGCCGCCGCCGCCGCGCGCGGGCACCGTCCGCCACGGGGCCGACGGCAAGGTCACTTGGTCGCGGGAGGACGGCAACGTGCAGCTGAGCCGCTCGGCCCTTGCGCAGGCACTGATCGACGCCGCGCGCGCGCGCTACGGAAGGAGGGACGACGGCAGCAGCGGCAGCAGCGGCAGCGGCAACGGCAGCAGCGGCGGCAGCAGCAGCGGCAGCAGCGGCAGCGGCAGCGGCGGCAGCGGCGGCAGCGGCAACGGCAGCGGCGGCAGCGGCGGCAGCGGCAACGGCAGCGGCAGCGGCAGCACCGGCGCCAGCACCGGCGCCGCCGCCGCCGGATCGGTCGCCTTTCATTTCAACTGGTCTGCCGAGGGCGGCGTCGACCTGCGGAGCCGGCGCGTCACGTTCGCGCGCACGGCCGGCGGCGGCGGCGGCGGCGCGACGCCCGAGGCGGGGGGCAGCGACCGGGCCGTCGCGCCGTACGACCTGCTCGTCGGCGCCGACGGCGCGGCCAGCGCCGTCCGCGCCGCCTTTGCCGCGGCCGACGACGACCTCTCTGCCGACGCCGGCCCCCCCTTTTCGGTGACAATCGAGGACACGGGCCGCGAATATAAAGTGTATGGCGGCGCGCCCGGCGGCGGCGGCGCGCCCGGCGGCTCGCCCGGCGGCGGCGGCAGCAGCGGCGGCGTTCCCTCCTTTTCCGAGCCCGAGGGCCTCGAGGGCGCCGCCACGCTGCACCTGTGGCGCCCCAAGCGGCCGACGCGCGCGCGCCGCTGGGACCGGTTCGCCTCGTTCACGGCGCACAGCAACCCGGACGGCTCCTACTCGGGCACGATGGCGCTTCGCCGGGGGGCGCACGCGGCGCTCCGCACCGCCGGCGACTACGAGGCGCTGCTGCGCGACGCCTTCGCCGGCGTGCCCGAGGCGTGGGTGCCGCTCGTGGCGGCGCAGCTGGCGGCGGGGAAGGCGCGCAGCGCGGGGCGGCGCGTGCGCTGCTCGCGCCTGTGGGACGGCGGCGGCGGCGCGGGCGGCGCCGGCGGCGGCGGGCGCGCGGTCTTGGTCGGCGACGCGGCGCACGGCGTGAGCCCCGTGTTTGGCCAGGGGATGAACAGCGCGCTCGAGTCGTGCTCCGTGCTGGCGCGCGTGCTCGGCGCGTGCGCGGACGAGACGCGAGCGGAGGACAAGGCGCGGGCGCGGGCGCGGGCGGGGGCGGGCGCGGGCGCGTCCGGCGCCAGCAGCAGCAGCGGCGACGGCGACAGAGTCGGCGGCGACGGGAGGAGCAGCAGCAGCGGCCCCGCCGTCTCCCGCGCCGACCCCGCCGCCGCCGCCGCGCCCTCCGCCGCCGCCGTTGACGCCGCGCTGGACGCCGCCCCGCGCCGCTTCGACGCCGAGCGCCGCGAGGACGTTCACGCGCTCGTGACGCTCGACCGCAAGGCCTTCTCCTTCTTCGGCGCGGGCCCCGCCTGGGACGCCTTCCAGCTGCTGGCGCACGTCGTCGTCGGCTCCGTGCTCGGCAGGCTGGCGCCCTGGCTGTACGGGCGCGCCCGGCCCGCGCTGCTCTCGCTCGGGTCGCCCGAGATCGCCTACGGCGCCATCCTGCGCGACGTGAGGCGCGACGCCGCCGGCGCGGCGGCGGCGCTGGGGGCGCTCGCCGTCTGGGTCGGGATGGGGCTGTGGGCGTCGAAAGGGGAGGCGCTGCGCAGGGCGGTGGCGGGGGCGCTCGGGGGGGCGTGATTTTTTTGACGAGGGAGGGATGGGACGAGAAGCGGCGGCGGCGGATGGCGCGCGGCGCGCGGCGCGCGCTCTCGCTCCCCGTCTCTCTTTGCGGCGCGTCGTCGAAACACAAACCGACGCACGCCCGGTCTGCTTTTCAATGCCCTCTCTTGCGTTGACGCTGCACGCTCTCTCTCTATCACGCTCGCTTTTACAACCATCCCTGTTGCGTGTACAACTTGCGGCGATCACGATTCAAAAAGGAAAGCGAAACGAATCGTCGATCAACCCGCACAAATCACACTCGCCATGGCGACCTCCCTCCAGTCGCTCCCCGCCGAGCTGCTGTCGGCCATCGCGGCGCGTCTGCCCGGGGGCGCCGCCGACGTCGTCCGCCTCGCCCAGACCTGCAGGGACGCCCGCGACGCGTGCTGGTCGCCCGCGTCTTCCGACCAGGCGCTCTGGCGGGCGCTCGCCCGGCGCCGCTTCGGCGCCCTGGTCGACGAGGCCGGGGCGGCCGCCGCCCAGGGCGGGTGGCGTGACTACTACCTGCGCCGGTCGTCGCTGCGGCTCTTTAAGGGGCAGGGTTCCGCGTCCGCCGTGCGGCCAGCCTCGGCCAGGGTGCTCTTCTGGGGCGAGGAGGAGGAGGAGGAGGGCGGCGAGCAAAAGGAGAGGACGGAGGGCGGCGAGCAGGGCGACGCCGCGCCGCGCGACCAAGGCGAGCAGCAGCCGCAGCCGCAGCCGCTGAAGCCGCAGCCGCAGGCGCAGCCGCCCTTTGTCGATTTCGCCGCCGGCGAGCGCTCCCCGCTCGACCTCGTCCAGGAGGCGTACCAATCCGAGCCGTGGCGCGTGGTCGTCGCCTGCATGCTGATCGCGCGCACGAGCGGCGGCGCCGCGCCCCTCGCCGCCATCGCTCGCTTCCTGTCGGAGCTGCCGACGCCGTCGGACGTCGCGGCCGCGGGCGACGCGCGCGTGGAGGCCTTGCTGCAGCCGCTGGGCCTGCAGCGCAACCGACGCGCGTCCGTCAAGGCGGCCAGCGTCGCCTTTCTTTGCGAGGCCTGGAGGGACCCCTCGGAGCTGCGCGGCTGCGGAAAGTTTGTGTCGGATTCTTGGCGCGCGTTCTGTCGCGGCGAGGCGACGGCGCGCTTCTCCCGGGCGGTCGAGGACCCCATGCTGCGGGCGTTCGTGCGGTGGTGCGTCGGCGGGGGGCGGCAGGAGGGGGAGGATGGGGGCGGGGTCGGGGCAGACGCGCCGAAGAGGCGGAGGGAGACGGCGGCGGCGGCGGCCGCCGAGGAGAAACGGCAGCAGCAGCGAGGCGGCGCGGGGCGAGACGAGCGCGCGGCGGCGGCGGCGGCGGCGGCAGCGTCTGCGGCCGCGGCTGGCGCGCTGCTCCAGGCGTCCGGCGCGCGCGTGACGCGCGCGCGAGTGGAGGCGGCGGTCGCGGAGGAGGCGGGAAAGCAAAAGGGCGGGAGGGGGTTGAGGGCGGCGCGCAGGACGCTGAAAAAATGAAGTCGGCGAAGCGCGAGAGAGCGAAAGCGGCGGCCGGCCGTCGATTTCCACTAGCCCAGCGGCGGCGACGCGATCGGAAAAGCAGGAGCGGCGGCGGCGAAAAAGGAGCCCCCCTCTCTCGTTCGTCGCACACACTCTCTCAATCGCGCGTGTTTTTTTCACGCAAACAAGCTACTCGCAAACAAGCCTCCGAGCGAGCGATTGCCCTCGCTCCGCCACGCGCTAACCCAGGAAAACCTGGTTTCGGAAAAAAAGAACTTTTTTTTTTCCGCGCCGCCGACGCCGCTGCCGACGCTGCCGCCGACGCCGCTCCCTTTTCCCCTTGAAATCTTTTCCCCCTCCCCCCCGCAGCGATGGCGCCCAAGCACCACGAGACCTACCTGTCCGAGAGCCGCATTGAGGAGCTCAAGTCCTCTTTGGAGGAGAAGGGCATCGACATGAAGGGCGTCCACGCGGCGGAGCTCGAGTGGATCGACAAGGCAATCAAAGCGCATTGGAAGTGCCCCGCGGCGTCGGCGCTCGAGGAGATGAAGAGCGCGACGCCGAAGAAGGAGCAGAAGAAGCGCCTGGTGACCTACGCCATCCACTCGGCGCGCGAGCACCTCGGCGAGCCCGTGGGCCAGAAGCACGAGGCATGAGCGAGGAAGGACGCGCGGGCGGGAGGAGAGAGAGCGAGAGAGCGACTCGAGCGGGCGAGTGAGTTGGCAAGTTTACATTCCGAGCCGCCTCTCCCCTTCCCCCTTTTTTTTCAGCCTCGATGACCCAGAGCCGCATCAAGCACAGGAATCACGTGCATTGTAACACAAGCATCAGAAAAAACTCGAACAAAGACTGCGGCGTTTAAGAAAGCGGGGGGGGAAACGCCGAGCGAGGACGACGGCCGGACGAGCGGGCGTTTGTCTTTTCCGTCCTTTGTTTCGATCGTCGTAGTGTGGGTCCCGACAAACGGCGCGCAGGCGGTGAGACCGGGGCGGGTTCTGGCACGTCCATGTAG